>Ga0163151_10002940_pt1 | contig 25339 bp, 27 predicted proteins | sample OliLakLV19MP5IB2_FD_145596 | JGI IMG/M metagenome (GOLD analysis project Ga0163151, IMG submission 145596) | Freshwater microbial mat bacterial communities from Lake Vanda, McMurdo Dry Valleys, Antarctica - Oligotrophic Lake LV.19.MP5.IB-2 | ecosystem: Environmental > Aquatic > Freshwater >...
ATTAAATACACTGATAGATAGATAGATAGATAGATAGATAGATAGATAGATAGATAGATAGATAGATAGATAGATAGAAAAAATTAGTATGATGTAAGGAAAAAATAATGTACTTTTGAAAAACATATTACAAAAAATCGGTTAACGGGTTCTCCGATTTTTATTCAAATCTATAAAAGTGAATTTTTAGAACCCACCTTATAATACCGCTGGCTGCTAATAAGTTGTAATGCTTCCAGCGCATTATTAGCATATTAAGCCTATATTTAGACAACCTCAAAAACCGACCCAAGGTTATGAAAAAATGGTACAGTTTATTTCTATTATCCGTTCTATTTACTTTTTCAATGCAAGCACAAAATGTTGGCATTAATACAACTGGCGCTGTTGCCGATCCATCATCTATGCTGGATGTAAGTTCAACCTCATCGGGAATGTTGGCACCCCGAATGACAACAGCTCAGAGAAATTTAATACCAGCTCCTCTGGAAGGATTATTTATTTATAATTTAGATTGCAAGGAATTTAACTATTACAATGGCGCTATATGGATTTCTTCATCGCTAAGCGCACCATACGCCGTTTCGGCAATATATAACGGGCCAAATGCATTCATCGGAAACTGGAATGGAGTAGGTGGCGCAACTTCTTATGTAATCGATGTTTCTACGAGCCCAACCTTTGCCTCCTTTGTTGCAGGATATAATAATTTAAACGTGGGCAATGTATTGTCTTACAATGTAACCGGACTAGCTTGCGGTGTTTTTTATTATTTTAGAATAAGATCTGCGAATTCATGTGGGCTTTCAACTAATTCAAATGTACAATCCATTAATCAGCTTTGTTGCCCTCCTTATACCGTTACCAGTATTCCTTATGTTGCACCATTAGGCGCAGGGTGGACCACAATCGGGCTTGCCGATGACCAAATAAGTGGTGCATTAAATATTGGCTTTACCTTTAACTTCTATTGTTTACCATATACCCAATTTTATATTTCATCTAACGGGTTTATCGCTTTTAATAACACCGTTGGCCAGGGATGCTGTACCGGACAATTACTTCCGAATGTAACCGATCCTAACCACTTGGTAGCTCCATCATGGACCGATTTGGATCCATCGTCTGGTGGCACTGTTCGATATCAAACAACTGGTGTTGCGCCTAATAGGCAATTACACGTAAGGTATACCAATGTTCCGTTTTTTAGTGGTCCTGGAAGCGCTTCTACTCATCTTATTTTATACGAAACAACGAATGTGATAGAAATTTATTCGACAGCATGTAATGCGATTCCTGGAGGAAGCATTGTAACCTTTGGAATAGAAAATATTACAGGTACTCTGGGTACTTCGCCTGCTGGTAGAAATCAGGCCAATTTTTCCGCACCAAACGAAGCATGGAGATTTAATTAAGAGATTCTTTGCTTCAAGGATTTGTTTTGCCTGAATTATTTTTGAAGATGGAAATACAGCGACACAATAGTTGATCATAGAATAATTTCTACCTTCTCACCTGATGGTTATTCATAAATAATTCTTTCACCACACCATTCTCTGTTCCGTCAATCCGATAATAAGCACTCTTTGGAGAGTCCGAGGAGTTCAATTGGTAAATGAAAAAATCATCTAAATACATCTGTCTGTTTTTCCAATCTTTTCCTTCTAAAACAAATTGAACATTTCCTTGATTAGACTCTATTAAAAATAACAATTCTACCAAACTCCAATCGTTATTGATATTCATACTTGTTTTAGGCTGCGTAGTAAATAATATTTTCTCTTCTCTGTTAATAGTTTGACAAATATTAAAATCCAGGTTAGTAAGAACATCCTGACCATAATTAACACCGTCATTGTAGATCCAGAAACTCGCAATAAATGTGCTTTTCATTGGGCCAAATTTAGCTGCTGGTATATCCGCTAAAACCAATCTATCGTTCTTCATAAAACCCAATGTTCCTTTTCCTCTGAAATTTATCGTGGTTCCGTTAGACACACTATCGTAACTGTTATAGAAAAAGTAAGAAACAGTATCGTTTGTAAGAAATCCATGATAAGATGTAAACTGCTCCTTTTTTTCTTCAAATTCCTGAAACACTTTATCCACATTAGTTTTGAATAGGTTTTCTTTGGAAATCTCCAACAATTCAAACTCATCATTCGAATAAATAATTTTGCCTTTAGAATATAGGTTAAACTCAAGTAAACTCTTTCCTTCTCCTTTCATATTCAGCATCAAAAATGGAAGTTTAGAGTCAATATCTTCATCAATATTCTTTTTGTAAAAATCATTCCCGAAAAGCTGCATCAGTTTCTTGCTTTCCGGTATAGAAGCCCGTGCATTAAAATTTGAGATCAATGGAAGCTGAGTGTAAAAAGAAAAGAGCATTGAAGAAACATATACTTCGTTGGTAGTTTCCTTCATAAAATTTTCAGAACCAAAGTTATAGTATGGAAGAGGTATGATGGCCTGATACTTATTCTTATCAATAGAAGCTATCATTTGTTTCAGATTTTCGGGAATATTTTTTTCTAGAAATACATTCTTCGATTGAACAACCTGACCACTCATATCCTTATGATAATAAATACCTTCGAAAAAAACAATGGATGGAAAAATGAAAAACATGGCATACACCAATCCCTTCTTGCCGGAAGCTAGCATTTTTTTTCCGTATCTATCAATTCCATAAATGGCAATTATGTTGATTACAAAAAAGAACACCCATGAAAATCGTCCAATAGATCTGAACTGTTTTATAAAAGGGAAATAATCCAGATAATGTTTAGGCAATATTCTAAATGGCAGTCCCATAGAAAACAGTACCAACAAAACTGAAGTGATAAAAAACAGGATAAGAATTTGTTTAGAAGGTTCTTCCTGTGAAAGATCCATTCTCCTTTTTCTCCATAGATTCCCCACCAATCTAAATGCTGTTATTATACAGGTACCAATGGCAACGATACCGATATAACTCCACCCTTCCCAAGTTTGCGTGAATGCCGGAAGAAATTTTTTAACCAGAAACTGAAATGGTGGATGATGAGGTAAAAATATGGTGTCCAGATCTGCATAATACTCAAAGAATCCATAAGGATTAGTGGTTCTTCCAATGTGATGGTCAACTAATTTTGTGAATGCATAGAACACGAGAAGTGGAAAAACGGCAGATAAGCCAAGTGTGATTGATTGGAATCCATAAAAACTTCGTTGGCGAAAAGAAACCACCCATTTAACAAATAGGTAACTAAGAATAATGGCCACCGAAATAAGTCCTAAATAAGGATGGGTAAAAAATGCAATAAGAATATGCAACGACAAAAGCCCTCCGTATAAAATTGTTTTACCCCGCTGTTCAGTTTTTATGAGAAGAAGCATGGTTAATGGTATTATGAAGCTAAATGATAAACTATAATGACCCGTCATTCTAAAAATTTGAGGCGCTAGTACCATAATAGAAAAAGCCCCAAGCGCTGATAAGGCAGGATGAACACGTAAATTTTTAAAAATGAGATATAGAAAGGTTGCTGTTAACAAAAGAGAAAGCAACATCAAACTATTCAATATACCAATACTATAATTGGTTATAGAAGGAAATATATTTGACAAACTACGAACGCAAAAAGCGATAGGAAGATTACAATCAGTATAGATAATCACTTCCCCATAAGGATAGTTAAGTCCTTCGAAAGAAGTATTTGAATGATTGTTTTGGATATAATAGTTATAGGCATAGTAATTTTTAATACCATCAGCCTTCGAGTTGAATAGGTAATCGTTTGGATTCAATATTACCATTCCATAAAAGGATCCCAGGAAAAAAGAAGAAAGAATAAAAAGCAGAAGATAACCCCGACTATAGCTTAACCTGTCATTATCTATACTTGAAGATGAGGAATTTGAAAAGTTCATTCTTTTATATTGTATCAAATATATCAAAATAGAAGCTATACATTCTCTATGCGAAAATCGTATATTTGATTTATGGGGAAATTTCTATGGGTATTTCTGGGTAGTGGTCTGGGCGGAATGATGAGATATGCTATATCCCTCATCTTTGCCACCTCTTCATCAAAATTCCCAATAGGCACATTTGTCGCCAACTGTTCAGCCGCATTTATAGTAGGTGTTTTTTATGCCATTGCATCACAAAAAGAATGGCTTGACAAAAATTACATTCTGCTTTTAACCATCGGACTCTGCGGAGGGCTCAGCACGTTTAGCACATTCAGTCTGGAAAGCCTTAAATTATGGCAAAGCGGACAATATGGAATAACTATATTATATATTGCTCTTAGTATTCTTTGCAGTCTTTTACTCACCTTTATTGGAACCAAAATCATTGGTTAATAGTTGCCGTAAGGCTTTGAAGAGCTTAATGGCAGCACATCTTCAAAAATCACCCCTGTTTTTTACAATATAATTTTAATAAAAAGCGTTATAGATTTTTTATCTAGAGCCCATGTTAAAAAGTAGCATCAACGTTACTGGCTTAAGCCAGCGAGAAAAGGAAATTTTTGAAGCACTCTTGAGAGGTTTACCTTACAAAGAAATTGCGAACACGCATTTTATTTCGGTAAATACGGTGAAAACTCATGCTAAAAAAATCTATTCTAAGCTAAGTATTAAAACCCGGATTGAACTATTAACTGCTTATACTCCCTTGAGTCAGGTCAGCTAATAAAATTTAATTCACCGGGCTAAAAGAAAAATGCCGATAGAGTTATGTTCAATCGGCATTTAGAATTTTATTTAAAATAGAATAGATTTAACCTACTCCACCACCAGTATTCTTTTTCTTCTTCTTAGAAACACTAGCCATTAAGTAATCACGATTCATTCGTGCAATATTTTCTAAAGAAATTCCTTTCGGACATTCTACTTCACATGCTCCGGTATTAGTACAATTTCCAAAACCTTCATGATCCATTTGTTCAACCATGCTAAGCACACGTGAATTTCTTTCAGGCTGACCTTGAGGTAACAATGCTAATTGAGAAATTTTTGCAGAAACAAATAACATAGCAGAACTGTTTACACAGGTTGCAACACATGCGCCACATCCAATACAAGCTGCTGCTTCGAATGACTCATCAGCCATTTCCTTAGAAATAGGAATATTATTCGCGTCTTTTACTGAGCCTGTATTTACAGAAATATATCCTCCTTTTGCAATGATGCGATCGAATGCAGTTCTGTCAACAACCAAATCTTTGATAATTGGAAATGCTTTAGCTCTCCATGGTTCAATTACAATGGTATCACCATCTTTAAAGGAACGCATGTGAAGTTGGCAAGTAGTGATACCTGTTTTTGGTCCATGTGCTCTTCCATTGATGTACATTGAACACATTCCACAAATTCCTTCTCTGCAATCATGATCAAATGCTACAGGTTCTTCTCCTTTAATAATGAGTTGCTCATTCAATACATCAATCATTTCGAGAAATGACATATCGGGAGAAATTTCTGTTACCTGATAATTCACCAGTTTACCTTCTGAATTTGGACCTTTTTGTCTCCAGATTTTTAAGGTAAGATTCATACTGTTGTTGTTACTCATAATTTTTTATTTTTCGTTTGCATATCCTATGACTAAAGTCATGGGTTAATTTTACGTTTATTTATAAGATCTTTGAGTTACTTTAATCACTTCGTAGTTTAGTTCCTCTTTATGTAATTCAAACTGGCTGTCGCCTTTGTATTCCCAGGCAGCAACATATTTAAAATTATCATCATCACGTTTAGCTTCGCCTTCTTCTGTTTGATATTCTTCACGGAAGTGTCCACCGCATGATTCATTTCTATTTAATGCATCCATACACATCAATTCGCCAAGTTCAATGAAGTCGGCAACACGACCCGCTTTTTCCAATTCCATATTAAGTTCATTGGCAGAACCCAATACACGAACATCTTTCCAGAACTCAGCTTTAATTTTTCTAATCTCTTCAATAGCTTGTTTTAATCCTTCTGCATTACGAGCCATTCCACATTTTTCCCACATTATTTTTCCTAATTGTTTGTGGAAATGATCTACTGATTTTGTTCCTTTTATATTCAACAAAGTATTCAATCTATCATTTACTGCTTGTTCAGCTTTCTCAAATTCAGGATGATTTGTTTGTAGTTGATCTATTGAATCTGCTTTTCCTTTTTCGGCACTCATCCGTGTTACCTCTGCAGATAAGTATGAACCGATTGTATACGGAATTACAAAATAACCATCCGCTAATCCTTGCATCAATGCAGATGCTCCCAAACGATTTGCACCGTGATCAGAGAAATTTGCTTCTCCTAATGCATATAATCCTGGAACCGAGGTCATTAAATTATAATCAACCCATAAACCTCCCATTGTATAATGAACAGCTGGATAAATCATCATGGGTTCTTCATAAGGATCAACACCTGTGATTTGTGCATACATATCGAACAAATTCCCATATTTTTCTTTTACAACTGCTTTACCCAGTTCATGCAATTTTTGATCACTCGGATTTATAATATCGTTTTTTAGCGCTTCAACACGTCCGTACTTTTCTTTCATGTTATAATTGAAATCCAAAAATACAGCTTGCCCTGTTTGGTTTACACCAAAACCGGCATCACATCTTTCTTTAGCAGCACGTGATGCAACATCACGAGGAACTAAGTTTCCGAAAGCAGGATATCTTCTTTCTAAATAATAATCTCTATCTTCTTCAGCAATACCGCTTGCTTTTAATTTACCTGAACGCAAAGCTTCCGCATCTTCTTTTTTCTTTGGCACCCAAATTCTTCCGTCGTTACGAAGAGATTCACTCATCAAAGTTAATTTCGATTGGTGATCACCTGAAACTGGAATACATGTAGGGTGAATTTGTGTATAACAAGGATTTCCGAAGTAGGCTCCTTTTTTATGTGCTTTCCAAGCAGCAGTTACATTGCTTCCCATTGCATTTGTAGAAAGAAAAAATACATTTCCATAACCACCTGTACAAAGTAAAACTGAATGTCCAAAATGTCTTTCAATTTTTCCACTAATCAAATCACGTGCAATAATTCCACGAGCTTTTCCATCAATAGTAACTACATCTAACATTTCATGTCGTGAGAACATTTGTACAGTTCCTAATCCCACTTGTCTTTCTAATGCGCTGTATGCTCCCAATAATAATTGTTGACCAGTTTGACCTGCCGCATAAAATGTACGTTGCACCTGTGTGCCACCGAATGAACGGTTACTTAGCATTCCACCATATTCACGAGCTAAAGGAACACCTTGTGCAACACATTGGTCGATGATGTTTCCACTAACCTCCGATAAACGATGAACGTTTGCTTCACGGGCACGGTAGTCACCACCTTTAATGGTATCATAAAATAAACGATAGATACTATCACCATCGTTTTGATAATTTTTTGCAGCGTTGATCCCACCTTGTGCAGCAATTGAATGTGCTCTACGAGGAGAATCCTGGAAACAAAAACATTTTACCTTGTATCCCATTTCAGCCAATGTAGAGGCAGCTGATGCACCTGCTAAACCCGAACCAACAACAATAACTTCTAAACTTCTTTTGTTGGCAGGATTCACCAATGCAACTTTCGATTTATACGTTGTCCATTTCTGGTCGAGTATTCCTTCTGGTATTTTTGAATCTATTTTCGACATAATACTTTATTATTTAATGGCACACTGATGACACCGATGCGACAGGTTTTCACCGATTCTATCCGTGTTTATTTGTATCATCCGTGTCATCTGTGTTCTATTTCTTTTTTTATTTTATAATTCCTAAAAACATTACAATTGGCATTAATGCAAAAGTAAGTGGACAAATAATTGCAAATGCAGTTCCTGTTATTTTTATAATCGGATTGTATTTAGAATGATTGAGTCCTAATGATTGAAATGCACTTTTGAATCCGTGCAATAAATGCCAAAACAAGGAGAAACATCCTAACACGTATAACAATACGATCCACCATTCGCTAAAAATCAGTTTCATTTTTTCAAAAAGTTCAATTTCTTTTCCTGTTGTAAATTGACTAGCTCTATTTGGAATCCAAAAATGTGCAGTATGCATAATGAGGAATAACAATAACAAAGTTCCTAATAAACCCATGCTACGTGAATACCAGGCGCTATTTGCATTTGCACCTTTGGCAGCATATTTTTTTGGACGGGCCTTTGAGTTTTGCGACCAAAGCACCAAACCATCGATGATGTGAACCAGTAAACCAATCACCAATCCAATTTCCATAATTCTTATTACGGGGTTGGTTCCCATAAAATGGCCAGCCATGTGAAATGTTTTCCCGCCATCATCGAGAAAAATGAGTGAATTAATGCCGCAATGGACCACCAGAAATGAGATCAGGAACAAACCTGTAAGTCCCATCACCACTTTTTTCCAAATAGAAATCATAACTAATAAAGAATTTGATGCAAATGTAACAATTGCTGCTATGAAGGGAAGAGAGATTTTTCAACCTGATTATTTAGAACTGTTCTACATAAGGGCAAGGTAATGGCGCCTATCCAGCTTTAAACTGCAAGTCCTCGGTTGCAGCAAAACCAGCAGCAGGCACAAAAAGAGCTCCATTCTTCCGCTTTTTTAGCCCGGCTGCCGCTAATTCTGCATCCTGCGGGCTTTTCGTTTCAATCAGGGGCGCATTCACGCTATTAAACAAACTTCGTATGGGGAGTTTGAACATCACAATTTTTGCCCGAATTTTTTTAAATATTTGGTTTAGTCGGGGGGCAACTTCAGCCTGAAAATTAAGCCAACATGAAAAAACCAACACTACTCTTTGCATCATTTCCATTTATCCTTCATGGTTTTTCACAAACCAAATGGGAGTTAAATGGTAATAACTCAGGTTCCAACGATTTTATTGGAACTACAAATAACCAATCACTTGTTTTTAAAACGGATAATACCGTTCGACTAAAAATACAGAACGATGGCGATGTTGTTGTAAAGAACTTAGAATCGCTTGTTGGACACGGTATTGTAAAAGTGAATGGAAATGGGAAACTAGGAAGAGTTGATTACCCAAGTAACCCAGAATATTTTTTCGATGGAACCAGTAATTTTTCCCCTATTTCGAATATATGTGCATGGGTTACTTCAGGTAATTTCGTAACCTTAGATGCAAGTAAAAAAGTAGGAGTAGGAATTTCAAATCCTACATATAAGTTTGAAGTTTTAGGGGATGCAAAAATTCATGGCGTACTTCACATTAGGGACAGTATACATGTTGGAGATTCTTCCGTTTGGATGGGATTTGGATTAAACGGAGCATTTCTCTACTCAGATCTTTTAGGTTCAATTCCACCATCCCATTTTAATGGTGCTTTACAAATAAATGGTAAAGCCAACTCACCAAACACTTTTATCAACCAAGGAAATGGCAAGCTTTACGTTGGAACCGCATCGAACAACCTTGTTTATGGCGCAAACATAAACTCCATTTATCACGCAATTGTAAAACAGGGATTACTAATTACAGGAAATAATGGGACACAGGCATTCAGAGGTGGAAAACAAGTTGTAGGGTCTACTCCCACAAGTATCTCCCCTAATACGGCAGGAGATATTGCTATTGAATTTTTAGATCTCCCTGGTGGTGACATTGGTTGTACTAATCCAATAAAAGGTTTAAATTTTTATCGTCCCTTTCCACATGATGCTGGCTTCTCGAATTATAATTTTTTTATTTCTACCCATAAGGGTAATGCAGGGAATATTGGTGTAGGAACACCTTATCCAAAATATAAGTTTTCTGTGGAAGGAACAATAGGTTGTAGAGAAGTTATTGTTGAAACAGCAAGTTGGTGTGATTTTGTTTTTGAGCCTAATTACAAATTACTGTCATTAGATAGCTTGAGAGAATATATAACGATTAATCAGCATCTTCCTCATATTCCTTCTGAAACAGAAATCATCGCAAATGGCATTGAAACTTCAAAAATTCTAATGGGACAAATGCAAACTATCGAGGAAATAATACTGTATATTTTGGATCTGGAGAAGCAGATTAAAGAATTAAGGGAAGCATTGTTAGATAAAAAATAGAGCTACTCTTATGAAAATATTCATTCAATATTTATTATCGATATGCCTAATATTTACAGGGGCATTATATGGTCAACTTCAAATAACTGAACTTACAAATGTAAATTTAACGACAGAGGTTCAGAACATTTTTGCGGGTGGTGGTGTAATAATTTCGAACGCTGTTTATACTGGTGGTACAGATCAACATACCCAACTTGGAAGGTTTACAAATCCTGCCGGGTCTGGTCATGTTATTGAAATGTTTGATGAAGGACTTGTTTAACCACTGGTGAATGTATTTATGCAGGGAGCAACCAGTGTCTTCCCGGGTGTTCCTTGCACAACCCAGTCACCGATCCTGTTAGTTATGACCTGGACTTAGCAACCATAAGTGGCGGTTTACAATCGGTGGGCATTTTGGAATTTGACATAATTCCTAATGGTACGACTATCCAATTTGAATATATTTTTGCTTCGGAGGAATATCCAGGATATGCAAATCCTACTTCTCCTTATAACGATGCAATGGGATTATTTATAAGTGGTCCGTAAATTAGTGGGACCGAAAACATTGCACTTCTTCCTATTACAAATGACCCCGTTTCGGTTCAAAATTTGAACAATGGATGGGATGGTAGCTTTGCAGGTCCCTGCAATAATTGTTCATCTTTTATTTGCAATTATGCCACGTTTCCTGTTTTTCACAATCCGCATCTTACATATAGTGGTTACTCTAAAATATTAACAGCGACAAAAAGTGGGCTTGTATGCTGACAAACATATCATATTAAACTTGCGATTAGTAATGTTGCTGACCAAATTTTGGATGCTGCCGTTTTTTTTAATTATACGATTCGTATAGAAAATACAAGAGTCAAAGATTTATAATCGAATAATTCCTTACATTCTTTAAGCGGCCCGTACGCCGCGGCGGAGTAACAACATCCTTTTAATTGCACCTCCGGGTTTCCGTCAACCTGCCTTAGATCCCTCACATTCGTGGAGGATGACCGACTTCGGCATTTGTATTTCGAAATGATTAATCGAAAGATGGATTCCTCCGTGAATGCGGAGGACCGGATACAATCAATTCTAAATAATACATAACAGGTGCAATTAAAAGATATAGCGGATGGTGACGCTTGCCGTCACATGATGACCAGCTTCGCTGCGTCATTCATAGCGGTTCGCAACGGCGAAAAGCCGCCCCAATTGAAAAAAAATCAAATAAACCCCAAATGCACTTGGCAGGATTATTCAAACCCCTTACATTCGTAAAAAAATGACTGTTTAATTAAGATATTTACCCTTACATGAGATATATACCTATTGCTCAAGAACTTTATATTACAAATCGTAATAACTTCGCAATCAAGCTTTTACAAAATAGTTTGGCCATTATAAACAGCAACGACATAATGCCCACCAATGCCGACGGTTCCATGGGCTTTAGACAGAACAGCGACATGATGTATTTAAGCGGAATTGACCAGGAAGAATCCATTTTGGTGATCTACCCTGATGCTAAAGATGCCAAACATAAAGAGATCCTGTTCTTAAAAGAGACCAGCGAATTGATTGCCATTTGGGAAGGGGCGAAATTTTCAAAAAAGGAGGCTACTGAATTAAGTGGGGTAAAAACTGTTTATTGGTTACAGGACTTCAATACCATTTTAAAAGGATTGATGGCTGAGGCTGAAAATGTGTATTTGGGAACCAATGAACATACCCGTAATTCAAATGAAGTGGAAACCCGTGATGCCCGTTTTATAAAATGGTGCAGAGAACATTATCCATTACATCAATACCATAGAAATGCTCCCATTGTAAATCGTTTACGTTCTATTAAACATCCTTTGGAAGTTGCACAAATGCAAAAGGCATGTGACATTACCGAAAAAGGTTTTAGAAGATTATTGAAATTTATAAAACCGGGTGTAAAAGAAAATGAAATTGAAGCAGAGTTGATTCACGAATTTATTTTTAATGGATCTAACGGTTTTGCTTATGGACCGATCATCGCATCGGGAATTAATTCATGCACCCTTCACTATATAGAAAACAAAGTAGTTTGTAAAGACGGAGATATTATTTTGTTGGATGTTGCGGCGGAATACGGCAATTATGCAAGTGATTTAACCCGTTGTTTGCCTGTAAACGGAAAATTCAGCAGGAGACAAAAAGATGTTTACAATGCAGTTTTAAGAGTACAAAAACAAGCTATTCAAATGCTAAAACCGGGTAACGTTTTAAAAGACATCAACGAAAATGTAGGTGGATTGGTAGAAAAAGAATTGGTAGATCTTGGTTTGCTTACTACAGATGAAATTAAAAAGCAGGATGCAAATTGGCCGGCTTATAAAAAATATTTTATGCATGGGACCTCTCATTTCTTAGGATTAGATGTACATGATGTGGGATATTTCAACGAACCAATTCAGGCTGGAATGGTGTTTACCAGCGAGCCTGGAATTTACATTCGTGAAGAAGCATTGGGAATTCGTATCGAGAATAACATTTTAGTAACCGATAAAGGTCCAGTTGATTTGATGAAGAATATTCCTATAGAAGTAGAAGAAATTGAAGAATTAATGAATAAATAATATCCAAGCTGGTAGCAGCGTCGGACTATTGTTCGACGTTACAATACGACGCAAAATTTAAAAAACATGTCAAGAATTTTAACAGGCATACAAAGCACCGGGGTTCCACATTTTGGAAATATATTGGGCGCCATTAAACCTTTGATAGAATTGAGCAATCAACCCGCCAATGAGGCATTTGCTTTTGTGGCAGATTTTCATTCACTAACAACAATACGCAATGCTGATGAAAGAAGAATAAATACAAAAGCCGTTGTTGCCGCGTGGATTGCTTGCGGGTTTGATTATAAAAAAAACACACTTTATTTACAAAGTGATGTTCCGGAAGTGGCCGAACTTACCTGGTATTTATCATGTTTTGCACCTTATCCCATGTTAGCTAATGCACATTCATTTAAAGACAAAGGTGACAGAATGAATGAAGTAAATGCGGGTTTATTTATTTATCCGGTTTTGATGGCTGCTGATATTATAGGATACGATGCACATTTTATTCCGGTTGGAAAAGATCAGGTTCAACATTTAGAGATTGCCAGAGATATTGCTACTTCATTTAATAATATATACGGTGAAACTTTTGTAGTTCCTGAAGCAAAAGTAGATGACAATGTAAAGTTGGTCCCTGGTACTGATGGACAGAAAATGAGCAAATCTTACGGTAATACCATCAATATTTTTCTGACAGAGAAAGAACTTAAAAAACAAATTGGAACCATCGTTACAGACAGTACCCCTCTGGAAGAACCTAAAAATCCGGATACATGTAATATCTATGCTTTATATAAATTAATTGCATCCCCCGACCATCAAACTCAATTGCGCAATAAATATTTAGGTGGCAACTACGGTTATGGGCATGCCAAAACAGAATTACTTGAATTGCTATTGACCAATTTTTCAAAAGAAAGAGAAATCTTTGGTCGTTTAATGGAAAATGAAAAGGAACTTGATACCATTTTATTGGAAGGTGCAAGCAAGGCAAGAACCGTTATCTCATCAGTACTTAACAGGGTAAGGTCCAAGCTGGGCTATCGATCTATTTAAATATTTGGCTATCAAATAATTAAAAGTAATCAGCAGGCTGGTAAAATCCATCTTCTATTTCGTATTTTTGCATTAGAACGGTCTATGAGAAAAAACCTCCTAGTTTATTTATTAATTGTAAGTGTCTTTACTTTTTTCATCTGGTATTTTATTGACCAGGGGAAAGACATGGTTTCCAACGCCGATAAAAACAGAACAACACTCATTAATAACACTCCAGTTTCTGTTGAACAAGTAGCGAAGGTCTATAAATTAATTAAGGATACTACCAATTCTCCAACCGCTCCTTTTAAATATCGTCTTGTAAAAAGATCAGATCTTGTAAACGATTCTACAAATGCTTATGATACTTCTGCTGCATATATTCCACAACAGATAGTTCTTTACGGAAGCTTTGGAAATCCATTAAAATCGATGGATACATTATCGGTTTGGGCAGCGGCTACTACTAAATTTCAGTGGGATACATTAAAGCTTCACGTAATGGATTCGAAAAACGAATCTGAGTCACTGCTTCAATCAAATACAATTGATTTAAGTTCTAAAGAATCTGTATTAGAACAATTTAGCCACAACGTTAAAAATCCACTCAGCTTATTATTACTACAGATCATCGTTATTCTTTCTGTAGCAAAAATATTTGGGGTACTTGCCACCAAGATTGGACAACCATCAGTGGTTGGAGAAATTTTTGCGGGAATCTTTTTGGGTCCATCTATAGTTGGATATTTCTTCCCCAACTTTTCATTGTATTTATTCCCCGTAGATTCTCACAAAACATTGCAATTTTTAAGTCAGATTGGCTTGGCATTTTTCATGTTCATTGTAGGAATGGAGTTGGATCTGGAAAAATTGCAGAACAAAGCACGCAATGCCATTGTAATTAGTCACGCAAGTATTATTGTTCCTTTCTTCCTTGGTGTTGTTTTAGCTGGCACACTATATATTGAAATGGCTCCAGCCAACGTGAGTTTTCTTGCTTTTGCACTCTTCATGGGAATTGCATTAAGTATTACTGCTTTTCCAGTTCTTGCAAGAATCATTCAAGAAAGAGGGCTTACAAAAACTCCATTGGGCGCTATGGCTATTACTTGCGCCGCTGTAGACGATGTTACTGCGTGGTGTATTCTTGCAGCAGTAATTGCGATTGTAAAAGCAGGAAGTATTGTAAGTGCATTATTTACAATTACGTTGGCAATTATATTTGTTTTATTTATGCTGAAGGTAGTTGGTCCTCGAATAAAAAAAATGAGTGCTAAAATTGTTGAGAAAGAAAAAATTAGCAAAGGTGTTGTTGCCATCGCATTTTTTATTTTACTCATGTCGGCTTATGTAGCAGAGTTAATTGGGATTCATGCGCTATTCGGTGCTTTCATTGCCGGAGTAATTATGCCACATCATATAAAATTCAAAGATCTTTTAGCAGGAAAAATAGAAGACGTTTCGGTTTTATTACTTCTACCGATCTTCTTTGCATTTACAGGATTAAGAACCCATATTGAAATGTTGAATCAGGGGCATCTTTGGGGAACCTGTATGCTGGTGATTGCGGTTGCAGTCGCAGGAAAAGTTGGAGGAAGTGCATTGTCTGCCAAACTTGTTGGACAATCATGGAAAGATTCTTTGTCTATTGGCGCCTTAATGAATACGAGAGGATTGATGGAATTGATCGTATTGAATATTGGATTGGATTTAAAAATTCTATCTCCCGAAATTTTCTCCATCATGGTATTAATGGCTTTAGCCACAACATTTATGACCGGACCTTCATTAAGTTTTATCAATTTCGTATCAAAAAAACTGGAGGATCTTAAATCTAAGAAGGACTCAACACCCTAACCTGCTTATTCTACTTTAAGACTAGTTTATTTTTTCGTGTATTTAAATAATAACACATTCCCCGAGCCTTTGCGTGGTCCTTCGTTAGAAATAAGCATATCACCATTTGATAAAAAACACAAACCTTCGGCTTTATAAAAAAGATTTTTATTCAACATTTCGGCCGATTCAAAAACGCCATTGTTAAATACACAAAGTAAATTTGCATCTGCAGATAATACGTATATTTTATTTGTGGTAGGATGAATGGCTACCTCTGATGGATTGAAATGAATATCAACAGTTGACGAAATCTTGTATTTCTTTACAAGAAAATCCTGAATAGTTGGAATATCAATAATAATAAATGGATTTTCTGACAATTTTTTTTCCTTGAGATCAAAACTATAAATCATTCTTTCATGGTAAGAAGTATTTTCTTTGCTACTCATACTCTTGGAAGCAATTAGCAGTCTGTTATTTTCTTTATCGTAACAAAGTCCTTCATTGTCAACAGCAGGAATATTGGTAAAATAAGTATTCGTTGTAAGTTCGTTGGTAAATGGTTTCTGTACTTCTATAATAGCTCCATCACTTCTTAAAACATACAGGTCACCGTTTGCCGAGGCGATTCCTTCAAAATCTCCTTTTACATAAAAACTATCTTTCCCTGCAAGCTCCTTTGTTTGGGTATTAAACATAAATATGAGACCTAATTCGTCCTGCACACAAACAATATTATCATCATCTGTTATTGTTATCCCTGAGACTTCACGAAGTATTGGTGGCAACGTATAACTGCCTTTTGGCGACTTAAGATTATAATTCTGAGCACCTAAAAACCCAGACCCAAACGTAATACTTACCACCACCAATCTAAAAAATCCGGATATCCTCATTTCTTAACCAAAATATTAAAAATATTTGACTTTACTAGCATTTAAAGGTTTAAAACGATCGACAAAAATATTCGAAGCAGCTACGAAACCCGAACAAAAGCATAAACTCAACCGTAAGGCGTTTGTAAATTACATATCCAATGCCAAGGGCTTGATATTAAATTTGGCGGTACATACATAAAATAAAAAATCATTTACGAACCGAGCCGCTTGTTGCTAGTTCACGAAATCACTAAAACAGCTATTATGTGTAAACGAAACATTTTATTATCAACCGCCGCCATGTTCTTTCTTTTAATTACCTCATGTGAAACGAATGAGCCGCCACCAAATTGTGGAACGGTCAAATTTTCATGGAAAGCCGATGGAACTTATTATGAAGGAGCATCCAACTACCATTTTTTACCAAGCGGTGGAGGTCATCATTCTTTTGGGTTTTCAGCTTGTACCACAGGCAACTCACCATCTTTAAGCCTCAGGCTGAAAGGCCCCATCCAGGCAGGAACATATAACTTAATGGATATTAATGATGCCGATTAGCCATTTGAAGGTGATGGAAGTTACCTTGCTGGTACGGGTTCTGGCTATTTCGGAACCGATTCTACACATTTAGGTACTTTGTCTATTATAACGATGGGCACAGATTCTGCCATTACTGGAACTTTTAACTATAGTGCACAACATTCAACCTCAGCAGCGGTATTGTCGATTACAGAAGGTACATTTACCACAATTCCGTGGTAATGCTATGCTAAAAGAAGTAGAACAAATACTCAGGAGAAACTCTCCTAAACAAAAAAAACAAACCTACTTCGAGCCGGAATCCTACATGGGTACCGGCTTTTTTATGTTAGGACTAAACGTGCCCAAACAAAGAGAGATTTTTAAAAAAGGATATAGTTTTAGTTCCCTTTCGCTAGAGGAACAATTGATCATCTGGGATAAAATATGGGCCGATACCGAAATTTTCGAAGTGCTTACCCAGGCCATGTTCTTCACTGAGAAATACGTGAACAAATTTGATCCAAAAATACTGTTTTCAATACTTAAAAAGTGGATTAAAAAAGTAGATAATTGGGGACACTCTGATCTTATGTCGGCGATTATCGCAAAAATGTTAGTCAAAGAAGCCGACTTGGTCCTTCCACAACTTAAAAAGTGGAATGTTTCAAAAAATCCATGGGAAAGAAGGCAGTCCATTGTGTCATTAGCAATGTATCATAGAAGAAATAAGAATTTGGATTTTAAGATGGTTATTGGTATGGTTAAAAATCTTTTAGAAGACGATCACTATTTTGTACAAAAAGGCGTAGGATGGTCGTTAAGGGAAATTGGCACCCAATACCCAGCAGAAATGTGGAAATTTCTAAATGAGAATGTACACCAAATATCCTCCATTGCCTTTTCTGCATCGGTTGAAAAAATCGCAACCGATAAAAAGGAAAAACTAAAGGCGCTTCGCAAAAAATCAAGGTCATAACAACCAATGTCCCGATAGCTATCGGGAGAAGCCGCAGCAGAGGGTGCTAAAAAACAATTTATAACTATCTATTTTTGTGCCATGCATATTCACGACAACGATTATAGAGAACATCCGCATGAACACCATGTAACATCTATTAAGAATATTAGCCGTGCGTTTATAATTGGCATTGTATTAAATCTCAGTTTTGTTTTTATTGAAATGATCGCCGGGTTCTTTACCAACTCCCTAGCGTTGCTTTCTGATGCCGGACATAATTTGCGGATGTAATTACATTGGTATTTGCTATGCTCGCTTTTAAATTAAGCAAAGTAAAACCCACCAAAAAATTTACATACGGCTTTCAAAAAACAACCATACTCGTCGCATTGATCAATGCATTGTTATTATTGGTGGCCATTGGAAGCATTGGCTGGGAATCAACCCGAAGATTTTTTCATCCGAAGGAAACCGAAGGTGGAATGATTGCCATCGTAGCCGGTATTGGAATCATCATTAACGGAGTTACCGCTTTCTTTTTTTATCGCGATAGAGAAAAAGATCTGAATATCAAAGGAGCCTATCTTCATTTGTTAACCGATGCTATTGTTTCCATGGGAGTAGTTGTATCCGGAATTATTATTATTTACACAAAATGGTATTATCAGTTATATAATTATTGTAGTAATTTTTATAAGCACCTAGAAACTATTGAAGAATACATTAAGGTTAAGTCTGTATGGTGTACCAGCCAACGTGGTTGTAGAAAAAATAAAATCAGAAGTAGTAAAAACAAAAGGTGTAGTAAATGTCCACCATATACACGTATGAGCCATGAGCACCACGCAAAATGCACTAACGGCTCATGTATTGGTTGAAGATTTACTAAAACCTATTGAAATTGAAAAACTAAAAGGGGATCTCAAACATCAACTTGAGCATTTAAATATCCATCATGCTACATTAGAAACAGAGCAGGCAAATTGTATTCAGCCTGACTGTGATGGAGATCACCATCCTTAAGAAACCAGTTCGTATTGTTTCGTAAAATTAGTAGCCCGTGTTAAACTTTTTCTGTTATTAAAAAAATTACCCAAATAACCAGGGCAATGAGCAGGACAAATATAAATACCTTGCGGTATTTATATTTGTATAAAGGGGTTGTGTTCTTTTCGTAACAAAAAACTTCTAGGACTTGATATCTTGATCCAAGTAAAATAATTTGAGTGATTAGCGCTTAAATAAAGAATGGCTATTTTAAATAGCCATTCTTTGAATTTTATACACGCAGGATTTATTGCTTCACTACTTTTTTATAAATAACTGAATTACTCGTATTAAGCACCAAAGTGTATATTCCTTTACTTAAAAAAGAAACATCAATCTGGTATGAATTTCCTGGAGTATAACTTGAAACTACAATTTTTCCATTGGCATCCATTAATTTAAACTCTGATATATTCCCTGATGATTGAATTGTAATTAAATCTGTTGCTGGGTTAGGATAAACCGAAACATTAGAATTTTGGGCAAAAGAACTCAATCCTAATGTCGTTTGAGGTGCTAAATGAATTGTATCGCAATAATAGCAACTCACACCTGTTTCCGGTAAAAAAGTAGAAGCACAGATAGGAACATCATAGCCACTTGGGTTATACGAGGTTGCTGTATAGTCAATAAATGTAACTCCGTTAAATACCGGAGTTGTTTGCGGGTTACCATTGCCATCAACCCATTGAATGATAGTTTGACCTAAAAAGTCAGGTGGAGCATTAGTAAAAAATATACCCACATCCCCACTTCCAAGCGGACTTTCGTTATAACCAAATGCAGAGTAACAGGTAATAGCATCAGTATATAATGTATCGGTTAAAGTATCAGTAGCGCAAGTATTACAGCTACCTCCATCTTGCATGCATAATTGAATAAAAACACAGCCCCATGAATTAAACATATCTGATGCTGAAATAACAACAGTATCTCCTGTAGAGCTTTGATAAGTAGGTGTGATTGGTACTCCACCAGAACTGTAAACGAAAAATTGAAAAGTATACGGAGGGGTACCCGAAGTGGCACTTGCTGTTAAATATAAATCAAAGCTTGGTGCTAACGAATCCTGCCATGCTGACTGACATTGCGAAAACAAAAAAGGGTTTGTTAATAAATACATTGCAATCATTAACACTATGGTAAATTTACGTTTCATAATTTTTGATTTTAATGGTTAAACAGTATGAGATACTTTAATAGTTAATGTAAAGCTACCTCTAATAGATAGAAATAAAAGCATGAGTAAGTAAGCTGTAGGATGAAATGAGGGAATGGTAAATGAGAATGAGTGGTTGGAATACAAATGGTGTTCTTTAATCCCCTGCCATTATATTTTCTTCTTTAAACACAATCACTTTTTCTTAATCGTTACGGCTTAATAATTACCTGTTTAGTCTGGGTCCCCTCCAAATTTTTAATCTGAAAGTAATAGGTCGCTGCAGGTAGATGGCTAAAATCTAATTGCTGTGTTTGAGTCTGAAGGATGCCCGAATATATTACTTCACCTAATATAGTAATCAACCTGATTTCTGAAGTTCCAACAGGCATTTCAGAAAAAGAAAGGGTAAATATTCCATTGCCAGGGTTTGGATACACCTGTAAATTCCAGTTCACTGCTGCATCTTCTATACCAGTACATGCATTTACAACAACCGTTGTAGTTGAGGTTGAAGTACAACCTCCAACATTGGTTACAGTAACTGTATAAGTGCCACTCATGCCTGTAGTTGATGACGCTATAGTTGGATTTTGTGTTGAATCTATATACGAAAGTGGACCACTCCATAAATAATTGGACCCATCTGTTGAGTTTAATTGAATAGTGGCTCCTGCACAATATGCTCCTGTATTAGTTGCTGTTGAAGATAATGGTATACAATACTTAAATACTACCCCTAAATTATTTGTGCCGCCAAGCCGTGTCATTCCATAGAGAAAAGCTCCATCGGAAATAAGAGATTCCCAGGGATAACTTCCTTTTGTGGCGCCTGCAAAGTCCAATAGTTTTACGCAGCCGGTTCCATCGGGCATTATTTTAAAAATGGTTCCCATATTATTTATGCCGCCAGCAATAGTCATTCCATAGAGAAAAGTTCCGTAAGAAATAAGAGAGCCATTAGGTGTACTTCCGTTTGTGGCGCTTGCAAAATTCAAAAGTGTTGTGGATTGGGCGAACGACCGTATACAAATGTGCAGAAGAGGAAAAGTCTTTTCATTTCTAATGGAGGCTTAAATATTATACTCTTAAATACCGGAGGTAGATTCAAGGAGTATTAATCACCTGAATCTATCCCTTTATAACTTAGAGTTCAAAGATATTTCTAATCGATACATATAAAGGCCGAATAAGTATACGGATAGTATGAATGAGGGAATGGTATATTAGAATGAGTGGTAGTTGAAATTTACTTTAATATATTATACTTTTTCCGCCATTAAAAGAATTACCCAAATTACAAGTGCAATTAAAAGTAAGGCCATAAACACCTTGCGGTATTTATATTTATAAAGGGGAGTTTTATACAAAGGAGTAGTAGCTTTCTCATATCGATAAGTGATCTTTTTAAAATTCTTGGTAGCTCTAATCTCCTCATCAGATAACTGATCAGGTTTAGTATCAACAATATATTTTGGGTTACTATCCATTATAATTATCGTGGTAGACTTTTTTAAGTTTATCTATAATCCTGTAAAATCTTACTTTGGCATTATTCTCCGTAATGCCTAAAATATCTCCAATCTCCTTAAAAGGTCTTGATTCAAAGATACGCAATTCTATCATTCCTATCTCATCCATATCCAAGTGTTCAAGCAACTTTGACACTATTTCTAAATTTTCTGCCTGCGGTTGAGAATCAATTTCCTTTAAGAAAAACCCAATGCCACTATCATCAATGGCAACAACCCTGGCCTTGTTTGTTTTGCGATAATGTTGTGCTACTTCGTTTAATGCAATGCGAATAAGCCATGCAATAAAAGGAGTACCTTGAAATGTATAGTTCTTTAAATTCACCATGGCTTTTAAAAAAACATCCGCAGTTATGTCTGCTGATAATTCTTTAACACGTGTACGTGAATACACAAAACGGAACACTTGATTATAGTGCTTATGATACAGAGACTCGAAGAAGCGAGGCTCGGCATGCGAAGCTTTAATCAGCTCCCATTCTTTTCTTAAAGCATCATCTGGTAAAGGTTGTTCCGGATCCAAATGTTTGGTGAATTTCGAGTATAATGCGTGAAGATAAAAAAAGATACAAGAAGGATGAATATTCCTTTTTGGGGCGGCTAAATCGGGCTATCCGCTATAGCCGCTTTGCGAGCTACCACTCCTATCCCTGCCGCGATTTCGTCATAGATGAAGCCTTCAAGAAAATGGCATATACAGGCAATCGCCTGTCGCTACGAACGTGTTCCAATATTAATTTTAATCAAAAAATGAAATCTTGCTATGTTGAAACGTCGGGTCATGACCCGACGTTACTACCGTGTTCCGATATTTATTTTAATCTGTACATCGTAAGGTTCATATCTTCCACGAGCAATCATAAAAGATTGTTCATCCCCTTTTATTTTGCAAATAATGTATTGATGGGGCCTAAGAGAATCCACAGATGAAACATAACGATATTTATATAAAGGATCACGATCAGAACTATTTGTTTCAATAAATAAACAATAGGATTGCAAATGTATTCTCGGCTTCTTATAAAACGAAAACAAAAAACCTTTTTCATTTTTCACCACATACGCAGAACTATCTTCACTCCAAAAAACATTTTCATTTCCTTCTAATACTTTCAAGATTTTTTTTTCATAACTATAATACGCATCATACAGCTTATCATAATCCCGTTTTAACACCGAATAATCTCCATCGGCTCTGTTAAAAGAAACACACATATTATTATACTGTCTTTGCATATATATTGTCATCATGCAAAGTATTATCGTTAATACCAACAATACCGCTGCTATTAACCTCCATTTAACCATTCAGCCAATTGTTTAAAACTATTTACCACAAAATAATAAATAAAAGCCATAAAATCTTCAAAAAAAGGTATATTTAGATATACATTATAATATTATTTATTTTTATTTGTGTTATGACTACAACCACCGGTATTTTGGATATAGAGATCGTTAAGAACACCCACTCAAAACTTGCTGAAATAGACTTTGAAAATCTTGCCTTCGGAAAAAACTTTTCCGATCACATGTTTATGGCGGATTTTGCAAATGGACAATGGGGCGATTTCCGTATCATCCCATTTGGAAATTTTGAGATTCATCCAAGCATGGCATCTTTACATTATGGTCAGGCATTGTTTGAAGGAATGAAAGCTTATAAAAGTCCTGAAGGTGAAGTTCTTCTTTTTCGTCCACTTGAAAATGCAAAAAGAATGAACCGTTCTGCCGAAAGATTATGTATGGCACAAATGCCGGAAGAAATGTTTATGGAAGCCCTTACTACATATCTTGATATGGAAAGAGATTGGGTAAGTAATAAAGAAGGTTGTTCGTTATATGTTCGTCCATTCATGTTTAGCACCGAAGCATTTTTAGGTGTAAAACCAAGTGATTTTTATAGATTCATGATCATTACATCACCGGTTGGGAATTATTATGATGGCGCAATTAAAGTAAAAGTAGAAATGCATTATACACGCGCCGCTAAAGGCGGTACGGGTCAAGCTAAGGCAGCAGGTAATTATGCAGCTGCATTATATCCTGCAAAAATGGGTCAAGATAAAGGATATCGTCAACTAGTATGGACCGACGCCGCAGAACATAAATACATTGAGGAATCAGGCACCATGAATATTTTCTTTATGATAGATGGAAAATTGATTACTCCATCGTTAGATTCGGGAACTATTTTAGCTGGAGTTACCCGTGATAGCATCATACAAGTTGCAAAAAAATGGGGAATTCCGGTTGAGGAACGAAAAGTTTCTATTGAGGAGGTGGTTGAAAATATCAAAAACAAAAAACTAACTGAGGTTTTCGGTGCAGGTACAGCTGCAACGATTGCTCAAATTGAGCTCATGAATATTGGTGATGTAGATTATACTTTGCCCGATGTTCCCACCAGAGAATTCTCAAACAAAGTAGCTAAATATCTATCGGATATACGCACTGGCAAAGTCGACGATCCATTTGGTTGGGTTGTGCGAATTTAGCTGATTCAATACATCGTAGAGCCATTAATACCGCAAACGGTGATACTTGCTTTGCCTGATAAGATTCACAACCTTACATTCATTTATAATATTCAACATTTAATTATTCCAGTTCTTACATACCACTTTATGTAAAAGATAAAATTAAATTAGGATGAAGAGTTGATATTGTATCCTTCCCGGTATCCATCATCAGTTATATTGGAATCATCTTCTGGTGGGTTTACGAAGCGATTAAGCAAACCCGTTAAAATAAGAACCCTGACATCCCTACGATTTGCAATACAAATATCGAGATGTCAGGATTAATTCTTTTTGTAGTAAAAAAGCTTAGTACCTGTCAGAATTAAAATTTCTTTTGGGTTTAAAAGAAGATTTTTCCTTTGGGATGGCTTGCTTCACTACCATAGCCCTACCTTGAAACTCAGTACCATTTAGATCTTCAATGGCCTTATTAGCTTCATCATCGTTTGGCATTTCTACAAATGCAAAACCTTTACTACGACCACTCATAGAATCCTTGATCAGTTTGGCGGACTCTACTTGGCCTTTTCCTGAAAAAAGATCCAGAAGATGATCCTCTGATACTTTAAAATCAAGATTTCCAACGTAAATGTTCATAAAACAAAGAATAAAAAATTAATAATGATTAGAGGCCCTTTTTTTGGGGTATCTGGGTACAATTTAATAATAAAAAACCAGATATTCTACAAATAAATCTCATTTTGATGTGCTTTTTGGCAATATTCAGGGCAATTACAGACGGGTATTTTATAAATTAGTCATCTCTTTGATCATTATACATCAAGCATTTATGAAGAAAAGCCTTTCCTTAATTCCTCTACTCCTCTTGTTGGCCTGTGGTAAAAAAGGTGAATTTGTGGAGGATATTCAGGGACATGGAAAGTTACTGAGGTGCAATACATCTATGATTACACAACCTTTACCGAATATCCTGCAGATATGAAATTTACTTTTCAAAGTAATAGCTACCAAACATATCAAGATGGTAATCTCTATGACACCGGAAATTTCAACGTGAATACAAACGCAACTCAAATTACCTTTCAGAATGGAACTTCAAATAAAGTTTATTTAATCGAAGAAAATACTACCGAAAACCAAACCTGGAAAAGTAAAAACAAGATCCTTGATTTTTATCTTCGGTTTAATCTTGAAAAGCAATAAATTTATTTAGGTAAATTAAACTTCTTCGCTGAAGGAT
>Ga0163151_10002941_pt1 | contig 25334 bp, 28 predicted proteins | sample OliLakLV19MP5IB2_FD_145596 | JGI IMG/M metagenome (GOLD analysis project Ga0163151, IMG submission 145596) | Freshwater microbial mat bacterial communities from Lake Vanda, McMurdo Dry Valleys, Antarctica - Oligotrophic Lake LV.19.MP5.IB-2 | ecosystem: Environmental > Aquatic > Freshwater >...
CAGTTAATACTAACCAGTTCACCTTGTTTTTCAACCCATAGTATAGTAATATACTCCTTATTATGGCTCAAGAGAAAGATACTCAGTCACCAGAACAACAAGGAAAACTATATCCTTTATTACCAAAAGATCTCACACCTACCGATGCCAACCGGACTAGACTCGCTTCTGGAATAAAAAAACCTTTAATTCATGCAAGTGGAAATAAAAGAATACATTTAATGAGCCCGACAGGACTTGCGATCGCAGCATTAAGGGGTTTTGCAGGGACTAATGGAACAGGAGAAGTTGATTCGCTATTAATCGGAAGGGAGAGCGTAGCCCTTGGAATTACTGACGTGATGGTAGATTTTTACTCTCGCAACGCCCTTCTCCTTCAAAGAGACTTAACTGATTCAGGCGTTATTAATCCTCAGGAAAGAGCAAGGCTCAACGTTACTGCCAGATTGAACCCCCAACGAGCAAATATGATAGTTCTAAATCATTTGGGGATAGTGCATGAAGAATTCCTTCAATCTATTCACCCCGAACTACCTTCTCCATTAGCAGATATTTTCTCTGGAATAGATGATCCCAGAGCAAGAGCTCTTCTTGAGGTAAAAAGTGGGCAACTAACAGCTATCGAACATGGTTTACTGCTCAAACGAGGAGTTGCAATTCTTGGAAATACAAACTTATCACCTACCGGAATCGAAGAATCCCAGGCAACATTCAGCTTAAATAGAGCACAACAGTATTCAGATTCACCAAAAACAGTTAGCATTTCACTGGACACAAGACCTGAAACATTATTTGTGGGTGGCCCAGGCATTGGAACAGCAGGCAACCTTGATAGTTTTCTCACTTATCCTAGATCTATTTTCGCAGATAAGTCATTATACGTATCAAGCATCATAGCCTCTCTGGCTGCTATGAGAGGAAGGAAAGTCGGACTAGATTCTGAAATCTCCGATACTTTAGTCAGATCCTCAGGAATGGAAAATGCAGCTGCAGAATTTGCCTCAATCACAGATGTAGCTATTTTATCCATGGTTCACTCTGCTCCTGCGGAAATTGTTGCCGAAACAATTCGCACACTAGCTGATGGATTAAGATCAGGCAGAGCACTTATAATTATGGCACCTGACAAAGTATATCCTGGCGAAACTTCATTTGAGACCTTCGCGTATTTGGCTGAGCAATCCGGATTAAGAGAGTCTGCATTTAGCGTTGACAATACCCATACAAAAGAATATTCATTCAAACATCCTATAACCATTCCGGGCAAGGAAATCCCTGATAGACGAGTTTCATTAAAAGTTTATAAAAAATAAGACTCTTTATCTTCGCATTCTTCCAAATCGGCTTTATTTGCAAAGATCCACAGCGAGGCCGACTAAACTTTTGAGATCATCAAGATTTTTTTGCCTGTTAATTTCTTCAGATGTGATTAATAGTTTCATATCTTCATTATCTTTAATAAAAATGCATGGAAAATCTTCTTTTTCTTGTTTTGGAAATGACTTTAAAAATTCGTCCTTATGCAGAAATTTAGCTTTTAAAGGTAGGTTCTCAATAAATTTCTTCCATTCATCTCTCATGCTGAAAGCTCCGTATGTTAAAGCGCACAAATTACAGCTATAAGTTTGAGGAGAAACAACTTTATGCACTGCATCAGTTAATTTAGCAAATGTGGACGAATCAGCATTATAAACAAAAATAAGCTCCACTAATTATTCTCCTTACCAGAAGAACTAATTAATTTCTGATCCTGAGGCTGGGCAAGATTTTGAGTCGGTTCCAAATTCGAAGGCTCAGTTAAAACCGTTTCAAACACTACTGTGTCCATATTCTTGCCGCTCACTAGCAATTAATCCTTCCATAATATTCTTAAACGCAACTGGTTGGCCTATATAGTCCAACACAATTGATTTTTGGTCTGAACCTGCTGTACCGACAATAATCTTTCCATACTTATAAAATAACCTGTCCATAACCCCTTGCCTGACCTCGATATGGGTAACTTTGTTATAACTGGCAGAACATAACGTCACCTGAAAATATCCGGTCTGGACTATTAATCTTTTATTAGTCAGAATATATTGAATTCCCTCTTTGGTAAAATAATATCTTTGACAAGCATAAACTAAAGCCAAAACTAAAGCCCCACCTAATCCAAAGTTAAGATCAAAGCTTAAAACTCTTTGAACCAGGAAAAAAACAGGAAATGTTATTAAAGACGCAGCTAAAAAATGAAATACAAACTTATGGACCAGGTAGTGACTACTGACAGTAGTAAATGTAACCATCTCCTCATCATCATTCAGATAATGGGCAAATTGTTTTTTTCTTTTAACAGAAACAGGGCCTTGATAGTGATTGCTCATGTGTAGTTAAGGGATTTAATACCTGTTGACTAGTTTACCAATTTTAATACAATTACATAATGATCTTATTTTCAATCATATTTCTTGTTCTGGGGATTCTTATACTTATGAAATCGGCCGATTGGCTGGTTTCCGGTGCTTCATCAATTGCTGAAAAATTTAAGGTTAGTCCAATGGTTATCGGTTTAACGGTGGTTGCGTTCGGCACCTCCGCTCCGGAATTGGTAGTTTCTTTAACTAGCGCCTTTTCCGGAAACACCAATCTGGCTTTAGGCAATATAATCGGATCCAATATTGCCAATATTCTATTAATTTTAGGGGCATCAGCCCTGCTTTGCCCCTTAGTTGTTCAAAAAAATACTGTTTGGAAAGAAATTCCGATGTCTTTTTTGGGGGCATTAGTTTTGTTCGTGCTGGCTTTACAAAATATAATTGATGATGGGAGCATCTTTAATATTCCACTTTCTGGACCTGAAATCGTCGGATCAATAACCCGAAGCAATGGCATTATCCTGTTAGCATTTTTTATAATTTTTCTATATTACACTTTCGGAATTGCCAAAGTCAGTGCTGATAGCGAACCGGAAATCGAGCAGAGAAAGACTTGGGTATCTGTGCTTTTGATAACTGCCGGACTGGGAGGCCTTATTTTAGGAAGCAAGCTACTTGTCGATAGTGGCATCAATATTGCGAAGGCCTTTGGTGTAAGTGACATCTTAATCGGTCTAACATTAGTAGCAGTTGGTACAAGCATACCTGAACTGGTTACCAGTTTAGTTGCAGCTTCAAAGAAAAAAATAGATTTAGCCGTTGGGAACGTTGTGGGATCTAATATATTTAATATTTTTTTTATCTTAGGAGTTACTTCACTCATAAGACCGCTTCCGTTACCTGCTGCCAATGTTGCTGATATATTTGTTTTATTTCTCACAACGATTTTACTATTTGTGTTTTTATTTATTAGACAAAAGCATGTGATTACAAAACTTGAAGGCAGCTTAATGTTGGTATCTTATGCAGTCTATATTGTTTTTCTTATAAACAGAGGCTAGAAAGCTGGCTAAACCATTTGATATGTATAAATTACGCTCGATGGTTGAGAAATATGCTAAATAGTTACATAGCTACTTACAACAAAGTAAATCCAAAAATTTATTACAACACTAATCCCTCTTAAGAAAAATGTAGTTACTTTTGCTTAGCGTGTGGCAATGAGAACGAAAATATTGAGCCTTTTCCTTCAATGCTCTCAACTTTTATTTGCCCTTTGTACTGTTTGATTATCTGTGAGGCAATGTATAAGCCCAATCCATAGCCTGACAGACTTTTTGTCTTGACGTTTTCGCTTCGGTAAAACCTATCGAAGACTCTCTTTTTCTGTTCCTTCGGGATACCCATACCAAAATCTTCGACGCTGACTGTTACACTCTTTTTATCCTCAGACAACCGCACATTAATTTTTTTGGCTTCTGGTGAGTACTTGATGGCATTGGTGAGAAAGTTCGTCAAAACTTGGCCTATATGCTCTTTTATAGCACGAACTTTATGGGAGGTTTTCCCGACAACCACAATAATGTGAGTCGGTGCGGTAGCTTCTAACTCTTTTGCCGTGTCCTTTACTAAACTATCAAGGTTAAATTCTTGCACTTGGTAATCTGCCATACCAGATTGAATCTTGGAAACATTGAGCAAATCCCGAATCAGGTTTTCCTGTTTGGTTATTTGTTCCTGTATTTTAGTTAGGTGTGACAGACCCTTTTCTTCCTTAATTTGCTCAAGATATTTGTGGAGTAGCTGGGCATATAATTTAATGCTTGTCAGGGGTGTTTTAAGCTCATGGCTTGCCATACTAATAAAATCATCTTTTTGCTGTTCAAGCTCCTTTCGTTCTGATAAATCCCGTATTATTTTGGCAAATCCAAGTAAGTTTCCGGCTTTATCTCTAAGAGGTGTCGACATCCCACTCGCCCAGAATTGGCTTTTATCGCGTCTTACCAGCCAGTTTTCATCCTCACCTCTACCCGTTTCAAGTGCTTGTTCTAACTCTAATTTTGGCTTATCTGCCTTGCGATCTTCTTGGGTAAAAAGTCTTGAAAAGTGCTTACCCACAATTGCTTTTTCCTTGTACCCCAAAAGGTTTTCCGCTCCGATATTCCAACCAATTACGTATCCTTTCATATCAAGCATAATCATGGCGTATTCTTTTACACCCTCCACAAATAAACGGTATCCCTCATCACCTCCCACTACTGAAACCTCAGGAGCTTTTTTTGTAGTTGTTTTACTTTTGCGAAGCGAAAGCAAGGTTTTCTTATTGGTAAATGGAATGACTATTCTTTTATCCATACTTTTCTGTAGATTATTTTATGAGTTGAGCTACTTTTGCGAGTAAGTCTTGCCTATCGAATGGCTTGGCTATAAAGTCATCTGCCCCTGCTTTCATAGCTATTTCCTTAATGTCTTTGTTTGCAGAAATCATAATCAAAGGAATATCCTTTGTTGGCTCATTGCCTTTAAGATACTTACAGATAACCCGTCCATCAAAACCAACCATCCAAATATCTAGCAAAATAAGATCGGGACAATCTTCTTTAATATCTTTTATAGTCCGTCCATCATCCGTAGACTCGACTATGTATCCTGCATCTTCGAGAATCAACGTAAGAACATCTACAATAGCCGAGTCATCATCAGCAATCATAATCTTTTTCCTTGCTTTACTCATGTTTCATTTCCTCCTCCACAAGTGTATTGGTCTGATTTTTTCGTATACCCTTTTTGATTGGCAAACTGAAACAGAAGGTCGAGCCCTGCCTGCCGCTAGACAGGGCTGCCCGTCCGATAGGTGGGCTTTTTTCACTTCCATCACTCTCAACCCAGATGCGACCAGTGTGGCGTTTGACTATTTCTCCGGCAATATACAGCCCTAACCCAAGACCAGCGAATGTATCCTGCTTCAAACCACTAACCCGAAAGAAACGGTCAAACACTTTGTCTAGTTTGTCTTTGGGTATACCCACACCAAAATCTTCAACACAGAGAGTAACACTTTCTTTGTCTTCTGAGGTGGTAATAACAATCTTTTTGCTATGCGGTGAATACTTTATTGCATTTGAGATGAAGTTGGTAATAACTTGTCCGATTCTATCCCTATCTCCATAGACTGTTTTTGCTGGTGCAAGTTTTTTAATAAGTGTATGTTTTGTGGTTGTCTGCTGCATTTCCTCAACAATGTCTATCACCAGTGCCTTAAAATCAAAATACCCCTCCTGGAACTGGAGTTTGCCACCTTCTATTTTTGTCACATCAAGCAAATCATTAATGAGGCTGGTGAGTTTGTTAAGCTGTCCATCCATTCGTGTAAGGAGCTCTACTGCTTTGGTATTTCCTTCTTTTTGAAATCTGTTTTGTAGCACCTGCGTATATCCTTTGATGCTTGTTACTGGTGTTTTGAGTTCATGGCTGGCAATAGCGATAAATTCATCCTTTTGCTGTTCAAGTTGTTTTCGCTGCGTAATATCTCGAGCTGCAGCAAATATACCAAGAACATTATCCTTGTCGTCTTTATAGACGGATGCGTTATATAAAACATCGGTCAACCTTTTCCCGCCGGCGTGTCGTATAGTGAGTGGATAGTCAGTTACAAAACCTTTCTTGAACACTTGCTGATAACCCTCACTAGCCTTTTCCGGTTCAGTGAAGTAATTGGAAAAGTCAGTGCCAATCAGCTTTTCTTTGGGAACGCCTGTAACTTTTACGGTAGCCTCATTAACGTCCGTTATCTTTCCATCAGGACTAATAGTAACTAATGGGTCGAGTGATGCTTCAATGAGACTGCGAGTATACATTGAGGATCGTTTCTTTTCAGTAATATCTTCGATAGCAAGCAGAATAAGCGACGCTTTATCCGGTCCTTGTCGTAGGGTTCGCGCATTCAAAAGCATGGTTTTTTGGCCAATGTCCTTAAAGTCATGCTCCACTACAAAGTCCTCAATTGTGTTCTTCTCAGGAAGAATTTCCTCAAGGAGTACGCGAAGCTTTGGAATGTTCCACTGCCTATTCCCCAGGTCATAAAGCAATCTGTTTTCTGTAGAATTTGGTGCTACCTTGAAGGCGCTATAGAATGCCTCGTTGGCTGACATGATTCGCAAGTCCTTATTCAAAACTAACAGTGGTCCACGCACAGTTCGAACAATCGCATCCGCATAATCACGGGTAATTGTTACCTCTTCGTTGATAACATTCAATTCGCTGATAATTTCATTGGTATATTCCTGAGTCAGCGTTACCGCTTCTTTTAGTTTGATCACCTTTTCTTGTCGAGCTATGTGAATGGACTCATCTGACTGAGTAATGATTATTTTTTGAGAAACTAAATGCGAGCTACCCATATCAGCTTGGGGGTTGATAGCTTTTCGTAAATTACCGATTTCAGAAATAAGGACTTTTTTAGAATGTTGACCTTTCATAGGAGAGAAGTTGCCTTAGGATTCTTATTATCGTTCTTTTTCATTGTTTCCTTTCATCATTATAAGTAAATCTTTTTTTGTAAATCGCCAATCACCACGTATGCCAACTTTTGTGCCTACTATTCTTCCTGACTGTGCCCACCTACGGATTGTGGTAACACTAACCGTTAAAAAAGAGGCCGCATGATGAACATTCAGTAGTTCCTGTGAAGAATTTTCTATAGATAGCTTAGTCATATTTAGTCATTTCAGCCAGTATACTACCTCAGTATGTGAATGTGGTAATAAAATCCCCCCAACCCAACTACGGGTGGCACCATATGCAACATATATTCATGCGCTGGTTTAAGAATTAATAAGATGTCTAATTCGGAAAATTGATAGCTAACGACAATAACAAATATTTTTGAAGCTTAAAAGGATTATTTACCCTTATGAAGGTGATGGTTTAGTGCATTTCCTGCCCAAACTGAAGCAAAAACTACAGCTCCTAAAACTGCCACTCCCGTTAAAACAAATGCTGCCCCCCCACCTAAAGCAGATGGAAGCAGATGATGTTTATAATTCATTAAATTTGATGCGCTATTTGGTTTAGTAACTGATTTCTTTTTAGCCATATATCTAATATGCGTTAAAATAAAGGATGAGTCAATACCTCATTTAAGACATTCTAAGCACATAAGAGGCCCAAGTTGCCCTGAGCCCCTTACGAGTAGATCTCAAAGACTTATATCCTGTCTTCATCCCGGGCTGTACCACCTTTCGCACCCATTTGGTGATGAGCTCCTGACTCATCATTCATATGTGTACTTCTGGTAGTTGCGCGTGAGTGAGATTGATCTTCAGAATCAACCACTCTAACGTGATCAGCGTCGAATTCTTTCATGATATCTTTAACCTCGCCTTCCTCTCCATTTCTGGCAGGAACAGCAACCAAAATACCTCCTTCATTAATGCGGGTTTCGTAGGTTCTCGCTTCATCTTCAGTTAAATCGAATGTGCTGGTTAAAGCTCCGATTAAACCTCCGGCTACAGCACCTGTTGCTACCCCAGAAACAGTAGAAGCCGCGGCTCCTGTCAGACCCAAAGCTGCCCCAATTGGCCCTCCAATTAAGAACCCTCCAAGTCCAGGTAGCAGTGTACCGGCCAAAAATCCGGCAACTCCTCCTACTACAGCACCTGTGCTGGCTCCTTTTACAGTATCTTCAGCGACACTGGCTCCTGTATTTTCAGAAATTACTTTAGCTTCATGACTATCCTTCATTAAGATAGACATATCCTTAGGATTATAGCTTTGAGCTTCTAGTTCTGAAATTGCATTTTCTGCATTAACTCGGTTTGAAAATACTCCAAGTATTACAATTGACATATATTACTTCACCTCCTTTATATAAAACTATTCTAATACCTACTCAACAGGTTAGAATAAAAACTCAGTAATAATTTAGTAAGCTCTCCAATTAGATAAAATTCTGACAGCTCATCAGTCCTTATTACAATTCTCATATACTCCTCATATAAATACATAATATAGTTTCTCTTATAAGGAGGCAGAAATGCATGCATTCGGTCAAAGTTATTTTGATGTAAAGCGAGACTTTAATAGCAAAAAGGCGCCTATCCAGAAGTGGAGCAAAGGAAATAACCCCCCAGCTGAGTCGGCTGTCTCGCCCCCTACTCAAAAAATTAATGAAGAAGCCGGGACTAAAGAAGTTGTCACTCCGGACACCAGCGGTAATGTACAAGAAGAACCTTTTAAATATATTCATGAAAAACTCAAACTAAACCAATCAGCCATGTCCCCCGATAAAGCAAACATCGCCACTCAAAAACTTGAAGATTTGGCCGGTAAATCTGACTCAGTGTTATTAAAAGTCAGCACCTTCTGGCCATTCACTTTTTTCGTTAATGACATAATCATTGATCCCTACAAAGTGAATATTATCTTCAGAGAATTTTTCTGGTCAGAGCACATTCACAGTGTGATGATTAAAGACATTCTCGATGTCGTAGTCGAAACCTCTATATTCTTTGCAACAATCAGAATCGTTGACCAGGGTTATATAGAAAACTCTATAAATATTCCTTATCTAAAAAGAGCTGACGCTTTAAAAGCCCGGAAAATTATCCAGGGACTGATAATCGCTCACCGGCAATCAGTCGACTTATCAGTTCTCAAGCCTTCTCATATCAAAGAACAAGCTGAAGAATTAGGAAAAGTTAAAGGAATAGATATCGAAACCGCTAAATATAATGCTAATAATTAGTGACGGCTCACTCCTGACTAAACTCAAAATGATAATAAATTTTATTCCTGACCGCAGCCGAGGTCTGCTTTTCCAAATTTCTACCGGTGATCACCTCAATAGTATCTTTTACAGATCGCTCAACAAAATCATACCAATCCTCGCCTTTCTGCCTCTCAATCTTCCATGATAGAACCTGCTTCTCTCCATTCTTCAAAGGAATTATCCCAAAATACTCATCTCCCTCAACCCTCCAAGCCTCACCTCCCACTATAGCCAGATTACTCTGCAAGACTTCCTCAAATAACTTATCCAATGAATTTCTTTTCCAGGCATATATAAATAACGAAGGATGAAAAGCAGCTATCTTAAATTTTTCCGGGAAATTGTCCTCTATAACCATCAGAATATTCTAACATCTGTAGAGGTACTCTACGCGACTCTTGCGGTAACTTATATGCATTAATATACTTAATCTATGTCCAGACCCCTCCCTTTAAAAATCCACACTAAAATGTGGGTCGACTATATAAAATACGTAATTTTTCTTCAGCAGGGCGAAACTACCCGTCTTTTAATGGGTATCTTAATTTTTCTCCTGTCAATTTATCTCGTAGAATACGAGTTAACCTCAAAATTCACCAAGGATCACGGCACCGAAGCAATAAGCTTAATTGTTATCCTAATTATCATTAAATTTATCTGGGAAACTTACACCACACTTTCAGAATTAAGATCTTATTTCCACATCCAGCGAAGTATTTTAAGAAGCAACTTAACAAAACCTTTTGTTTTACCTGGCAAAAAAGAAACCGAAGCCGGTTTTGTGCAAATTGAAATCCCGGGCAATAAGTCGGATTTAATATTTGCCTCCCCGGAGCTTAACCGATATATCCAAATTACCCCTTTACCCATAATTCTCTCCGCTGCCAAGAATAAACACATCAAACAATACATCCAAACTCACCGTGAAATCCTGCTTCAATATTTAAATCATTATTTCTTCAGCTCCCTCCACTCCAAACGCCAGTTCACGAACGACAAAAAGCTATGCCTCTCCAGGGATATTACTTTAAATTCCAAACACGTCGTATGTCATGCCGGAGGATACTATGATTCTTTCGTGACTAATCAGGTCACGGGCACTACCTTACTAATCAAAGATAAGGTTCATACTACGATCACCTCTGAACATATTTTCCCATCTCATCAGGACGAATCAGGTAATCATTATCTTTATGACATTACCTCTTCCCAAATGAATGACCACCTGGGCTGCTCCACAATCGGCTTTACCACTGACAACTACATAATTGTATGGATGCAGGGCAGCACAACTCAATTCAGTAAAGATAAACTGGCCCCGACTGGCAGCGGTTCAGCAAACTATTCCGATATTAAAAATCATCATCTTCAAAAAACCGTCATCTATACCATGGAACGCGAACTGATGGAAGAGACATTAATAGATGCATCTTTGAAGGATCGATCAAATAAATCTATGATATTAGGCTATTACCGCTGGGTCACGAGGGGAGGCAAACCCGAATTTACCGGAATCACCAAACTTCCCGGCACTATAGACCAATACAAACCTAACGCCAGGGAAGCTCGAACAGACAAATCCGCAGTCCTAAAATTCAAAATCGACTCCATCGATACACTCCCCAAAGTCCTAAACCAAATCCTTACCAATCATCCTATCTCAACTCCCTTATATATGTGTCTTTTCCAATTAGAAGAAATGTATAAAAATCACAAGGAAGAACTGAAGGATTTCTTATTTAAGGATTAACACTACCAAACCTCAATCCGGGTTCCCACACTCGACCAATCATACAACCACTGCGCGGAGGCCAAAGGCACATTCACACACCCATGGGATGCTGGTCTACCAAAATTATTATGCCAATATGCCCCGTGAATCGCGTACCCTTGATAGAAATACAATGTATTAGGCACATTTTTAGTTAGATATTTTCCATTAGGATAGATATCCTTATAAGGCGAAGGGCCTCTCATATCATGAAGTGGAACTTTAGTCCTAACCTTAAAACTTCCTTTTACAGTTGGCGTTAATCTCATTCCTGTCGAAACCTTAGTTTCATGAACAATTTTGCCGTTTTCCCAAGCTACTAATTTCTGGGAACCTAAATCCACAGAAATCAACTTCTCATTAGTAAAAATATCTGCAGCACTAGCATTCTGAGGGACCACTACAACAAAAAAGAAAGCAACCATGATTGCAATGAGAATTTTTAACATAATGTTATTGTAGCGATAAATACTCTATTTCAAAAGAGCTAACTCGAAATGTTTTCCTCCGGAGGAATTATTCAAATTTAGTTACTCTTCATTGAACTAGCAGACATCTCGGATCTAGAACCTTGTCCAGATTTATTAGCTTGAGATGGCTGACTAATTTTCTTTTGAGTTCCTGTCTCAATGCCCTCTTTTATATTTTTAGCAGAGTTAGAACCATCTTTCGCAGCTGTATCTAAAGCTTCCATAACCTGGTCTTTAACATTAGTAAGCGTTGTTTTTACCTTATCACGCATATCTTTGTCAGCCATCAGCTTGGTAGCTGCAACCGCAACTCCCGCACCAACCACTGCTCCGGCAACTCCAGCTATTGCAGCGGTAGTGTTCTCGGATTTTTTAGTATTTAAATTTTTATCAGTCATTATTTCACCCCCTTTCTAAACTCAAGAATAATCTGTTCAGGTTAAGTTTACATGAAGAAATTGTAAGGAAATGATCAGGCATTTGCTTTTTGTGATCATCTCTGATATACTTCATTTTAGTTGATATAAGAATTTCGAGCTGATAGTTAATTCCCTCTTTATAGAGTTGATATTTCCCTTTTAGCTCCAGAAAGTTTCGGAGCAATCCTTTTCTTTTTATATATTTTCATATTTCAATTTTAAATTACCTTCTTCGTCTCATTTATTTTGTGATGAAGAAGGACTAAATATGTACAGATCAAGAAACACACGTTTTACATCAAGCTCAGCTCCTGCCAACAGGAGATATTCCGGCGCTTCCTATGGTAGAAATGGCGGCGGAGGCGGCAGAAGACAAAGATCACTTCCTAACGATCCGGCACTTTTCATTAAAAAAGCATCAGAAATAATTGCTTCTGAAGACTACACTGCCAAAAACACATTTGCAGATTTCAATCTAGCCCCAATATTAAAATCGAATATCGAATATAAGGGTTACAAAACCCCAACCCCAATCCAGGATCAAACCATTCAATCAATCTTAGACGGTCGCGACGTTATCGGGCTCGCCTCAACCGGAACTGGAAAAACCGCTGCCTTTTTAATCCCTTTAATCCAAAAGCTCTACACAGATAGAAATCAAAAAGTCCTCGTTATCGCCCCAACTCGTGAACTCGCAGTTCAGATTCGCGATGAATTCAAAGAATTTGCTTATGACATGAAATTATATAGCGCTTTAATTATCGGCGGCGCTAATATTAAAAGACAAATATTCGAAGTCAGAAAAAGCCCGCACATTGTTATAGCTACCCCTGGACGTCTCAAGGATTTAGTAGAACACAAAGACATCTATCTTGAAGATTATGCCAATATTGTCTTAGACGAAGTCGATTTAATGGTTGATATCGGATTTATCGAAGACATCAGATACTTCATCTCCTTGATGCCTACAGTCCGCCAATCACTATTTTTCTCAGCTACTATTTCACCAAAGATCCAGGGAATTTTACAGGATTTCGTAAATGACCCGGTTACGGTTTCTATTAAAAAACAGGAAACTTCCGAGAACGTGGATCAGGACGTTGTTATGGTGTCTAACCCTTCTCAAAAGATTGACCAACTCCATGATCTGTTAATCCAGGACGGTTTCGATAAAGTATTAGTCTTCGGACGCACCAAGCACGACATGGATAAGTTACATAAGGAATTAGAATTCCGCGGGTTCAGTACTGGAATCATCCACGGCAATAAAAAACAATCTCAACGCCAAAATGTCCTAACTAAATTCAAAAGAAGCGAAATCAAAATTCTCCTTGCTACCGATGTCGCATCCCGTGGTTTAGATATTGATAACGTAACTCACGTCATTAATTATGATTTGCCAGAAACTTATGAAGATTACATCCACCGTATCGGCCGAACCGGCAGAGCAGACAAAAAAGGAATAGCTTTAACTTTCGTATCTCAACAGTATTCTTCTTTCTAAAATCCACGCTCTATATCTCAAATAAAAAAGCTTTAATTATATATGGTACTTATTCTGGAGAAATCGCAAAACTTCATTTTTCTGTAGGAGGTGGGGGCAAGAATTCTTCACCAGCAGAGCTCACAGGGACTTCACCAGGCTTTAACCATCTAACATAAGTACAACCCGTCGCTTTACGTGCAGCCGAATCCCATCCCGAAGTAGAACATTTTTCCATTTTCTTTCCGGCATTGGTAGTAAACAAAACCAACTTCTCTCCGCACTCAGGACAATCTATATCCAAAGGCTCTTTCGTGCCGTTCATCCACTCAACATAATCACACCCGGTAGCTTTCTTCTCTTTAGCGTCCCAACCCCCAGCAGAACACTTCTTCATCTTTTTACCAAATCGGGTCACCTGCATAATCAAAGCAGAGCCACACTTAGGACATTTCTCATCAAGCTGCTCAGGCTCAACCTGCAACCATTTCACATAATCGCACCCTTCATTTTTCTTAGTCTCCTTATTCCACGACCCAGTCGTGCATCTCTGCAGTTTCTTCCCAGTCGGAGTTTCCTGAATATCAGTTAAAGGATTACCACATTTAGGACACATTTCGTCAGCCATGTTTTTTAGAATACAATATTACGAGAGTACTCGCAAGGACGAAAACCAAAAATTTTATTGTTGAGTTAATGTTTAGTTGCTGTCAAGTTACTATCGGCCTATTCTGTTACTCTTCTATTATGTATTTAGCAGAACGTCTCGAGAAAGACATGTCCACACCAAACCAAATAGTCGGGTTTACAGAGCCATATAGAATGTTTCGCGAAAGAGCCGGAGCGCCTGATACTCAAGCTTCAGAAGAAATGGGCATAATTCTCCAGTTCAAAAGCAGAGGACCATACAATATTACATCAACCATTGATAATCCCCGCCCTAAAGCTCCAGTATTATGGGAAGGACGAAATACCCTCACACCGAGTATGGTAACAGACCACGAACAAAGAAATTTTATTCTTGGATCTTGGGATAAATAAACAATCGACTAGATTCCCCTTTGCCGAAGCTATTCATCACTCATTCCAAAAATGAAAATTCTGCGCCGATTTACATCACAAATTCTTAATTGAAACTAATCTCTTGTTGTTCTTTTCTTATCTGTTTTATTTTTAAAGATAATTAGAACCAGTACCACGATAATAGCTACCATTACTCCTAAAACCATCTTCACTTTTGGTGAGTTAAGACCATCAGTCAGCTTAATCTCCATCACCAACTCAATATCTTTATTGTCCCCAGTCACATTTATAGACTGTCCTTCATTACTATAACCGTTAAAAGCTAGATATACTTTATGCTCCCCAGGCTCAACATTCTCAAACTTTGCTACACCATCATTATTAGTTACCGCATCTCTAGGAGTTGAGTGGAGGGTCACTTTTATCCCTGACAAAGGCTTTCCCCCATAAGCCAACACCTTAACATCTAAATCGTAACCATCTTTTGTCGATGTTTCAGGAAATGATTTCTCTTTTTGCTCTGCAGTCAAATCTTCCGAATTAATATTAACTAAATCCCCGGGCTTTAGATTTTTGATACTATCCCCTGTCTTGTGGGCAATCAAATCAACATATCTCCTACCCTCACCAAAAATCTCGGTCGCAATTTCCCAAAGATTCTCCCCTTCTTTAACAACATAACTTAAAACCGAAGGTTTGGCTCTAATCTCAGATTTCTCAATCTCAATTTTCTTGTCAACTAACGTTTCCACAACTGGCACTTTAGAAATCGCCTTCGCACTGTCCTCAACAACTCTATCTATCAGTCCTCCAACTGGCATTTCACCAACTTTATTAATCTCAGGAACCGGAACTGAATCTAAATAATTTATCGCCGGATTTATAACAGAGGGTAAAGTCTGTGAGTACCCCCCAGCGTTGCATCCATTTAACGCTTTAACCTTAAAATAATATTTTGCATAGGGCGTTAAATTATTAATTTGACGGGTTAGAATCCAAAACGGCCCTGTGTAATGAAAAGTATCACCATAACTTTGTGCGCTTGAATCAAGTCCATAACTCACCTGATAACCAGTCGCCCCGGTCACAGTTTTAAAGTTCAGCACCGCAAAATTATATCCTCCATCAATCTGAAAAAGCTCAGGAGTTTGTGTTGGTGCAAGATCCGTACAAGAAGCCGGGCCATTTGAAGAGCTTGCAGGAGATGACGTAGAGTTATTATTCGGTGACGTTGACGGGCTCACAACTTCCTGCCCAAATACAGCATAAACTGAGAAGCTGGATAAAGAACAAGTCAGGGTGTTTGTGCCTGTATTTAAAGTACAATTCTGATCAACCCAGACAGAACCGTTATACTTATAAATATCTAAGGTTGACTCAGTATAACTACTCTCAACATCACTTCCATAATTAACAGAAAAAGTCACCGGGGAGTTAAAAGAAGAAATTACAGAATTATCAGCACCAACTGCAATCAAGTCGTAATAATTATTCCCGGCTAGTAAGTTTGATGTCGGTGCTGCTGGCACAGTTCCGGTATCCAATTTATTAAGCTGAAATGTCGCATTTTGGGCTGCAAATCCAGAAGGGGCTGTGATCGTTGCCGTTGAATTTCCATTCACTAGAGAGACAGTTCCTCCAGACGCCGTAGTGATAGAGCTCTGGTTTCCCGTCGTAATCGAGGAGGCTGTACATCCAGTTGTTATCAAGCTGTTCTGCGATGAGACCGTAGTCCCGGTATTATTATCAATCGAGCGCACTCTGTAAAAATAGATCGCGCATGCCTTAAGGCTTGAAAGGGAAACTGAATGGGAGGTAACTCTTGGTGATGTATCAGTTTGCGCAGTTTGTAATCCATAAGCACTTGTTAAACCATAATCAACTTGCGAAGACGCCTGCTCATTTGTTGCCCACGTAATAGTCGCTGTCGTACTCCCAGGGGTTGAGGCCACTGTCGAAATCTCCGGTGGCGGATCTAATACAAAACTTGCAGTCACAGAAACATTGGCATTAACTGAAGAATCAGTTCTCGGATTAGATGTCGAGCTGTCACTCCAGTTAACAAATACGTATCCGCTATCTGGAACCGCAGTAACTGCTGAGCCGGAACCAGCGGCACTAACAGTTTGTGATGTGGTTCCTGTCAGCGAACCATTACTTCCGGCTGCATAACTTAGCGTATAAGATGCCGTCGTTGTTACATTGTTAGGGTTATTACTTGCTGTATCCTGAAAAAATTTAGAAGAGGCCCCGCTGCCATTATATTCAAAAACCTGAACTCTATATTCTGTTGAAGCTGAAAGGCCAGTGATAGTGACACTTGTACCCGATCCGTTATACACCGTATACCATCCACTTGACCCAATTTGGGTCCCTGAACCTAAAGTTGTACTAGCAGTATATGTTGTGCCGTCAACCGGTACCGCAGACCCGCTGGATGCAGCCTTAATAAATACCGCTCTTGAACTTCCATTCCCAATAGTCCAGCTTATTGTTGTAGTGTTATACCCAGTACTGGAAAAACTAACACTTGAGGCCTGAGAGGTGGGAGCAGCTACAACCACAGGTGCATTTTCAAGTAGATATGGATATCCATCATTAATTGAACCATCAATTCCCCAAATTGTAGAAAAATCCCATCCGGAAAAAGTCCCCTGCGTTTTCATCTGAGAAGTTGTTCTGCCTGTTGCACCACTACCGCTGGCAGTACCACTGGTTTGAGTATCCCAATAATTTCCACTCATAGTGGTATTTGAAACTGCTCCTATAAATCCACCTCCCGACGCTGCGGTCACCACTCCTGTTGAGTATGAGTTTGTAATTGATAATCCGGAAATATCTGTGAACCCAGAATGCCCTCCAATATAACTTGACCCCGTTGATGAACCTCTGGCATATGTATTGGAAATGTTCATATACAGCAAAATCCCGATTAGTCCACCGCATTGATTGCTACCATTACAATTGACACTTCCTGTGGAGAATGACTTTGTAAGTGAACCCGTTTGACCACTATTCCCCCCTTCTCCAACAAGTCCTCCTCCGCGAATCACCGTACTTATTGTGGCTGAAGATCTAGACCTCGTGATAGTTCCTCCTCGAAACTTACCTACCAGTCCGCCTGTTACCCATCCTGAATTTGTGACTGTTCCGGTAGTAGAAACATTCGTAAGTGTTCCATAATTCATTCCCGCCACGACTCCAGTATAGGCAAGATTACCTGTACCAGTATTGGTGATATTTACACTGGTGAAATTCAAATCTGTAACAGTGGCTGTACCCTCAAGTGAACCAAAGAAACCTAAACCACTACTCGTAATCGCTCTATTTATCATTAAATTGCTAATGGTGTAATCATCTCCATCCAAATTATTATAAAATCTTGAAGTACTCGTGCCTGATCCTATCGGGTCCCATCCTGAACCGGTGTTGTATGGGGAAACATTCAGATCGATATCCTGTGTCAACTTAAAATATTTACCAGTATAGGTTGATCCGTTGCAGTCACGCATGCTATTCAAATGACTTGGTGTTGATATTAGCCAAGGATCGCCTGAGGTACCAGTTCCACCTCCAAAAGTAGCATTATCACAAGCAGCCATTACCGAATCAGGGGTCAAAAAAAGAAAACTAAGTACACCTAAAATTAGGAGAATTTTGAACTTGTTAGTTAACCTGAACAGCATAGCTAAAGGCACTAAAACCTCTATACTAATTCAACCAAATTCTGCCGTTTCTGGCAATTACCACTTATTAGATCTAAGGACCTCAAAAATGAGAGAATTCTTCAGCACACAAGACAAGCCCAGCCTAGAATATGAGGCTGATAAACTAAATCCCTCTGTTTCGAAGCTGCTGATCACTCATTCCAAAATGGTGTCCTATCTCATGAAGTACTGTATTTTTAATCCGCTCTTTAGCATCTTCCAAATCCTTAGAAACCATCAATATCGGCCCTGCATAAATAGTAATTTTATCAGGCAATGAAGAATAGCTCCAGGGTCTCTTAGTTTTAGGAATTCCCCTATATAAACCAAACAATAATGTATTTGTTGGATGTGCTTTAATATCCTCAAATTCCTCGCGTGTCGGCCATGGCTCAACAACCAACCCCACATTATCCAAAGCCCCGGAAAACTCTTCAGGCAAGTTTTTAATAGTTTCCTCAACTACATCCTCCACTTCTTCAAGTGTCATAATTGTAATTTTAGCAGTATATTAGTGAGATTGCCAATACTTTAAAAAAGGATAGTTGTTTATGCCCTCCGCTTCACCACAACAGCTAAAGAAAAAACTGAAATCATAATCAATTGACACAAAATACAGACCGGACAAATCACCGCAAGTTCGAATAATTCCCGATAAGCAATCCATAAACAAAACAACAACCCAAATGAGGCCATTCCGAACAACAACTTTTTCTTTCTATAAAACGCTGCAACTAGAATGACTATGTACCCAATTAATCCATAGAGCGGCGTCGGGATTCCCAAAGTCTTGGCTACCTCTCCGGAAATTATCGCATCGCAATTAACTGTGGCATTAATACTGCATGGCTGAAACGACGGTCGGGCAAACTGCTGCCACAACAAATAAACAGCCAGTATAATCCCCAAAGCTGCCAGAAATTTAACATACAAGTATATTCTCTCCGTGCTAAATTTAATCATGACAGCAATCTCCCCCCATCAACCACAATTTGCGCACCTGTCATATAAGAGCTCATATCCGATGCTAAAAATAAAACCACTTTCCCAATCTCATCAGCCTTCCCCATTCTTCCCATTGGAACTTTTGACATAAAATCAGTCAGGGTGTTTTTATCAGTATCTTTCGGCTGAAGCTTTTCAACCCCTGGAGTCATAATCGCCCCAGGCGCTACAGCATTCACCCAAATCTTATGAGGTGCCAGCTCCAAAGCTGCATTCTTCGTAAATCCCCATACCCCATGTTTAGAAGCGTCGTAATGAGCCAACCCAATTGACGAAGGATGTATTGCATCTATCGAAGTCACATTCACTATCCTCCCCCCATTCCCACTTTTAATCATTTTCTCACTCACGTACTTAGTACACAAGAATACTCCTTTTAAATTAACATCAATAACCTTCTCAAAATCAGTCGTAGTCATTTTACTGATTGGAATCAACGGGTAAATCCCGGCATTGTTAACCAAAATATCTATGGCTCCATAGCTACTGACTGTTTCCTCAACCATTTTCCGAACTTCCTCCTCGCAGGAAACATCACATCTCACAGCCGTGGCAGTAAATCCTTTTTCCGTTAGTTTCTGAACCGATTCCTCTGCCTCTTCCTGGTACAAGCTTGCCAAAACAACCGACACGCCGGCTTCCGCCAACCTATAAGCAATCCCAAATCCAATTCCCACCGCCCCCGTTACAATTGCAGTTTTTCCTTTTAAATTTAATAGCTCCCGATTCTCAATCATACCTCCTCCGCTCTCTCTGAATGCCTAACATGCTTCACCTTAAGCTCCGTTTCGTGAATTTTAATAATAGTCTTTATAACCGTATCCGGATTCAAGGAAATACTCTCAATCCCCTCCTCAACCAAAAACTGTGCAAAGTCCGGATAATCCGAAGGCCCCTGTCCGCAAATCCCAATATACTTTCCGCGCTTTCTGCATTTTTTAATCACTTCAGAAATTAATTCTTTAACCGACCCGTCATTCTCATTAGCAATTCCTCTAATCTTTTCATTACCGTCCCTATCTATTCCTAAAGTCAGCTGGGTTAAATCATTTGAGCCAATACTCATCCCATCAAACACATCAAGGAATTCATCCGCCAAAATCACATTAGACGGAATCTCACACATCACATAAATCTTAAGCGTTTTATCCCACTTTTTAGATAAACCATTTTCCTCCATAATCTTAATAACCTTTTTTCCTTCCTCCGCAGTCCTGCAAAACGGCACCATCACCATGCAATTTAACAGCCCAAACTCTTCACGAACTTTTCTCAATGCCCTAACTTCTAATTTAAAAGCCTCAATAAATTCCGGAGAATAGTAACGAGACGCCCCCCTCCATCCAATCATCGGATTCTCTTCTTTCGGTTCATACAAATCTCCCCCAATCAGCGTCCGGTACTCATTAGTTTTAAAATCCGAAAGCCTGACCAAAACTTGATGTGGGGAAAAAGAAGCACAAATTTTCGCAATCCCTGAAGCTAATTTATCAACATAAAACTGCAGCTTATCATCATATCCTTCAGTTTTTTTATCAACTTTCGCCTTAATATCCGCCGGTAACTTATCGTAATTAATTAAAGCATTTGGGTGAATCCCGATATCTGATGCAATTATAAATTCCTCCCTCGCCAGCCCCACTCCTGAATTAGGTAAAAACGACTTCTCAAAGGCCGTATCCGGAGTGGCGATATTTACCATTATTTTAGTTCTTGTTTCCGGCAATTTTTTAATATCGACTTCATCAATTCTAAATTTCAGCTCCCCTTCTAAAACTACACCCTCTGCCCCCGTTGTATCCATCGTCACCAGCTGCCCTGATTTAATTTTCTTTGTGGCATCCTCAGCTCCAACAATACAAGGAATCCCTAATTCCCTTGAAACAATCGCTGCATGAGAAGTCCTCCCTCCCTTATCAGTCACAATACCAGCTGCAATTTTCATCACCGGCTCCCAATTCGGATCAGTTATTTCAGTCACTAAAATCTCGCCCTTTTGAAAATCATTAATGTCTTTTACACTAAGAATAACTCGAGCTTTACCTGTGGCAATTTTATTTCCCACTGACGATCCCTTAACAATTTCTTTCCCATTTTCAATTCTCACATACTCATGAATTTTTGTTAAATCTCTTTCCGAATGAATCGTTTCCGGTCTCGCCTGCACTATAAATAATTCACCTGTCTTTCCATCTTTCGCCCACTCCATATCCATCGGCGTCCATCTCCCTGCTTGGTTCGTATAATGTTTTTCAATCTCAACAGCCCAACCCGCCAGTTTCAAAATCTCCTCATCAGTTAAAACAAAACTCTCCACTTCTTTTCTAGAGGTTTCAATAACTTTAGTCGGCTGACTGTCCCCATAAACCATCTTTCTGTTTTTCTTACCTAACGATTTAGAAATAATTGGCTTGTATATTTTTTTATTTAATAAGTGTTTCAGCAAATTTTGTTTAACAGGTTGGTTCAATGTCTTTTTATAAACAATGAATTCATCAGGTGTTACTTGACCTTGAACAACCATCTCTCCTAATCCCCAGGATCCATTTATTAAAACCACGTCCTTAAACCCGGATTCCGTATCTAAAGAAAACATAATCCCCGAACAGGACAAATCCGACCGAACCATTTTTTGAATCCCTACCGATAGCGCCACTTTAAAATGATCAAACTTTTTATCAACCCGATACGAAATTGCCCTGTCATTAAACAGCGACGCCATCGCTTTTCGAGTAGCCTCAAGCGTTTTCTCAAATCCCCTGATATTTAAATATGTTTCATGCTCCCCTGCAAATGACGCCCCTGGTAAATCCTCAGCCGTAGCTGAAGATCTAACCGCAAAATCCGCACCCTTACCGTATTCCTTTTCAGCCTCAATATGAGCCTCCTTAATTGCTTCCTTCAAATCTCCCGGGAATTCGGTCTCAACTATCTTCTCTCTAATTTTCTTACCTCGCCTTGCAAGTTCCGGAATATTTTTAGTATCAAGTCCGGTTAAAGTTTCTTTTATAAAATCGACCAATCCGGTCTCTTCTATGAAATGCCTATATGCGGTAGCTGTAACCACGTACCCTCCAGGCACAGGAATACCCTTCTTCTTAGTCAATTCTTGGATCATCTCACCCAAAGATGCATTCTTCCCTCCAACTTCAGGCACATCTTTAATCGAAACCTCGGATAATTTTTTAATGAGTAAACTATTCATAAATTCAGCCTACTACTTTCTTGCCCCCTTTCATATACCGAAGGTGCAATAAAAAACAGATATTAATAACCGTAAATGCAGTAAAAGCCATAACGGGGATTGTTATAAATCCAAAATACCCGGTGTACTTAGTTAGACATGAAGCCCCTATAGAGCAAGGCGCAATCGCTTCTGGTAGAATCCCCTTTTGTAAAAGTACGTGGTAAAGGGCAATTAACATTCCGGGAATGCTTAAAGGTAAAACATAAAAAGGCAGCCCCTTGTCCTTTCGGTAAATCCCAACAGCAATTATCAAAACCAAAGGATACATTAAAATTCTTTGATACCAGCAAAGAATACACGGCGTGTAGTTCTTTATTTCGCTGTAGTATAAACTGCCTAAAGTGGCAAGAATACTTTGTATCCAGGCAATATACAGAATGTTATTTAAGAACAACTTTCTCATGACTTTTACTTTAATCCTAATCGGTAATCGTTATCTGTGACACGTATCACATCCTTTAAGTTTTTAATAATTCAAAATATCTAAATGATTCGTCTGCTAAATCAGGGAGATTACCAGTTAACTGAAACCCGCGACATCACTAAAATTCTTAGACTCTCTGGTAAAGGAGTTTTTGCGTGGATCAACACTGGAAAAGTTGGCGAGATATTGGTTGCAACCTCTGGTGAATTTAGTAATTTATATACCCTGGCATCGGGAAAATATCGAATATATGAAGTTAAGAACGAGCCGTCTTTAACAGATACTCTTCATCTGGAATTATTTACCGGTAAAAGTCTTTGGCAAGGCTATCTTCTTATCACCGGTTTCCCCACTACTGAGCATAAACGAAGCAGAATAATTCCCACAACAGAAATTATCACCAGATCAAAGCATAGCGAATCTAAAGCGCCATCAACTCATCCTCAAGACCTACCAGGCTTTTAACAGTCAGAATATTTTTGTCAAAATCAACCAATCCTTTATCTTTCAATTTATGTATTTCTCTGCTGACCGTCTCCCTGGCAATTCCGGTTTGAGAAGCCAGGTCCTTTTCCGTTAACTTAACACCTACTATAATTTTACCTTTCTCTTCACTTCCAAATCTCTTAGCATATATTAAAATCTCCGCAATCAACCTGGCCTGAGCAGTGCCACTCATCAAATACTCCATTCTCAAAAAGTAACCGTGTAGTCCTTTGTAAATCCTTTGTAATAAATCAAACAAAACCTCCGGTTCTGATTTTAAAAACTTTAAGAATTCCTCTTTGGGCGCTTTTGTTACTGTTACCGGTGTAACCGCTTCAAAATAGTAATGCGATACCAAATCATTCAATATCCAAGCCATAGGGAAAAACGATATTGCCCGGTACACATTTATCACCACCTCTTCTCCCTGAGAAGAAACCGCATACATTCTAACTATACCGTCAGTCAGGTAATAAACCCCGGTCGGTTCTTCATCGGCCCTAATCAGTAGTTCCTTTGGCTTATACTTGTGTTTATTATAATTTGAGAAGAACATTTCCAACTTATTTCGAGCTTCAATATTCATACAGCTATTATACGCCTGCCTGACATGTATGAATACTTTAAATCGCAGAGAAAGTATGATTTACATCACATATTTTCTAAAAAGTTTTAGCTATCATGATCATGCAATCAGGGAAGGAGGCAGAAGTTAGGCAATTAAGAGATTAAAGAATTTAAGATTCTGCTCTTTGAGGTTGGAAGTTTTTGAAAAGAGATATTTAGTTTCAAAGAAAAAGTCCTTCCCCTGATTGCATGTTTTGAATACGTCTAATTTTATGGTATAAAGTCATTATGGAAACCGAAAGAGACAGGAAAATTAAAGCCTTTGAGTTTTTGTGTGGTAACCGGCTCGGTGTAATCTCCACAATCTCCTCCCTCGATTACACACCTCAAGGCTCTCTTGTATATTATGTAGTCGATGGAAAAAACATATACTTCATAACTACCCAACAAAGCCGGAAAATCCACAACTTAACCAGTCGTAACAGCATCTCATTTACCCTCTTCTCTGAAATCCCCCCTCTGGAGCTGCAAATAGAAGGAGATACCCAATTCGTCACAGACCAGGATAAAAAAACTCATATTTCAAAGATTTATCTTGAGAATGCAAATAAAAACCCCGATACCATTAACTGGCCGCCAATTTTAAAACTCCCCAACGACGAGGGGTTTCACTTTGTAAAAATTACCATCTCCAAGTTCAAATTTTCTGACTTCACTAAAAGTGAACGCAGCATAATTGAAGGTACACCCAAAGATTGGATCTAATCATATATCCACGAATCAACCAACCAACGATTTTTTACTTGAACAAATGCAGGAAGCCGGTGAAATAAGGGCCAGAGAAATGTTCAAAAATCATGGCGTATAACAAATCTCGTCCGAAGTACCTTTACCAAAACCTAAAAAAATTAAGATTTAAATTCTGCCACAAGCAATTAATTCAAAATCCTGAGCTCGTCGAATTGAGATAGATCCAATTCTATTTATACTATCTTTAACAATATCCTCCGCTCCTCCCTCACCCTGTTCATTAGCAATAAACGCCCCCTGAATTAATTTATCAAAACTACTTATTTCAACTGTACAGTCTGAATTTTGGTAGTAGATTGGAACATATTGTTCACCTGGCTCGAGTCCTGAGACTCGTAATATAATTTTGGTATCCAAATTCTGAGGAACCTCAACTAAACTTGCCATTCCCCGTACATTAGATTCTTTAATTGGTTTTATCTGAATTTCACTATTAGCCAAAGCTACAGGAAAAAATGGAATTTTAAGAGAACTATTCATTACAGCTGGAATAATATTACCAACTAATAAATTATTCTCCGCTTCTGCTGGTTTAACTATCAATAAAAGTCCTATTACGATTAACAGACTGTACACTATGTTCATCCCATAATGATATGATCACCTTGTTAATTTAAAACTATGGGTGTGTTAGAGAAATGTAAGAGTTTACGTACATTCTAAGTGGAGTCCCACCACTACAGTTAAAGAGTGCTAAATTTTAGCAACTCTAACATCTTCTCCTGAGGAGTTAAATATCCCAAACACTTCCTGGGAGTATGGTTTAAAATCCATTCAATCTGTTTAATCCTGGTTT
>Ga0163151_10002945_pt1 | contig 25325 bp, 19 predicted proteins | sample OliLakLV19MP5IB2_FD_145596 | JGI IMG/M metagenome (GOLD analysis project Ga0163151, IMG submission 145596) | Freshwater microbial mat bacterial communities from Lake Vanda, McMurdo Dry Valleys, Antarctica - Oligotrophic Lake LV.19.MP5.IB-2 | ecosystem: Environmental > Aquatic > Freshwater >...
CCTGCCCACCTGCCATGTCTGCGATCCTCCCGCCCGACCGCGATTCAAGCTCCGGCCCGGGGTTTCGCCAGCTCACCTGGGACGACCACCTGGCGCGGCATGTCGCCGCGCGGGCTCAGGCTTGGCTCGTCGAAGATCTGGGCCACGAGTGCGATTGGACGAGCGTGTGCCTCGTGCCCGCCGACGCGATCAGCAGCCTCTCGATCGTGGCCCGCAAGCCGGGGGTCATCGCGGGGCTGCCGGCGGCGATGATCGTGGCGAAGGCGGTCGATCCCGATCTGGCCCTCGAGCCGCTCGTCTCGGATGGCATGGTGGTCAACGCCGGGCAGCCGGTGGCGACGCTCGCCGGCCTCACGCGGAGCGTCCTCTCGGCCGAACGGGTCGTGCTCAATCTCATGGGCCGGCTCTCCGGCATCGCTACGGCCACGCGGCAGCTTGTCGACGCCGTGGCTGGCACCGGCTGCCGTGTATACGACACGCGGAAGACCGTGCCGGGCTGGCGGTTGCTCGACAAGTACGCCACCCGCATCGGCGGTGGCTGGAACCATCGCCTCGGTCTCTACGATGCGATCCTTATCAAAGACAATCACCTTGCGGCGCTCGCCACGCTCGGCATCGAGCCTGCCGAGGCGGTGCGACGAGCGCGAGACTTTCTTGGCAAGGCGTTTCCGACCGAGCGCGCAGCCTTGATGGTCGTGGAGATCGAAGTCGATTCGATCATGCAGCTCGGGCCGGTCCTCGAGGCGCGGCCCGACATCGCGCTCCTCGACAACATGGGCCTCGACGAACTGGCTGCCTGCGTCGCCCTTCGCGACCGCACGGCATCGAGCGTCGTTCTCGAGGCCTCGGGCGGCATCCGGCCGGAGACCGTCGCCGCCATCGCAGGCACCGGAGTGGATCGTGTCAGCACCGGCTGGCCGACCCACAACGCCCCATGGCTCGATGTCGCCCTGGATTGGACCTAGGCCGTCACGCCAAGGAGGCGGTTTCGCTTCGTGCGTCGCTCGGCGCGGAGGCGAGCGCGGCGATTGGTCTCGCTGGGCTTCTCAAAGAACTCCCGCTTCCGCATCTCCTTCTTGATGCCACTCCGCTCCACGAGCTTCCGGAAACGGCGAACCGCCTCTTGGATGCTCTCCCGTTCCCGAACTGTCAGCTTGACCATGCAGTCTCCGAAAGTGCTCTATGTGGACAGTGGTTGGACAACGCCGCCCCGGGGCCACGACCTCGGCGAGGCCGCGCCCTCGTGCAACGAGCCCTTACAGTATCGGCTGGACGGCTTTGCGTCCACACGTGGGGGCCTCACACTCGGTTCCTGGGCCGTCCCAGCCTCCCCTGGCCCCCGTGCTACCGCCTTGCCAGTCCCTCGGCGGTGCTACACTCCCGAGCCATGACGGACGGGAGAGCGAGAAGATCGGCGGCCCCGTTTCAGAGGAGAACACCGATGGAGGACGTCACGTTCGAGATCGTCGAGGTCGGCGACGCGCCGGTCGTGCGGGCACGAATTCCGGCGGGGGCTTCGCTCTACGCAGACGCCGGCGCCATGATGACCATGACGCCTGGGCTCACCGTCGAGAGCTCCATGCGCGGAGGCGTGATGGGCGCCCTCTCGCGGTCGCTCCTCCGAGGTGAGACCTTCTTCTATCTCACGATCTCGGCGGCCGGTTCGGCCGGTGAAGCACTCCTGGCGCCCTCGACGATCGGTGGCATCGAGATGCTCGAGCTCACCGGCACGGAGTACTTTCTCCAGAAGGGCTCCTTCCTCGCCGCGCACCACTCGGTCGAGGTGACCACCAAGACGCAGAACCTTACGAAGGGCCTCTTCAGCGGCGAGGGCTTCTTCGTCAGCCGCGTGAGCGGCTCTGGAACCCTCGTGCTCAACACGTTCGGTGGTCTCATGACTTTCGACCTCGCGCCCGGTCAGGAATACGTTGTCGACAACTACCACCTCGTGGCGTGGGAATCGACGATCACGTACAAGATCACCAAGGCCGCAGCGGGCTGGGTCTCGAGCTTCACCTCGGGCGAAGGTTTTGTCTGTCGGTTCACCGGCCCAGGCCGGATCTATGTCCAGACGCGCAACCCGGCCGCCTTCGCCGGCTGGCTGGGTCGCTACCTCCCGAAGCGTGGCTGACCGCAGCCTCTGGGGATGTGTGGATGAGCGAGTCATTCCAGGCCGTGTGCTTCGCCGCCGACGCGGGCCCGTCGCGGCCCTGCCGGATCGTGCTTGAGACTGGGAACATCGTGATCGAGCCCGCCGGAGGTGCGGCCATCCGCTGGCCATACGGATCGCTGGCGGGAGCGATCGGTGGCGACGATCACGACTGGGTATTCCTATCGTGCGATGCCGTGAGAAGCGACGTCGCTCGATTGGCCCTGCGAGACCCTGCGGCCATTGCAGCCGTGGCAACGCGGGCATGGGGCGAGGCTCGCGACACGCTTCTGGGCTTTGAAACCCAACGACGAAAGCATGCCAGCCGCCACCTTCGCGGCCTCGTGGCCGGCTTGGTTGCCCTGGTGATTTCGGTGACGGCAGCCTGGCTGCTCTTCACGCGGGCGGGGCCCGAAATCGCGGTGGCGGTGCTGCCGCTGGCCAGCGAAAAGCTCGTTGGCGACGCGGCCCTGGCGCATCTCCTGGCCGGCGAGCAGGAGATCGTCGCCGGGCCGGCGGCCGAGGCGGTGCGGTCCATCACGGCACGGCTGACGGCGGCGATCGAGCGCGATCCTGGCTATGAGTTCGACGTCCGCCTTGTCGAGAGCGACATCGTCAACGCTGTCGCGCTACCAGGCGGGAAGATCGTGGTCTATTCCGGGCTGCTCGCCACGGCGGGTTCTGCCGACGAGGTGGCAGGCGTCATGGCTCACGAGATCTGCCATGTGCTTCATCGTGACGGGCTTCGGCAGGTCATCAGTCGGCTGGGCAACGCCGCGGTGATCTCCCTGATGCTTGGCGGAGGCGACATCGCGGGCCTGGTGGCCGGGGCTGGTGAACTCGACCGGCTCGCCTACAGCCGCGACCAGGAGCGAGCCGCCGACTTTGAGGGCCTCGCGCTCATGGCCAGAGCCGGCCTCCAGCCAGCGGCAATGGCCGCCTTTTTTGAACGGCTTCAGGCTCGTGAGCCCCGTGGAATCCCTGCGATTCTCTCGACCCATCCCGACACGGCGGCGCGGATCGTGGAGATCCGCCGGCTGGCCGCGACCACTGCCGTCGCCAATCCAAAGCCTCTCGCCATCGACTGGGCAGCCGTCACCGCAAGCCTTGAATGACAAGGGCCAGCAAGAGGCCGCTGGCAGGTCGCAATCGCATGCTCCGCTTGCCCGCGTCTGAGTTACGTGAAGCGGCCCGGCGCAATGAGTGTCATAGAAGCCCCTCGCGGCAGCGAGGGGGCGGCGGGTTGTTGGGCGAGCCCGTACATGATGGCACATGGGGTGACCTTCCACCCGCAGCCCCCCGGCTATTGCCGGGGGCTTTTATCCGATGGAGGCCGATTGCCAACCGCGAGTGCACTTCACCGCATTACGCCTTTGCCCGAGACTGCTTTCGCCGTTCATGCTCCGAGAGCAGGATTTTCCGCAGGCGGATCGCGGCTGGGGTTACCTCCACGAGCTCGTCGTCCTCGATGTATTCGAGGGCCTCTTCGAGCGACATCCGGCGCGGCGGCTTCAGCAAGATGTTTCGGTCGCTGCCGCTGGCCCGCATGTTGGTGAGCTTCTTTTCTTTCGTCGGGTTGACCGTCATGTCGTCGCCGCGGGCGTTCTCGCCCACGATCATCCCCTCGTAGACCTCGTCGCCCGGGTCGACAAAGAGATCGGCCCGTTCCTGCAGGCCGTCGAGCCCGAAGGCCACGGCCTTGCCAGGCAGCATCGAGATGAGCACGCCGTTGGCCCGACCGGGCACGTCCGCTTCCATCTCCCGCCAGGCCTCGAAGCGGTGATGCATGATCGCCGTCCCCTGCGTGGCGTTGAGCACCCGCGTCCGTAGGCCGATGAGGCCGCGAGCCGGAATCGAGAACACGGCATGGGCGAATTCACCGCGGTTCCCCATGTGGCCCAGTTGGCCGCGGCGGGCTCCGACGAGCTCCATCACCGGACCGAACTTGTCGTGCGGCACCTCGACAACGAGCGTCTCGAAGGGCTCGAGCGTGGCCGTCCCTTCCTTCCGAAGAATCACCTTCGGCTTCCCGACCGAAATCTCAAAACCCTCCCGCCGCATCGTCTCGATGAGTACCGAGAGATGGAGCAGCCCGCGGCCTGCGACGGCGAACTGCTCGGTGCCGGCGATCGGCTCGACGCGGAGCGCGACGTTCTTCTCGAGCTCCTTGGCCAGACGGTCGCGAAGGTGCCGCGTGGTGAGGAATTTTCCAGAACGTCCCACCAAAGGGGACGTGTTGATCCCAAAGACCATCGAGAGCGTGGGCTCATCGACGGCAATCCGTGGCAGGGGCCGGGGATCGGCCGGGTCGCAGATCGTGTCGCCGATCTCGACATCCTCGATGCCGCTGACGGCGGCAATATCGCCCGCGGTCACCTCCTCGACATCCACACGGCCGAGCTTGTCAAACACCTGCACCGTGACGGCCTTTGCGGGCACGAGCCCACCGTCCGCTGTCGACCGCACGATGCCCGCGGACTTCCGAAGCAGCCCCGACTCGATCCGGCCGATGGCGATCCGCCCAACGTAGTCCGACCAGTCGAGCGTCGTTACAAGCATCCGCAGCGGGGCGTCCGGGTCAACGGCAGGCCCAGGGATCTTCTCGAGAACGAGGTCCATGAGCGGTGCCATCGAGCCTTCGCGCACGGCTGGGTCGTGGCTCGCGAAGCCCTGGCGGCTCGAGGCATAGACAAACGGAAAGTCGGCCAGGTCGTCGTCGGCACCCAGCTCGAGGAACAATCCCAGAATCTCATCGAGCACTTCGAGGGGCCGGGCGTCGGGACGGTCGATCTTGTTGACCACCACCACGGGGCGAAGTCGCGCCTCGAGCGCCTTGGCGAGGACGAACCGCGTCTGCGGCATCGGCCCCTCGGCGGCGTCGACGAGCACGAGAGCCCCGTCGGCCATCCGCAGCACCCGTTCGACCTCACCGCCGAAATCGGCGTGGCCGGGCGTGTCGATCAGATTGACCTTTGTGCCCTTCCACTCCACGGCGATGTTCTTGGCGAGGATCGTGATGCCACGCTCCCGCTCGAGGTCGTTGGAGTCGAGGATCTGTTGGCCCGCGACCTGGCTGGCGCGGTACTGCCCGCTCTGCCTGAGAAGGCAGTCCACGAGCGTGGTCTTCCCGTGGTCGACGTGGGCGATGATCGCCACGTTACGAATGTCGTTGCGGCGAGCGACGGTGGGCGCGGGAGTCAAGACGGCGGGCGCGGGTGCCATGGAGGGGGGCGACCGGGGGGACGGTCGGTATGGGGCGGGATCGGAAGGAGACAGAAGTATCCCGCCAGGCGACGAGACTGCCTAGCCGGTGAAATGGAGACGATGGGGATCGAACCCACAACCCCCGCCTTGCAAAAGCGGTGCTCTCCCAATTGAGCTACGTCCCCGACTCTAAAACTGTGGCCGCTCGAAGGCCGTTGGTGTCTGTTGCCGTGGCTGGGACCACGGCCGCAATAATTTCGTTGCCGTGGCTGGGGCCACGGCCGCAATAATTTCGTTGCCGTGGCTGGGACCACGGCCGCAATAATTTCGTTGCCGTGGCTGGGACCACGGCCGCAATCAGTGCGCGCGCCAAGATTCGAACTTGGGACCTCTACCTTATCAGGGTAGCGCTCTAACCAACTGAGCTACGCGCGCGGAGGATTCGGCTCCGAAACGACCCAGTAGTGTAGGCAGCGGCTGGGGCGGCTTCAAAGGGGCGCCCGGCTCCGTCGTGCGAAACACCGCCCGATGGGTCGGCGAAGATCGTCGATGAGGGATTTCTCGGCAGCGATCGGCGCTGGCGCCCTGCGGCATTCTGGCTAAGTTGAGCGGCTTCTCTGCCAGTGCCTTCTGCCGACCAGGAGTCTGCGTTCATGCCCGCCGTCTCGTTTTCGCCGTTCGTTTCCTCACGCCGTATCTGCCACCCGGCCCTCGGATTCGCGATCCTTGCTGTCGCCACCACGGCCGCGGCCGCCCCGCCGACCGTCGCGGATGCCCTCGCGCTCGCGCCGCGACAGAAGGACGTCGATTTCGATCGCCCGCAGGCGAGCGAGCTCGAGGGAGCCACGATCAAGCAGGAGAAACTCGACGGCGTTGACGCGCTCGTCGTGCGCCGGCCCGATGGCCGCATTCTCCGCGCCTTCGCCGACACGAACGGAGACCGTGTCGTCGACCGATGGAGCTTCTTCAAGGATGGCGTCGAAGTGTTCCGCGAGATGGCCACCAACCCCAAAGAGACGAAGGCCAACGAGGCGCGCTGGCTCAACGCCGGTGGCAGTCGATGGGGGATCGATCGCGATGGCGACGGCACGATCGACACCTGGAAATCGATCTCGGCCGAAGAGGCCACCGCCGAAATCATCCACGCGTTGCGAGACCGAGACCCAACCATCTTCGCCCGCCTGCTCCCGACGCGAGATGACCTCGCTGCCGCCGGGTTCACCGGGGATCTGCTTGCCGAGCTGACCGATCGAGCCACGGCGGCGCGTGAACAATTCTCGAAGCTGGCCACGACGCAGAAGAAGATCGGCGTGAAGGCTGCTTGGGCGAGCATGCTCGTGCCGCAGGCCCCGGGCGTTCTTCCTGCGGGCTCACCCGGCGTCGAGAAGGACGTAACAGCCTACGACAATGTCGTCGTCCTGGCCGAGGATGGGGCCGCCGGATCGCAGGTCGTTGTTGGCTCCCTCGTTCGCTGTGGCAATGCCTGGCGGCCGATCGATGCGGCGCAGATTGCCGGCGATGATGGCCGCCTCGCCGAAATGCCAGCGTTCTTCACGCCATCGCTCGGAACGACCGGAGCGGGCCCAACGTTTTCGGTAGAGGACGAGAAGATTCGGCCGCTCCTGGGGAAGCTGGCCGAGCTCGACACCGCAATGGCCTCGGCCGACCTGGCCGGTCGTCGCAAGCTGGCGCTCCAGCACGTTCCGCTACTCGAACAGGTCGTCGCCGGCACATCGGGGGCTGACCGAGGCTTTTGGAAGCGGCAGCTCGTGGAAACTGTTGCGGCCTACGTCCAGGAGGGGATCCTTCCAGATGGCCTTGTCCAGCTCAAGCGGCTCGCCGCGGAGGCCGGAGACGACGAGGAGCTTGCGGCCTTCATTGACTTCCGTGTCATCCAGGCCCGCTACGCTGCTGGCATGGACGATCCGGGGGCCAACTTCGAGAAGCTTCAAGAAGCTTGGTTTGCTGACCTGACCACGTTTGTCGAGGCTCACGCCAAGGCCCCGGAAGCGTCCGAGGCGATGCTTCAGCTCGCATTCCGCGACGAGTTCAGCGGTCGGGATGAGGATGCGATCACTCGCTACACAGCGATCAGCGATGCCTTCCCGGGGACGCCGAATGCCCGCAAGGCAGCCGGGGCGGTCCGCCGTCTCGCGTGCGTCGGCAAACCGCTCCCGATCGAGGGCCGCGCGATCGATGGGAGGACGGTGTCACTCGCCAAACTCCGGGGAGGACCGGTGCTCGTCCACTTCTGGTCCACCGACTGCGAGCCCTGCAAAGTGGACCTCGCCCAGATCCGGGAGCTCCAGGCCAAGTACGGTCCGCAGAAGTTTGCCTGCGTGGGCGTCGCGCTCGACATGAATCGCGAGCGGCTCGTGGCGTTCCTCCGCGAGAAGCCCCTCGCGTGGCCTCAGCTCTACGAAGATGGTGGGCTCGACAGCCGCCTCGCCGAGTCGCTCGGCATCATGGCGTTGCCGACCATGATTCTCCTCGATGCTGATGGCAACGTGGTCGACCGCAACGTGTCGATCACCGAACTCGAGCGAAAGCTCACCGCTCTCCTCGACGGGAAGTAAGGCAGAATGGGCAGGTCGCGCAGCGGCGTTTGCCTTTGCCGTCAACGCTGTGGTTCGTTACACCCCCGGCACGGCTCGTTCAACTTTCTTCTTCTGCTGGAGATTCCTCGCCCATGCTGCCGTTGGCTGTCGCTGTGAGTCCCGTTTTTTGTGCGTTGGGCGCCATGCAGGTGCTGGGCGTGGTGGCCGCTGGCGTCGCGAGGCTCACTGAGGGCACGCGCCACGAGACGGGGGGGCAGCTGCTCTGCCTCGGTGCCCTGGCCATTATGGGATGCATCTGCGGGGTTGCGATTCAGTACGGCCCGGATACCGCCGCCGCCTGCGCCGGCACCCTCGCCGTCATGACACTCATCACGGTCGCCGACTTTTCCCGGCAGCGCTGACACCGGGCGTGGCCAGACAGCCTGGCTTGCCTCGCCTGCCGTCATGTCCACGATTCCCGGAAGAACCGGAAAAAAACTCCCCTCCCGCACGACCGTCGGCCGATGAGACGAGTGGATCGGCGCCGCCAGAGGCCGGATCGGCGGCATGCCGCTCCACTGGCAGCCCCGCCTGGATGGGCCCGCCCGGACGGCCCGGATCGAATCACGCGATCGAACTCAAGGAGTGACGCATGTCCATTTCGAGAACCGCCTTTGTGCTGGCCGTCGTGGCCTCCGCCTGCCTGGCGACGCCGACATTGGCTGAGGATCTCGCGACGACCGTCGCCAACCAGCTTCGTGATTCGGGGGCCCTCAGTGGCTACCGTGTGAACGTGAAGAGTAAGTCTGGCACCGTCTGGCTCGAGGGCCGGGTGACTGATCAGAAGCAGCTTGCCGCGGCCGTCGGAATTGCCGAGTCAACGCCCGGTGTTGAGCGGGTCGTGAATCGACTCTCGATCGATGCCATTAGTGAGCAGCCGTCAGGGGCCAGCTTCGGGCTGCCATCGTCGACGTGGGGAGTTGCGGGCATGCAGGCCCCAGCCCAGCCCGCCACGATCGCGCCGCCAGCCTCAGCATCGCCGTCCACCAATCCGTTCAGCGCCGTCACGGGCCTGTTTTTTGCAGGCGGGAGCAAGGCAGCCGAGACGCCGAGCCAGATCCAACTCACGCAGGGAATGCAGCCGGTCGGTCGGATGAGCCCAGCCGCAGCCGGCAATGCCCGCCCGATGATGGGTCAACCTGGTCCGATGATGGGTCAACCTGGTCCGATGATGGGTCAACCTGGTCCGATGATGGGTCAACCTGGCCAGATGGGACAGATGGGACAGATGAGGCAACCTGGACCGATGATGGGTCAACCTGGCCAGATGGGCCCGATGAGGCAACCAGGGCCGATGGGCCAGAGGACTGCCATGCAGACGAGTGGCGTCCAAGGCGGCCAAATGATGATGCCAGGCCCTGGCTATGACGGGCCGGCCATGGACGGCCAAATGGTCCCGGGCACGATGCAGTACTCCGAGGGCTATGCCCCGGCCATGCAGGGTAACGGCGGGTATGCGGGCGGTCCTATGCCGATGGCCGGAGCGGGCGTTGGTATGCCACCGGTCCCAATGCGGGCCGATGGCCCCAACATGCCCAACTACGCCTGGCCCAGCTACGCCGCCTATCCCAACTACGCCGGCCTTCAGTATCCCACGCAGTACTCGCCGACTGCCTGGCCATACATCGGCCCGTTCTACCCCTACCCGCAGGTGCCGCTCGGCTGGCGGCGGGTGTCGCTCGAGTGGGACGACGGATGGTGGTACATCGACTTCGACGATCGCCACACGCACAGCCACCACCGCTAAGCGTCGACACGCCACACGCCATTCACCGCCCTCCCGGCAGTCCCGGGAGGGCGGTTTCGTTTTGGTCGCGAGCCCATCGCCGGCACAACCGGAAATATCCGCAAGTTCTGCCACTGCAGGGGTCGATACAACCGGTAGATTCGCTTTCTATCTCGTCGAGGAGTGGAGTCATGACGTCTCGCACGCGGTTTCTGGTGACGGCCCTTGTGCTCACCGTGGCCACCTCCTCGCAGAGCGGCTGCTTCTGGCTTGCGTCGCAGGGCCCGAATCTCGGCCCGCTCGCCATCCCGATTCCAGTGCCAACGTATGTCCAGAAGTCGAAGGAAGACCAGTTCTGGAACTACGAACGCTATGAGCGAGCACCGGTCCTCGGGCCGATTCTGCCCGGGAGCCCGTGTGAGGCCCTCGATGAACCCAGTGATGACGAAGTGATGCGGGCTCTCGAGAAGGCTCGGCAGGTTCAGGGCAACTGGCCGTTCCTCTTCGAGATTCAGCGAAATAATGTCCGAATCACGAAGGCCAAAATCTCTGACTACATCGATCCGCCGCGGCACCTGCCGCTCGTCGGCCCGGTGCAGGTGCACCACGCCCACTACAAGTGCACCGTCTACTTCCAGGAAGTGAAGCGGGTCGGCTGGCCTGTGCCTCATACCCTCGTGGACGAAGACGTTCAGGAAGTGCTCTACATCGACCACGATCACATGCACATGGTGGGCGACGTCGACACGGGTGCTGATTCGAATTACTGACTTCACGGTTTCGCGGCCATCCATGGCCGCGAAACCTTGCCCGGCCTCCGCCGGGAAGTGGGCGACGCATCCAGCGTCGCAGCATGTCGGTCGATTCACTCAACCGATGTGCGCATCCATGGCCGCGAAACCTTGCCCGGCCTCCGCCGGGAAGTGGGCGACGCATCCAGCGTCGCAGCATGTCGGTCGATTCACTCAACCGATGTGTGCATCCATGGCCGCGAAACCTTGCCCGGCCTCCGCCGGGAAGACACTCGGCCCTCCGGGCAATCGTGTTCGGCACGGCGATTGCCGGATGGCGGCCGCAACCCTCATTGGTTCGCCGGCGGTGACATGCTCGGAGCCGTTGTGCTTGTCCGAGACGAGGTGCCGGCACCCAAGGATGTGCTTGAAGAGCCGAAAGAACATCTCGATGACCCACCGCTGTCGGTAGATCTCCGCGATCAGTTCCGCCGGAAGGTCAAGCCTGTTGGTCACGATCACTGTGCCATCGACAGCGATGATTCACTGTCCGACGTCTCGAAAGCGCTTGGCTGGCCTGCTTCGTGCCGACCTTCCGAAGACTGGACAGGAGCGGACCGATCCTGCGGAGCAACTTCAGTCCCTGCACGTCCTCCGCAGTGATCTCTTGCGTCTGCTGCTCGGCCATGCGGGCCACGATACCGGCGTAGCAGCCATCGCGCAAGCTTACCTACCTCCACATGCTTGCCGCCAAAATCCCTGATGCTGAGGAGCCGGTCGGGGGCACGCGCAGGAGCCGAGGACTTTTGCGCGGCCAAAAGGGGCACCATCATCCCCGAGAGCACACTCGCAAAATCCGAAGGCTCGCGAGCATGTCACCGCCGGCGAACCAACGCGGCTTGCTTCTGTCGTCCACGCATTCGCCGTGCCGAACACGATTGCCATGGATGGCCCGCGCCGGTCTTGCCGGGCCTCCGGCCGGCGGAGAGCACCTCCGGGCTCCCGCGCTCAAACGCGAAACGGTGTGGTTCGCCCGAGCAGACGGATTTCATCCGCCTGGAGCCCGTGACTGCGTGATCGGGTCACTGCGGCGCGAGCTCGCAGCGTGCCAAGACGTGCAGGTTATCGCGGTTGTGATGGGTGGGGGCCACGCGGCCAAAGCGTGCGGGCACGAATGCCGGACGTGCCGATGAATGAACCGGTGGCAGCGAGGGAACGCTCCGCCTGTTCGCAGTCGAGAGTGCCATGCTCCAGAGGCGGAGAGGGATCTCCATCACCGCGCCATCCGGCGTCCGTCTGGGCATGGGAACCGCTCGGCGCGGCCTTATCGCGATCGCGATCCTCGCGGCCGCCGCTCTCCCCCCGGCCGTCGCCCTGGCTCAGACACCTCGGGCCTGGGCCGGCGGCACCGAGCCCGCGCGCGAACCGGTCCGCATCGCCGCCGTGCCTCCAGCCGCGGAGGCCCCAGCCGACGAGTCCGCCGGACTGATTCCGACTGGCAATCTCCTGGCCACGATCCGCCAAGGCGGCCTGTTGATGGTGCCGCTCCTGGGCTGTTCGTTCGCACTCGTTGTGTTCGGCATCGAACGGGCCGTCAACCTGCGAACCAATGCGGTGGTGCCAGGTGTCTTCGTGGAACGGTTCCTCGCGCAGCTCCGCGATCGCTCGCTCGACCGAGCGAAAGCTCTCGAAGCCTGCGACTCCAATGGCAGCCCGGCGGCGCGGGTCTTCGCCGCCTCCGTTCGCCGTTGGGGCAGGCCGGCGGTCGAGATCGAACAGGCCGCGATCGATGCCGGCGAGCGGGAGCTCAACCACCTTCGACGATACCGTCGCGTGTTTAGCGGTGTCGCCACGGTCAGCCCGCTGCTGGGCCTGCTCGGCACGGTGTTCGGACTGATCCGTTCGTTCAACAATGTCGCGGCTGCCGGCGCGATGGGCCGGCCCGATCTCTTGGCTGGTGGTTTCGGCGAGGCACTCATCACTACCGCCATGGGACTGCTCGTGGCGATCCCGGCGATGGTACTCCATGCCTTTTTCACCAGCCGTGCCGACAGGCTCGCCATGAAGCTCGACGAGTCATGCCAGCAGGTGATCGACGAAATTTCACTCGAGTCCCTGGGCGAGCCCAGGCGCCGCGCCGCGGGGTGAGCCATGCCGCTTCTTCGACTCTCCGACGACGAGGAACCGGCGCCTAACCTGACGCCGATGATCGACGTCATCCTGGTGCTCACGATCTTTTTCATGTGTGCCACGAAGTTCACCGTTGACGAGCGGAAGTTCGACCTCGACATCCCGGACGTGGGAGGTGCGGCCGACGTCGATGCTGCCCGACCTGAGATCGTGGAAGTGGCGGCCGACGGACCACTCCGGCTTGGGCCGGACGAGGTCAGCGTCGAGGAGTTGGGCACCCGATTGGTGGCAGCGCGAGCCGCGAAGCCCGACATTGCCGTGATGATCCGCGGCGAGCGGGCGGTGCCCCACGGGCGGATGGCAGAAATCTACGAAGCCTGTCGCGCCGCAGGCGTGCGACATGTCGCCATCTCCGTCCGCACGCAGCGTGATGCAACTCGCCGGTGAGCCGCCATGCCATGGATATGGATCACCGTTGCAGGGCTCGCGGTCGTCATGGCGACGGGTGTGGCCGCCATCATATGGACGGGATGGCTGCAATCGCGGACGCTCGAAAAATGCGTCGGCTTATCGGTCGTGCTCCACCTGCTGCTGGGCATCGTAGCGACCTTCGTCGGTGGCTGGATGCCAGCCTCGTGGGGCACGCGCGACGAAGGACGAATGACGATGGTGATCATGGTCGCGGACGACCAGGAGACTGACGCAGACCCAGTTGCCGCGCCGCCACGTGACGACGAGCTCTCAGGCAGCCCGGCCGTGGCTGATAGCGGCCAGGCGTCTGACATCGCGTTGCCACTCGTTCCGCTCGCCAAGGGCGAGTCGCCGGAGCCCCCTGCTGATATCGTGCCCCTCCTCGATGTCGCCGCCGACGAGCCGCACGAAGCAGCGCCGACCGCGGCAGCGTCGACCGATGACACACCGTCGCCTTCGGCCGAGGCTCAGTCCACCGCTCTGCGGGTGCCGGCGGTGTACGCCGACCGCGTGGGGGCCCGCAGGACGGCAGCCGCGATGGCCCGAGGCGGTTCACGGCAAACCGAGCAGGCGGTGCAGGCGGCGCTTGGATGGCTTGCCCGAAACCAGTCGAGCGATGGTCTCTGGAACGCTGCCCGCCATGGGGCAGGAACGACCGGTGGGACCGCGGGCCAACACCGGCCCGATGTCGGCAGCCGAAGCGATCATGGAGTGACGGGCCTGGCCCTCATCGCCTTCCTCGGCGCTGGCAACACCCATCGTGAGGGCCCTCATGCGAGCACCGTGGCTCGTGGCATTGCGGCGCTCGTCGAGCGGCAGCGACCAGACGGCTCACTCGCGGGGCGTGCCGAATTTTTTGCGGCGCTCTATTGCCACGGGATGGCGACGATCGCCGTGGCCGAATGCCTCGCTATGAGCGGAGATGAAACGCTCCGGCCTGCCTTGGAGCGAGCGATCCGATACACGCTCGCGATGCAGCACCCGCATACAGGCGGCTGGCGATACGCTCCAGGCGATCGTGGCGATACGAGCCAACTCGGCTGGCAGGTCATGGCCCTCTATTCAGCACGCAACGCTGGGCTCGATGGCGTCGACGCGGCCGAAGCCAGGGCACGGGAATTCCTCGCGAGTGTCTCATCTGGTGCCTCGGGAGGACTTGCCTCCTACCGCCCCGGGGAACGGCCGAGCCTGGCCATGACGTCAGAAGCCCTCTTTTGCCGTCTGGTTTTGGGGATGCCCGCCGATCATCCAGCCGCCGGTGAGGCTCTCGCCATGCTCGTTCGCACGCCACCCGGGTCGTCGGCCTACGACATCTACGCCTGGTATTACGCCACGCTTGCGTCGTTCCATGCCGGCGGCCCGCAGTGGGATGCCTGGAACTCGCGGCTGCACGTGGCGATCCTGCCTCTTCAGCACCGATCTGGCGGCCCGCTCGACGGCAGCTGGGACCCGGATCGCACGTGGGGTCGCCACGGTGGGCGGGTCTACTCCACCGCGCTATCGGCCATGACGCTCGAGGTCTATTACCGGCACATGCCCCTCCACGGCCAGCCACGTCGAATGGCCGCGGTCCCGTGATCGCCCGCCCATGGTTTGAAGCGCCCGCCGAGCCGGGATACACTACAGAGGTGCTGTGGATGTCCTTGCGGCACCCTTTCTGCGGCACCCTTTCTGGAGAAGCCACCGTGACGCCCGTGTTTGCGATGTTCGGTGTAGGAACGCCCGAACTCATCATTGTGGGCATCGTCGTGCTCCTGCTCTTTGGCTCGCGGCTCCCAAAGGTGATGCGTTCGCTCGGCGAGGGCATCGTTGAATTCAAGCGGGGCGTCCAGGGCATCGAGGACGGACGCGGTGGCGGTCCCCGTGAGCCGGGTGCGTCAGACGCCCACTAACCGCCAGGACGAGGCGACGGCCTCCTCTCGCCAGGACGGCCCTGTGCCGTACGACCATGTTCGGACTCGGCGCTTTCGAAATTGTCATCGTCGCGGCAATCGCCGTCATGATCTACGGCAAGCGACTGCCCGAGGTGGGCAAGACGGTCGGCAAGACGATGGGCGGCCTCCGGAAACAGTGGCAGGAGTTTTCGCGAGAGTTTGAGATAGCAGCGAACGTGGACGCCCAGCCTGTTCCACGACGAACTTCCGCAGCTCGTCGGCTCGACGAGGAAGGCGGCCCTACCGTGTCGTCACCAAAGCTGACGCCACCCTCGGAAGAGGGCGGCTGACCGGCCCGTTTCGATGCGCTGATGCAGGCATCGAGCGGCCCGCAACGGCCATCGAGGCGCATCGACGGGCGGGTCGTGACGGGCTGCTGGCGTCGTGGTACGATCCCAATTCGGATTGGGCGATGACCGTGATAGCGCGTGCATCTCCAGATGCGTCCGGGCAGCTAGCTCAGTTGGTTAGAGCGCTACGTTCACACCGTAGAGGTCACAGGTTCGACTCCTGTGCTGCCCACTCCGTCGGTTTCCAAAATCGGCGAGATTCCCGAGGAACCTGAGTGGTCGCCTCGGGTTCTGGCGTTTCGGGCGATCGCGTGCCGTCGGATTCGGACGCCCGCGGCGTCGCAAGTCGCGTCGCACGATTGGATCCCCTGCCCTACCACTGGGACGCTGGCGACCGCGTGGGCTGGATACTGCTCCACCCAGTCGGTTTTGCAGGAGGCGAGCTTTAGCGTGCTGGACCGAGTATCAGCCATGTTCCGATGGTCAAACTGGCGAGGAGCAGGCCGAGGGCCATCGCGGACGGAAATCCCAGGCCGAGGCGTTCGGCCATGGCCAACGGAATGAAGAATGGAAGCCCTAATGGAACCAGGATCACTGTCTCTCGTGCGAGGCGCGCCACGGATGGCAGATCATGGTCCTTGAGCCACATCATCGAAAAGGCGAGGATGCTGACCAACGGCAAGGTCAACAGCACCGCGCCGATCCGGGGGAATCGGCCTGATATTTCCGCCACGGTCACGATGATCGCGGCGGAAATCGCCGCCTTCACGAGCAGCCAGACCATCACCGCCTCCTGTTCGAACGGCCTCGTTCCATCTGCAATGGGCGCGGCGCCGACGGTCGGACCATCCCGTCCCCTCGACGTCGCCCATACTGCCGCGGTCCGGCATGAGCGCCACGTCGAGAGGCACGGAACGACCGAAATGCGCCAATGGCAAACCGACTTGCCGCTGGCATTATTCCGCCTTGTGCCCGTGCGGCTCCTCCTTAAAGTCTCCGGTATAGGGCGTGCCATCCACCTCGCCGCTGATCGTACCGGCGTATTCCTGGACAATGCCCAGGTTCTTGTGCGTGCCGACGAAGCGGGATGACTTGCCTGCTGGATTGTCCGCTTCTGGCGCGGCCTTCAGTTCCGCCTCGATGTCTGGATCGGCAATCGTCAAGAGCAGGACGGCGCCCTCGCTGATCGGTGCGGCGGACTTTTCATCGCTGCCCAAGACGTAGATCGTCGCCTGCTGCTTATCATGATCGACGGTGAACTCCACGTGATACTTTCCGCCGCCCCAGTCGGCCAGCGTGCCGCCGTGCGGCCCCTCTCCGTGGGCATGTCCTCCCTCGTGGTCACCCGCCGGAGCGGCCGGCGTGGATTGAGACGGCGGCGCGGGCTTCGGGGGCGCGGCCGCTGGCGGAGCGGCGGGACAACCCGTCAGGACGACCGACAGGATTGCCAACGGGGCGAGTTGAAATGTGAACTTTCTCAAGTGAGCTTCTCCAAACAAAGGTGTGCGATCATGCCTCCGTGGCTGAGCGCAAAAAACCGCGGCGTCCGGGCGACGCGCCCGACCACCAGACAACCTGGATTCCAATCTATTCATGGGAACCAATTTCCTCGTGCTCGGAATTTGCTTCGCGAGTCAGTGTCACCGCATCCTGGCCGCTAAACCGCCAGAACAGCCCGGGATGGATCAGAAACTCGCAGAAGGTGGACGTGACGAGTCCGCCCAAGATGACGGTGGCCACGGGGTACAGAATCTCGCGCCCCGGCTCCTGGCCGCCCAGAACCAACGGCACCAGGCCGATGCCTGCCGTGATCGCGGTCATCAGCACAGGCGCCAGCCGCTCAAGACTGCCGCGCAACACCATCTCGGGCGTGAAGGCCTCGCCTTCTTCCTTCATGAGGTGGAAATAGTGCGTCACCAGCAGTATGCCGTTGCGCACGGCAATTCCCCCCAGCGAGATGAACCCCACCAGGCTGGCCACCGTCAATGATTGCCCCGTCAGGACCAGGGCCAGCACGCCACCGATGAAGGCGGTTGGTAGGGCATTCAGGATTTGCAACGTGATCCTCACCGACGGATACAGCATCATCAAGACCACGAACATGCCCACCACCGACATGCCCGCCAGGGCCGCGATGAGCGTGGTGGCCCGTTGCTGGCTCTCGAACTGACCGCCGTACTCAACAAAGCAACCGGGGGGCAACGTGACCGTGTCGCCGATGCGTTGTTGAATGTCGGCCACCACGCCCGCCAGGTCGCGGCCCTGAGTGTTGCAGCGAATGACGATCCGACGCCGGGCGTTCTCGCGGTTGACGGCGTTGGGGCCGATCCCCTCGCCGATGTCGGCCAATTCCCGCAATTCGACCTGGCCGCGACCGTCCGGCAGGTCGATCCGCAGCCGGCCCAGTTGCGGGTAGTCGGTGCGATAGGCTTCTTCCAGGCGGACCACCAGGTCGAAACGCCGCTGGCCGTCGACAATTTGCGAGACCGGATCTCCTTGCAAGGCTGTCTGCACGAACCCAGCCACATAGGCGCGACTGACGCCGTAGTACGCCAGATCGTCGGGCCGCAGGCGGATGTGCAACTCCTCGGTCATCTGGATCGGCTCGACGATGGGGGGCGTTACGCCGGGCACGGTCTGAATGACTGTTCGAATGCTTTCGGCCCCCTGGCGCAACGCATCCAGATCATCGCCGAAGATCTTGATGGCGATCTGGGCGTTGACGCCCGAGAGCATGTGGCTGATCAGGTGCGACATGGGCTGCTCGGTTTCGATATCGACGCCCGGCGCCGCAGCCCGCAGGTCGGTCAGCAGTTGCTCGAGGATCTCGTCGCGGCCGCGGCTGCTGGCCGGATTGACGCTCAACAGGTATTCCCCGGTATTCACGGGTGCGGCATGTTCGTCCAGCTCGGCCCGGCCGGTGCGACGAACAAAGTGCAGGATTTCACCCTGTGGATTCCGAGGCGATTTCTGCATCGCTCGGAAATGGGCATCGAGAACAGAGGAAACCTGGTTGGAGGCTTCGAGCGAGGAACCGGGGGGCAGGTTGACGTTGACCTGAATGCTCCCCTCGTCGAACTTAGGCAGGAAGTCGGCCCCTAGCCGCGACAGTTGCCAGACGCTGAAGGCGACCAGCACCCAGGTCACGAACAGGAGCAGGCGAGGCCAGGCCATGCTGAAGCGAATCAAATAGCTGGCTCCCCATTTCAGCACGCGGATCAGGGGCCCATCGCCTTCACGGTGGGTGGCCTTCGATTGAGGCAGCAAGTAGTACGACAGCACCGGTGTCACGGTCAGCGAGACGACCAGGGATGCCAGGATCGAGACGATATAGGCCACGCCCAAGGGGGCGAACAGCCGACCCTCGACGCCGGATAGGGCGAACAGCGGCAGGAACACCAGGATGACCACCGCCGTGCCAAAAACGATGGCGCTGCGGATCTCGACGCTGGCTTCGTAAACCACCTGCAGCGCTGGACGGGGGACCGGACGGGCGTTGTTCTCTTTCAAGCGGCGAAAGATGTTTTCGACATCGACGATGGCGTCGTCGACCAGCTCGCCCATGGCCACCGCGATGCCCCCCAGCGTCATCACGTTGATCGACAGGTGCGTGCCGGTCAGAAAACCGATCATGCGGAATACCAGCGTGGTGATGACCAAGGACAAGGGGATCGCGGTCAGCGTGATGAACGTCGTCCGCAAATTGAGCAGGAACAGGAACAGCACAATCAGCACCAGCACCGCGCCTATGACCAGCGCCTCGCCCACGTTGAAGATGCCACGGTCAATGAAGCCCTTGAGCTGAAACAATTCAGGATTGACGACGATACCGGCGGGCAGCGCGGCCTCGGACTGCCGCAACGCGACAACCAGGCGATCGGTCAAACCCCGCGTGTCAACGTGGGGCTGCTTCACGATCGTGAGCACGACGCCCGGTCGGCCATTGACGCTGCCGTCGCCGCGCTTGACTTGCGGGCCTTCGACAACCTGGGCGACTTCCTGCAGCAGGATCGTCCGCTCGGGCGTGGCACGGACGGGAATCTTGCGAAGCTCGTCCAGCACACGGGCCGGTTCGGGACCAAGCCGGCCAAACACGCGAATGGGGCGCTCCGTTTCGCCCGTGGTGGCAAAGCCACCGCTGGTGTTCAGGTTATTGTCCTTGAGCGATTGCTCCACCTGCTGCAACGTCACGCCATATTCCAACAAAGCGGCCGGGTCGAGCAGTACCTGGTACTGCTTGCGCTCGCCCCCCAGGATGAAAATTTCGGCCACGCCGGGAATCTTCAGCAGCCGGGGGCGGACCACCCAATCAGCCGTCGTGCGCAGGTCCATCTGCCGCGCCAGCTCCGTAGGGAAGTTGGCTTCATGCTCCTGTCCGGCGATCCTCAGGGTCACGCCTTGCCCAGCCACGGGATCGGACGCGGGCAGCCACTCGATACGATCGACCGCCACCGCTTCCCACGATTCAGGGTGATGGCGGTCGGTCGGACGCCAGACGAACAACTCGCTTTCCTGACTGGGCGACGTCGCCGCCACGCGCTCGGCCAGATACGCGGTTCCCTCGACTCCGGTCAATTCACCTCCGTGCGGCCCAGGTTGGTGATAGATGCCGGCAATCAGGATCTGCCCCATGATCGAAGCGGTCGGCGCCATTTGGGGACGGGCCACTTCGGGCAACGTCCCCTCCAAGGTCGAAAGGCGTTCCTGCACCGTCTGCCGCGCCGCGCGAATCTCGGTCGTCCAATCAAACTCCACGTAGATCACGCTCAGTCCGGGGGCCGATTGGCTGCGTATGTCTTGCACGCCATTGGCCCCCAAAAGCACGATCTCGATCGGTTGGGTGACCAGCGATTCCACTTCCTCGGGCGCCAGGCCGCGGCATTCGGTGATGATGACGACGCGCGGGCGGTCGAGATCGGGAAAGACATCGATGGGCATCGTACTGGCGAGGTAGGTGCCATAGACCAGCAGCGCCAGGCTGAGGATGACCACCAGCATGCGGTACCGCAGTGCAAAGCGAATGACGGCGTTGAGCATGGTTGATTGGCCTTACTGCCCTGGGATGTGGAGGGAGCCATCCGCGTGGAAATGGGCGCCTGGCGGCAATCCGCCTTCGGCACTTTGGGCCTTGAGCACGCGATTGAGTGAGGCTGCGGCGCTCTGGGCCAGGTACATCCGCCGCTTGATACTGCCATCGTTGGCGATGACCACGTTCAGCCGGTCCTCGTGCAGCACGTGTACGGGCAGTCGATCAAAGAGGTCGCCATTCTGGCGGAACACGTATGCCTCGGGCCCAACCCGCACGACGGCGGCGGCAGGCAATACGAACACGTCGGACATTTCTTCGACGGGGACATGCAATCGGACACGCTGGCCGGGGCGAAACCGCCAGACCAGGAACGTCTGACCGTCCTTCTCGTACGTCCGCGATTGATTTGTCAGCGGAATATAGAAGTCAAATGTGCGGCTGGCCGGGTCGACGGTGTTCGCCAGATGCCGAATGTGGAAGGTTTGCTCCTGGTCGGGCCAGCCCGATTGATGGTCTTCGGCGAATTCCACGCGGACAGGCCAGCGTTGCTGCGCCGCTTGCTCCAGAAACGGCGACTCGCGCTTAAAGGCGTGACCTTCGATGTACAGCGACTGGTGATTCGCCAGGATGCCCAACAGTTGGCCGGCCTGCACTTGCTGCCCCAGGTCGGCCCGCAATTCCTCAACTTCATAGGCTCGAGCATCACCGCTATCAGAAAGGCCGCCCTGCGATTCGACGTGCGAAGCCTGACCTATCGGGGGCGACGGGGTGGGCGCCAACACCTCAATGTTAGAAACAAATTCCCCGTTCGCCACCGCATCGATTTGCGCAGGACTAAGCCCCCGCGTCAGCAGGTCCTGGCGACATGCCAGGATCGCGGCGTTCTGCCGTCGCGCCTGGTTGTCAAGCTCGATCATCCTGGATTGAGCGATCGTGCCGCTTTCCGCCAGGCCCGCAAGGCGCGCGCGTTGCTCCTTAGTCAACTGCGCGTCGCGCGTGGTCTTGAAAAGTTCCGATTGCGCGTTTTGCAGATACTCGCTGCTTAAGCGCAGGGTAAACAGGCGATCCCCCGGCCTGACGGAATCGCCAGGGAACGCGTGGATTTCCGCCAGCACTCCAACGGCTGGCGCGGTGACGCCGCGATCGGATACACCCGGGCGATCGACGATCTCTCCGGGGATGAGGATCGTGCGCCAATACGTTTCTTGATTCGCCGGGCGCGAGACGAGCCCCAAGTTCTGCCGGGCTTGAGGGCTGAGTTCCAGTACGGTCCGCTCTTCCGTTGGCGCGGCTTCGGCCTCCTCCGACGTCGGCGCCTGGGCATTTTGCGGCAGCCAAGGAGTCCATGTGCCGCGCGTGAGATACGCGCCAACGGTCACGATAACGAGCAGCCCGAGCGCCAACAACCATCGCCCCAGGAAAGCGAGTCGCATGAAAAAACCCTCGTGAAGACGGTCAACCGAAGCAGGAGCAAGGCCCGCGCCGGACAGGCGCGCCACGAGCACAGGAAGAAACCCAATCGGCTCGCGCACGACGGCACGCTATGCCGTGCGGCGATCAGGTGGCGCTCAGATCCGTAGCGGAAGATTCCGCGAAGAGTGTGGACCGCCGCCACAACCAGGTGGTGGATGGCAAACCCACCTGCCTCGGTCACCAACTGCCGACGCGGCAACCGTCAGCCATCCGTCGGACTCAAGGAAAATACCCCGGTCAGCCGCGCTATCCGTTGGTGATGATCGACGGACGACCGCTGTCACCGCGGAGAAATAGATCGCATCCGCATCATGCTCGCCGATGATTCGGACGATTCCGCCACTCAACTCCGCGGCGATTGAATGAACCTCACCATTGCCTGTCGCGGGTCGGGGCCCGTGTGAGAGATGCCCATGCGGGTGATGATGGGCATGACCGCCGCACACATGAATGTGCGGACGCACGGCGTGGTCCACCGGCTCATCCATTCCACTGCCCCGATGCGAGTGCCCGGCCGCAAAGCTCGGGCACGCGAGGAGAGAAGGAATCAGCAGGTATGCAATGAACTTGCCCATGCGGGTCCAAGGATAGCCAGATCATCGGCAGTTGTGCAAGAGTTTGATTGCTGACGGTGGGCTCTCGATCGGCCCGAGAAGGCCTGCGGCTGTCTCGCGACGCGAGGAACGCCCTCGGACGCCGCCGACAACCTTCTGAAAGCCTTCTGTCGGAACACGGGTTTTTTCACGCCAAGCGCAGACTGTTGGCTGAAATCGGCTCCCGAAGTTGTCACGAACGTACATTAAAACCGATGCCCGCCTGCACAGCGCCGAGCAGCCGCATGGCGATCATCACGGTGAGTAACAGGGAGAGCAGGCAATTCATGACGCCCCTGCCCGCACACCAGCAACTTGCCCAGACTGCGTGACAGACATTGCGACAGCCGCCTGCGTTGAGTGCCCCTGCCCCGCCGGTTCCCAGCGTTTCCCGATCCGCCTCCTGGGACTCGGAATAACCTTGCAGGCCCGGCCTGGACGAAATTTACTGATGGATCGCACGCCATCCAGCGTGGGTTCCGCCACCACCCGCAGACGACCGCCTCGATGTGCTGCACACCGACCTTCCCATGGTGCTGCATCGCCGCCGCGACCATTGCCGGCGCAGTTGGCCTTTGGCCCGGCGCACTGCCGGCGCAGGATGACGTCTGGCCCACGCCATCCGCGCCGACACGCCTCGATGACGCCCGTCGGCCGCTCGGTCATTACGCTGCACCGCTTGCAGGCGTCCACGACGAATCATCCGCCTCCACGCACGGCCCATCGCCCAAGACGCTCGAGGAGTTCGTGGCGTTCGCGGAGCAAAGCCACCCGAAGCTCCGCGCGGCACTCGCGGCAATCGAAGCGGCTCGCGGAAAGGCCGTGCAAGCCCGTCTCTACCCCAACCCGATGATCGCCGCGGGCTCGCCTCAGGTCGCGGGGTCAAACAGCCAGTGGAACGGCTTTGCATCGCAAGACATCGTGACGGCCGGCAAGCTGCGGCTCGGGCAGCAGGCCGCGCTCCGCGACGTCCAGAAAGCGGAGTACGAGTTGATCCGCGCTCGCTTCGACGTGCTGCGCGACGTGCGACAATCGTTCTATGCCCTTCTCGTTTCGCAACATCGCGTTGAAATCTACAAGTTCCTGCTCGACATCGCGCAGCGGTCGTACGATATCGGCACCCAACTGGAAAAAGCCGGTGAAGGAACGAGGGCCGACGTGCTCTTCTGGAGCATCGAGCGAGACCGTGCTGAAGTGCGGCTGCTCAATTCCACGGTGTTCGTCGAAACCGGGCGGCGAGAACTGGCGGCGGCCATCGGCCTGCCGCGGGCCGATATCGGCACAATCGATGCGGACCTGTTCGCACAGTTACCATCGTTTGACCTCAAAGCATTGCAGGAAGAAGTCGTGCAGCGGAACGCCCTGCCGCGGGCCGCGGAGGCCGACATCGCTCGGGCGCAGTGGACCCTCGAGCGGGCGGTTGTGGAGCCGATTCCTAACGTCAATGTGATGGGTGGCTACCAGCGACAGATCGACTTTCCGGCGCAGAACCAGGGGCTTTTGCAGGTCATGGTCGAGGTGCCCCTCTTCGATCGCAACCAGGGCACTATCCGCTCCGCCCGTGCTGACATCGCGTCGTCACGGGCCAATCTCCGCACGATCGAACTCGACCTGGCCACCCAGACAGCCCACACGATCGCCAACTACCGCACGGCCCAGAGGCTCGCGAGCTGGTATGAGGAGTCCATCCTCCCGAAGGCTCGAGAGACGGTTCGGCTCACGCAGCAGCTCTATGGGCAGGGCGAAGTCACGTTCCTGAGCCTCCTGCAGGCCCAGCGGACGCTGACGGAAACCGAACTGGCATTCGTGGAGTCGCAAGGAGATCGCTGGACAGCTGCCGTGGCCCTGGCAGATTTGCTCCAGATCGAGGTCTTTCCGCCCCCCCCCGATGCTCCAGCCGCCGCTTCCGCAGACTTCCGCGATGAGCTCGGCGACGGCGGGCGACGCGTGGGCCTCGATCCAAACCAGCCCGCCTTGCCGCCGCCACCTCCGCCCGCGCTGGTCGCTCCCGAAGCGATTCAGCCGCTTCCTCCACCGTGACACGCGAATGACCTGTCTCATGCGAGCCCTCTCCGCGACCGTCCGCGCTTCTGCCCTGCTGGCCTTCATGCTGCGCGTCGGCGCCGCTGCGGAAGCCGAGCCGGTTCGCTCGGCCCATGCACGACCCGAGAAAGTCGAGGTCGCCTCGATGCTTCCGCCCAGAACCGATTCGCCTTCCGACTGGTATGCCGGCTTAGAGCCTCTGCACCACTGCGGCGAGCCACAACTCCTTCCGCCATGTGTCCCGCCGCCACCATGCCACCCGAGCTATCCACCGCAGCCGTTCGACTTGATCAGCGTCACCGGGCGGCCCACCGACGGGCCTCGCTATCGCGGGCCATGCTGCCCGAGAAAGGGCACCCATGACGACGGACCACTGCCGCGGGTTCACCGACTCCACGACCACGCGTTCGACATGTTCTATCGAACGAAGTGACGTGCCGCCGGCACGACGGATAGCCCGGTCAACGGCGTTTTCGCAAGTGGCACGTGGGCGGTGGTCGGGTTCTGAGGGTATACGATCCGACCCGAGTCTGTCCTGCGTCGCGATCGCCGGTGTCGGAGCCCCGCAAATTCGCCGGAACACCGCTGCCTGAGCGCCGTTTTTCACGCCGGGCGCAGAGCATGGCCGGGGCGTGTCCGGCGTTTAGATGGTCAGCGCGAGCGGATGTCGATGACGGGCAGCTCGTCCAATGAGGCCTGCACGATGTCGCGGTCGTCGTGGGCCTGCCTGCACCAGCGCATGCCACTCGGTGGCGGGCCTCTGGCGGGAGACACCGGCGGTGGCTCGACCGGCTCGCCGACTCGCGGTAACGGGTGCATTCGGGTGATAGGGGGCGTTGGGCAGGGATGCGTGCTGTGTGCCGTAGAGGCGATCGTTGGCGGTCACTCACAGGGCGGCAGGCGGTGACCGGGCACGTAACGATAGGGGAAAAAAGGAGGGACGGCATGGTGCGAG
>Ga0163151_10002947_pt1 | contig 25315 bp, 26 predicted proteins | sample OliLakLV19MP5IB2_FD_145596 | JGI IMG/M metagenome (GOLD analysis project Ga0163151, IMG submission 145596) | Freshwater microbial mat bacterial communities from Lake Vanda, McMurdo Dry Valleys, Antarctica - Oligotrophic Lake LV.19.MP5.IB-2 | ecosystem: Environmental > Aquatic > Freshwater >...
GAATCTCACCATGCGGGGACGCCGGAGCCTGAAAACGCTGCTGGCGGCGAACAAGCGGTTGAACACGGCGTACTTGCTCAAGGAGTCCTTCGGCCAACTCTGGGACTACGAGCGCGAGGGTTGGGCGCGCCGATTCTTCGAGAACTGGCGGGCGAGTCTGAAGTGGCAGCGGCTCGAGCCGTACGAGAAATTCGCCAGGATGATCGATCGACATTGGGAAGGAATCGCCGCCTACTGCCGGCCAGAGAACAAGGTATCACTCGGCTTCGTCGAGGGCTTGAACAACAAGATCCGCGTCATCCAACGTCGCGCATACGGGCTGCGCGACGAAGAATATCTCCGATTGAAGGTGCTCACATGCATGCTGCCTGTGCTCTAAAACACCCCGAATTCACCCACTCGATTACCTGAAGAGCCCGATAAGTTGCATTGTCCGATGGCAGTATTTCGACAGATTAGCTAGTCCCAGAACGGGGTTCAGTACGAATTTGGCAGTATTCGCGGTTCCATGATGTGCGACATTCAAGGCGCGTCACCTAGCGCCAGTGCGGCAAAGGAGGCGAGCCAGTGCTCGCCCACGTAGTCGCCGCCGACCACCTGCGGCAGGCCGGCCGCGAGGTGAGTTTCGGCCGCCGCTTCGCTGCCCGGCAGCGAAGCGCCCAGGCGGTGCAAAGCCCACGCGCGCGAAAGCGAAAGCCCGTCGAGATGGGCGAGCTGCGCATCTGTTCGATCCGGCACGATCGGAGGCTTGGCAAGTGGTCCGAGTCCCTTGGGAAGGAATTCCGCCAGCCACCGCGCGAGTTCCGCCTTGCCCAGAACGCATTGCATGAGCTGGGCTTCGACGAGGGAGGGGGAGAGGAAATCGGCCAGCGAAGGCTCGTAGGCCAGAGGCGCATCGCGGTCGTCGAGATACCACTTGCGCGCCGCACGTTCGATCGCGGTTTCGAGTTCATGGTCGTTAGCAGTGCGCGCATAGTCGAGCGCCAGAATCGCCGCGAATGCCGTGTTCGCATGCATGCCCATGCGGATCGGGTAGGCGGCGAGGTCGACGAACTCGACCATGCGCTTCGAGAGATATTCTGCGAACGGCTCGAGCGCCTCGCTCCAGCGGCGCGCTTGCTCGTGCTGCGGGGCGAGACGCTGCACTTCGGCCTGAAGCTCCAGCAGCCACGCCCATCCGTACGGGCGCTCGAAGGTGCGGCCGCCCGGTCCGCCGAAATAGGCCAATTCGGCCGCAACGTTGTCCGGACTCAAATGCGCGTCCAGCACTTTCACGATGGCCGGGGCCTGCGGCAACTCCGGATGCAGGCGCAGCACGCGCACCAGCAGCCAGTGCATGTGCACCGCCGAATGCCAGTCGTAGCTGCCGTAGAACGCGGGATGGATCCTGCGCGCGGTCAGGTCGCCGTGCGGGGCTTCGAGCAGGTGGTCGAGCTTGCGCGGGTACTCGCGCGTGACATTGGCCAGTGCGACCCGGGCAAACGCGACCGCATGATCCAGGTTCAGGGTTGCGCGCGGCATCGTTAAATCACGCGCTTGCGGATGCGCGTGACGACGACTTCCGCGATCACCACCACGCAGAAGATCGAAAAGAGCACCATCGCCACGCGGTCCCACTGGAACAGGTTGAGGGCGGTGTCGAGCGCCATGCCGATGCCGCCGGCGCCGACCAGCCCGAGCACCGCGGACTCGCGCACGTTGATGTCCCAGCGAAACAGCACCACCGACCAGAACGCGGGCTCGACTTGCGGCCAGTAGCCTTTGGCAATGATCGAAGGCCACGGCGCGCCCGCGGCCTCGAGCGCCTCGATCGGGCCGGCGTTGGATTCTTCCAGCGCTTCGCCGAGCAGCTTGCCCACGAAGCCAATCGATCTGAAGGCGATGGCGAGCGTGCCCGCCAGCGCGCCGGGCCCGAACACCGCGACGAAGAGCAGCGCCCAGACCAGCGAATTCACCGAGCGGCTGGAGACCAGCAGCAGCTTGGCGAAATAATTCACCGCCCGGTTCGGCGTCACGTTGTTGGCCGCCAGCAGCCCGATCGGCACCGCCATCACGACCGCGAGGATCGTGCCGAGGCTCGCGATATGCAGTGTTTCGACGAGCGCGTCATGCACGCCGCCGGGGTAGTGGTAGAACGCGATCGGCCACATGCGGCGGAACAGGTCCTGCATCTGCTCCGGCGCGTCGTAGAGGAATTCGGGGATTACCTCGACGGTGCGAAGCGATGCGACGATCGCGGCGACGATGACGAAATAGACCGAGAACCGCGCCGCGCGCTGCGCGGGGGTGAAGCGGCGCCAGGTGCGCTGGTTGCCTCCGATCGCAGGCGCTGCCGCGCTCACTCTCGCATTCATTCTTCCTGCACCTTGCCGCGCTCGAGGAACACGCCGCGCACCCACGTGGCGAGCACTTCGACGACCATGATCATGCCGATGATGCAGAGCAGGATCGCGCAGACGAAGTCGTAGTCGAAGCGCTGGAACGCGGCGAAGAGCGTGCCTCCGATGCCGCCCGCGCCGACGATGCCCACCATGGTCGAGTTGCGCAGGTTCGAGTCGAGCTGGTAGGTGGCGAAGCCCACGAAGCGCGAGAACACCTGCGGTAGCACGCCGTAGCTGATGAGGCTCATGAAGGGCGCACCCGTTGCGCGCACCGCTTCAACCTGCTTGAGCGAGATCTCCTCGATGGCCTCCGCAAACAGCTTGGCCGTAAAGCCGACCGAAGCCACGACGAGCGCAAGGATGCCGGCCAGCGCGCCGAACCCGACGGCTTTCACGAACAGGATCGCGACGATCACCGGATGAAAGGACCGGCACAGCGCAATCAGCGCGCGCGCCGGCCACGAGGCCCACGCGGGCATGAGGTTGCGCGCCGCGATGAGGCCGATGGGCAGCGACACGAGGATGCCGAGCACGGAGGCCAGCACCGCGATCTCCAGGCTTTCGGTGAGGCCTTTCAGCAGCGTGTCGGGCTGCGCGATATGCGGCGGCAGCATGCGCCCGATGAAGCGCGCGCCGTTGTCCAGACCCGTCATGAAGCGCGCCCAGGTGAAGTCCAGGCGCGAGCAGGCATACACGATATACGCGGCCAGCGCGAGCCAGCCCGCCGTCGCGAGGGGGTTACGCTCGAATGCGCGCGGCGTCGGCATCGGCGCGTACGCTCGGCGTGCGCTTTCTCACTGCAGCCACCCTTCCCCTCCGTAGATCGTTTTCAGCATCGCGTCGTCCAGGCCCCCGGGCGGCCCGTCGTACACGACGCTGCCGTTGGATAGGCCGACGATGCGGTCCGCAAATCGCTTTGCGAGCTCGACGTCGTGCATGTTGATGATCACGGGGATCGAACTGTCGCGGCCCATCGTGCCGATCAGCTCCATGATCTCGACCGAGGTCTTCGGGTCGAGCGAGGAGGTCGGCTCGTCGGCCAGCAAGAGCTTCGGCTCCTGCATGATGGCGCGCGCGATGCCCACGCGCTGGCGCTGCCCGCCCGAGAGGCTGTCTGCGCGCTGGTTCGCGAACCCGGCGAGGCCGACCGTGTCGAGCAGCGAAAAAGCGCGGTCGATATCGGATTGCGGATACCTGCGCAGCCACGCTTTCCACGGCGCCACATAGCCCAGGCGCCCGCACAGCAGGTTCTCCATGACCGTGAGGCGCTCGACGAGGTTGTATTCCTGGAAAACCATGCCGATGCGACGGCGCGCGAGGCGCAGGGCCGAGCGGTCGAGCTTCACGAGGTCGTGTCCCTCGAAGTGGATCTCGCCCGAAGTGGGTTCCACCAGCCGGTTGATGCAGCGGATCAGCGTGGACTTGCCGGTGCCCGAGGGCCCGATGATCGCGGTGATGCCTGTCCCGCCGATGTCGAGCGTGACGCCGCGCAGCACCGGTTTGCCGCGCGTGTATTCCTTGTCGAGGTTGCGGATCGAGAGGGCGGACGGGGCGTTCGTGCCGACCGGGACAGCGCTCATTTTTTCGCAGCCGCTTCGGCGCGGGCCTTTTCCTTGGCGAAAGCCGAAGCGGTAAACGCCTGTCCGCTCTCCTGCGCGACCTTGCGCACGATCTCCCAGTCCTTCTTGTAGTCGATCGGCAGCCAGCGGTCGGCGCCCTGGAAGCCCTTGACCATCTCCGGCGTGTAGCGGAAGTTGGCCGTGCACTCGCGGATCTTCGACTGGAGCGTCGGCGCGAGGTCGTGCGCCATCGAGAGGCCGCCCGGCGGAAAGTTGCGGCTCTTCCAGAGGATGCGGAAGTCGGCCATCTTTATGAGACCCCGCTCGGCCATGCGCACGAGGATGTCGTGCGCGATCGGCGCGGCGTCGAAATCGCCCGCAGCGACGCCCGACACCGAGTTCTCGTGCTTGCCCGAAAACAGCACCTTGTAATCCTTGTCCGGCACCAGGCCCTCGGCGGGAAAAAGCGAGCGCGGCGCGAGATTGCCCGAATTGGACGAGGGCGTGGTGTGAGCCACCCGCTTGCCCTTGAGGTCGGAGAGCTTCTGGTACGGGCTGTCGGCCTTGACGATCATCCAGAGCTGGTAGCCCTGCGGCCCCGTGGCATCGCCGCGGATGCCGAGCGGGATCGCGCCCGCGACGTTCACTGCAAACGCCGTGTCGCCCGAGGACATCGTGCCCAGATGCATGCGGCCCGAGCGCATGGCTTCAATGGCCGCGGCGCTGGAATACACGTCGTAGAAACGCACTTTCTTCGCGGTGCACTTGGCGAGATGGTCGACGAAAGGCTCCATGAGCTTCTTGAACACCGCCGGGTCCTCGAGCGGCGAATTGGTGAAGAAAAGCGTGTCCGGGTTCTTCTGCCGTTTCGGGTCGCGCGGCGTGTCGGCCAGCAGGTCGCCGTCCTCGTCGCAGTACAGCGTGTCGAGCTCGCCGCGCTGCTTGCAGGCCTCCTGCGCGCCCGCCGTGAGCGGCAGCGCCGTTGCCAAGGCGCCGGCGACGATCGCGGCGAGCATCAGGCGCCGCAGTATCACCTGCGTCACTTACTTCTTCGCCTTGTCTTCGGCGGCTTGCTTGCGCGCGGCTTCCGTTTTCAGCATCGGGTGGTGCATGGCGGTCTCCCCGGAACGATCTATTTTTTCTTCGCGCGCGCCGCTTCCTCAGCGGCCCTTTCCTTGTCGAGCCCGGCGCGGTTGTACGGCGTGCCGGAGTCCTCGGCCACCTTGCGCACCAGCGCCCAGTCGTCCTTGTAGCTGATCGGCAGGAAGCGGTCGTCGCCGAGGAACTCCTTTTTCATCTCGGGGCTGAAGCGGTAGTCGAAGAAGCACTTCCTGACCTTCTCGGCCAGTTGCGGCTCGAGGTCGTGCGAATGCGCGAATGCCGAGGTAGGGAAGCGCCCGCTCCTGTAGAGGATGCGCAGGTCGCCTTCCTTGATGATGCCGCGGTTGATGAAGCGCTCGAGGATGTCCGAGGTGATCGGCGCCGCGTCGTAGTCGCCGTTGACCACGCCCATGAGCGACTGGTCGTGCTTGCCCGAGTAGAGGACCTTGTAATCCTTGTCGGGCGTCAGCCCTTCGGCGGGAAAGAGCGCGCGCGGCGCGAGGTTGCCGGAGTTGGAGGAGGGCGACGTATGCGCGACCTTCCTGCCCTTGAGGTCGGCCAGCTTCTGGAACGGGCTGTCCTTCTTGACGATCACGACCTGCGTATAGGTGCGCGGCCCGGACTGGTCCCCCTTGATCGCGAAAGGCACCGCACCCGCGAGGTTGACCGCGAAACCGACCTGCCCGCTTGCCAGGCCCGTGACGTGCAGCCGGCCCGCGCGCATGGCTTCTATCTGCGCCGCGTTCGACTGCACTGTGAAGTAAACGACCTTCTTGCCGGTGCAGCTTTGCAGGTGTTCCTGGAAAGGCTTGAAGAGGTTCTGGTAGACCGCCGGGTCCTCGATCGGCGTGTACGCGAACACGAGCGTCGACGGATTCTTGAGGCGCTTGGCGTCCTTGGGGCTGTCGGCGACGAGATCCTTGTTCTCGTCGCAGTAAGTCGCGTCGAGTTCGCCGCGGCTCTTGCAGTCTTCCTGCGCGTAGGCGCCATGCGCGAACACCAGCGCCATGCATGCGGCTACCGCTAAACGTCTCAGATCCATCGCTCCTCCGGCAGGGCGAAGCGCCCTCTTGTGATGGGCCAGTGTACCGGCAGCCGGCGACCGCCAGCAAGAGCGCTTTCCGAAATCTTTCAATGAGTTCTGGCATTTTCCGCCAGCTTCCTCCAAGGGCGCCGAGGTAGAATTCCGGGCATGAGCCTGAACGTGATCGTGCTGGCCGCGGGCCAGGGAAAGCGCATGCATTCCAACCTGCCCAAGGTCCTGCACCCACTCGCAGGGCGGGCGTTGCTGGGCCGGGTGATCGACACCGCGCGCAAGCTGGAGGCCGAGCGCATCGTGGTGGTTTATGGCCATGGCGGCGAGCAGGTGCGCAAGGCCTTCGAAGGCGAGAAGGACCTCGCATGGGCCGAGCAGAAAGAGCAGCTCGGCACCGGGCATGCGCTCGCGCAGGCGTTGCCGCTGCTCGACAAGGAAGCCGAAGTCCTCGTGCTCTATGGGGATGTGCCGCTCATCCGCGCCGACTCGTTGCGCGCGCTTGTGGGGGCCTCCAATGGAGGCCTCGGCGTAATGACCGCCGTGGTCGACGACGCGACCGGGTATGGCCGCATCGTGCGCGATGCGGCCGGCAGGATGCTGCGCATCGTCGAGCACAAGGATGCCAATGAGTCCGAGCGCGCGATCCGCGAGTGGAATACCGGTTTCCTGGCCGCGAGCGCCAAGCGCCTTTCCGGCTGGCTTTCGCGCGTTAAGAACGAGAACGCACAGAAAGAGTATTACCTCACCGACATCATCGGGCTTGCAGTGGCTGACGGTCTCGAGGTCCGCACGACCCAGCCGTCCCACGTATGGGAGGTCGAAGGCGTGAATTCCAAGCGGCAACTGGCCGAGCTGGAGCGGATTCACCAGCGCGAAGTGGCCCATGGCTTTCTCGAGGCGGGGGTCACGCTCGCCGACCCGGCGAGGTTCGACGTGCGCGGCACGCTCGAATGCGGGCGCGACGTGTCCATCGACGTCAACTGCGTTTTCGAAGGCGCGGTGCGCCTTGGCGACCGCGTGAAGATCGGCCCGAACTGCGTCCTTAAAGACGTGACTATCGCGGCTGATACCGAAATTAAAGCGTTCTCGCTCTTAGAGGAAGCCACGGTCGGCGCCGATTGCCGCATCGGGCCTTACGCGCGTCTTCGACCGGGCGCGGCGCTTGCGGACGACGTGCACATCGGCAACTTTGTGGAAGTCAAGAACAGCCGCGTCGGCAAGGGCTCGAAAGCCAATCACCTTGCCTATGTAGGCGATAGCGACGTGGGCAGCAAGACCAACATCGGCGCCGGCACGATCACCTGCAACTACGACGGCGTGAACAAGCACCGCACGGTGATCGAAGACGAAGTGTTCGTCGGATCGAACTCTACGCTGGTTGCACCGGTCAAAATCGCCAAGGGGTCCTACATCGGGGCGGGATCGACCATCAGCAAGGACACGCCGGCCGGGCAGCTTACGGTCGGCCGTGCAAGGCAGGTGTCAGTGCCCGCCTGGAAACCACCAAAGAAGGGATAGCCATGTGCGGGATCGTCGGGGCAGTCGCCCAGCGCAATATCGTTCCGGTCCTGCTCGAGGGTCTCAAACGCCTGGAGTACCGCGGATACGACTCCGCCGGGGTCGCGGTGCTCGAGGGCAAGTCGCGCAAGCTCAAGCGCCTGCGCTCGACCGGGCGCGTCGTCGAGCTCGAGAAGATCTCCAACGAGCAGCACCTCGACGGGCACACCGGCATCGCGCACACGCGCTGGGCCACGCACGGCGTGCCTTCTGAAAAGAACGCGCACCCGCATGTCTCGGGCGGCGTCTCGGTGGTGCATAACGGCATCATCGAGAACCACGAGAGCATGCGCGCCGCGCTTACGGCGCAGGGATTCACCTTCGTCTCGGACACCGATACCGAGGTCATCGCGCACCTGGTGAAGTCCAACCTCGGCGGCGGCAAGCTGTTCGACGCGGTCAGGAAGGCGGTCGGCCAGCTGGTGGGCGCGTACGCCATTGCAGTCGTCTCCGAAGACGAGCCCGATGTGCTGGTGGTCGCGCGCATGGGCGCGCCGCTGCTGCTGGGCCTGGGCAAGGGCGAGAATTTCGCGGCCTCCGATGCTTCCGCGCTGGTCCAGGTCACGCAGCAGGTGGTCTACCTGGAGGAAGGCGACGTCGCCGAGATCCGGCGCGAGAAGACCACGATCGTCGACAAGACCGGCGCCACGGTCGAGCGCCCGGTGCATATCAGCGCCCTCTCGGCGGCGGCCGTCGAGCTCGGCGACTACCAGCACTACATGCAGAAAGAGATCTTCGAGCAGCCCATGGCGGTGGCCAATACGCTCGAGATGGTGTCCGGTGCGCAATCGATCGCGCCGCAGCTCTTCGGCGCCGGCGCCGAGAAGATCTTCAAGGAAGTCGATTCGGTGCTCATCCTCGCCTGCGGCACGAGCTACAACTCGGGCCTCGTGGCGCGCTACTGGATGGAAGCCCTTGCGGGCATGCCGTGCGATGTGGAGATCGCGAGCGAGTACCGCTACCGCGATTCAGTGCCGAACCCGCGCCGTCTCGTGGTCACGATCTCGCAGTCGGGCGAAACCGCCGACACGATCGCCGCGCTCAAGCATGCCAAGGCGATCGGGCACCAGTGGTGCCTGTCGATCTGCAACTCGCCCGAAAGCTCGCTGGTGCGCGAATCCGAATTGCGTTTCCTCACGCGCGCGGGCCCGGAAATCGGCGTGGCCTCGACCAAGGCGTTTACCACGCAGCTCGCCGCGCTTGCGCTGCTCACGCTGGTCTTGGCCAAGATGCGCGGCAAGCTCTCGAAGGAGCGTGAGACCGAGGTACTCAACGCGCTGCGCCACCTGCCGGTAGCCATGCAGAAAGTGCTGCACGTCGAGCCGCAGGTGAAGATGTGGGCGGAGAAGTTCGCGCGGCTGGACCACGCGCTCTTCCTCGGACGCGGCGTGCACTACCCGATCGCGATGGAGGGCGCGCTCAAGCTCAAGGAGATCTCGTACATCCATGCGGAGGCGTACGCCGCCGGTGAGCTCAAGCACGGTCCGCTCGCGCTGGTCGACAAGCACATGCCGGTGGTTGCGATCGCGCCGAACGACGCCTTGCTCGAGAAGCTCAAGTCGAACCTGCAGGAAGTGCGCGCGCGCGGCGGCGAGCTGCACGTGTTGGCGGATGCGGACACCAAGCTGACCGACGGCGACGGCATCCACGTGATCCGCATGCCGGACCATGCGGGCATGCTCTCCCCGATCCTGCACGTGCTGCCGCTGCAGCTGCTCGCATACCACGCGGCCCTCGCGCGCGGCAACGACGTCGACAAGCCGCGCAACCTCGCCAAGTCCGTGACGGTGGAGTAAGCGCGGGGCGCCGATTCACCGCATCACGACCATGGCCACGATGACGATCACGGTCGCGCCCATGGGCACGGGCACGCGCACGGGCATCACCACCACCATGATGTAAGAGACAACGAACGCGTTCTTTGGATCGCGCTCTTCCTGACCGGCAGCTTCACACTGGTCGAGGCCATCGCGGGCTGGCTCACAGGCAGCCTCGCGCTCATCTCGGACGCCGCGCACATGTTCACCGACAGCGCGGCACTGGCCGTGTCGCTCGCCGCGGCGCGCTTCGGGCGCATGCCGGCCGATTCCAAGCGCACGTTCGGCTACCAGCGCTTCGAGATCCTGGCCGCGGCGTTCAATGCTGCGCTCCTTTTCCTGGTCGCGATCTACATCCTGTACGAGGCCTGGCACCGGTTCGTCGATCCGGAGCCGATCCAGACCACCGGCATGCTGGTGGTGGCGGTGCTCGGTTTTCTCGTCAACCTCGTGACCGCGCGCCTGCTGCATTCGGGCAGCGGCTCGAACCTCAATATGAAGAGCGCCTACCTCGAGGTGCTTGCGGACCTCGTGGGCTCGGCCGGCGTGATCGTGGCGGCACTGGTCATCATGTTCACCGGGCACACTTGGGTGGATCCGCTGGTCGCGGTGCTGATCGGCCTGTGGGTGGTGCCGCGCACCTGGGTGCTCTTCAAGGCCAGCGTCAACATCCTGCTCGAAGGCGTGCCCGAGGGCCTCGACATGGCCGAGGTGCGCGCGAGCATCCTCGCGGTTCCGGGCGTCTGCGGCGTTCACGACCTGCACGTCTGGGCGGTGGCCAGCCAAGAGACCAGCCTCTCGGCGCACGTTGTGGTCAACAGTGCGTCCGACTCGGAAGGCGCGCTCTCCGGTGTTGCGCTCGTGCTCGAACAGCGGTTCCAGATCCGGCACAGCACGATCCAGGTCGAGTCGGGCGGATGCCCGGCCAGCACCGCGTCACTTCATCGATAGAGGCCGTCTTCCGGAACGCGCCTCGGGAACGCGCCTCAGGATTGCGCTTTGCGCGCGCCTTCGCGGGCGAGCCTGGCGGCCTCGGGCATCGTCCGGGCCGATTCTTCCGCGTAGCCTGCGTGCACCTGAATGAGCGCGAGGATCTTTTCGATCAATCCGCGCTCCTCGATGCTTAGCCGGCTCGAAAGATCCTTTACCAGGGCCTCCGCCTGGCTGCGGACGCGGCTCGACAGCCGCAGCAGGGCTCGTTGCACGTAGCGATAGCCGACGCCAAGGTCGTTGGAGAATTCGAGCCAGCGCGCACCTGTGATCCAGGCATAGCGCGTTTCGCCGCCGATCGTGAACGCAAGATCGTGAAGCTTCTCCGGATCCTCGGAATAGACCGCCACGCTGAGGAGGTCGTAAGTGGGCGCAAGCCTCCACCGGCCGTCTTTCCAAAGCATCGAGATGTTCTTCGAATGCGAATCGCTGTTGCCCACCAGGTAGTTGAATATCACCCATTCGATAAGGGCCTGCCTTACGGCCAGAGCATCGCCAACCGCGCCGGACAAGGCTTCCACGATGGTGGGGAGGTTCGGCCCGGGCGGCGTTTCGAATTCGGGCTCCTCGTACTTCTGCGTGGGCGGAATTCCCAGAAGCTGGCAGACGTCGATCTGGTGCAGGCGGCGGACCGGGGCGCCCTGCAGTTCCAGGAGCCCCTCTTTTCCGGCGACTTCGAGCGGGTGCTCGAACACCCGGTCGAAGCGCTCGACGACGTAAATCGATTCGGGCACCTTCATCAGCGCCGAGCGCGGGACGTCCAAGCCCAGGCGCCGGGCGAGCTCCATGCAGAAATGCTCGTTGGCGGCGCTGTGGGGATAGGCCCGCCACTGCCGGTTATCGGGCTTGAGGATATGCGCCGAAGCGGATCCCGGCTCGGGGAGGGCCACCGTGCCGTCGCTGGTGACGAGCGCCGGCAACTTGTCCTGGACGCCGGCAAGCGACATGCGAAGTCTTCCGCCGGCATTCGCGAGGAGATCCGCGGCATCCGCTCGCGCGCGCGCCGAAAGTTCTTCGTTGCGGATCCTTGCGTAGGTTTTTCCGTCCGCGCGAGCCGTATCGGACTCCAGGATCGACAGGGCGCCCGCGCATTCGGCGCCGATTTTTCGCAGGAGCCCGAACGGGTCGTATTTGGAGACCCCGTGGGTCCGCGCCACGATTTCCAGCATCTCGCCCTCGGGGAGAAGGTTCGAGAAAAAGAACCTCACAGCCGAACCGGAATGCAGGCGATCCTTTCTGGGCAGCAGGGGCGCCAGGTCGAAGGCGGTGGGGTCGTCTTGCCATGCTTCGGCGTACTCGAACGAATACACCTGCTCGTTCGGGTCATAGCCAAGACGGCCGATGCGCTTTTCGGCATGAAATACGTGAAGCGTTTGTCCCGCCATGGAGCTCTCCAGCTTCCTGTCCCTAAGGCGCTTTTCGCACCGGGCGCTAGCTCGCCTGGTCGAGTTTCGGCCCTGACATGTGCAGCTCGAGGCCGAGTTTTCGCGCGTAGCCGAGTGCGTTCCCCATCCGGATCGTCGGTTTGCCCGATTCGAGGTCGTGGAGGAACTGGACGCTGCAGCCAGCCAACGCGGCCGCGTCATGGATCGAAAGCTTGCGGGCTTTGCGGTGTACGCGTAGGAACCTGCCAAGATCGGCCACCTCGTTGAGGGGCAGAAATTCTTCTGACTTCGTAGAAGATCGAGTGATCGGAGAGGATTCCATCATTTATCTTCTACGATCAAAGAATTTTTGTCAACGTGAGTGCACTACTTTGATCGTAGAAGAAAAAGATTGTAAATAGATCGTCCAAGCATAAATCCTATGATCGTAGAACGTCGCCTTTTATCCGCTCAGTCTGTACGCCCGATAACAAATCGTTACACAGTCGGGGGTGAAGCCCGCAACTCGCATCTCTAGTTCCCCTCTAAAGCGGGTCCCAAGCCCAAACTACACAAGGGAATTAGCCAAATGTCACGCAAGACCATTGCTTCCTATGTCGCCGTCGCTGGCGTCGCCGCCGCGGTCACCGCCGGTTTCGCGCAGTTCGGCCTTCCTGAAGTGTCCACGGCGCATGCGCAGATCGCTCCGCGCCCCGCGCAAACGGCGCCGCTAGCCGTCGCCTCGCGCGCGCTTCCCGATATCGCCACGCTGGTCGAGCAGCACGGCGCCGCCGTCGTCAACATCAAGGTCAGCTCGGCGGCCACGACCGCGTCCAACGACCTGCCCGACGAGCTCAAGAATTCGCCGTTCGGCGAGTTCTTCCGCCGCTATGGCGTCCCCGGTGGCCAGGGACAGGACACGCCGAATCGCCCTTCGCGCGGTGAGGGCTCGGGCTTCATCGTCAGCGCCGACGGCGTCGTGTTGACTAACGCCCACGTCGTCGCCGATGCGGCCAAAGTCACGGTGCGCATGACCGACGGGCGGGAGTTCATCGCCAAGGTCATCGGCTCGGACAAGAAGACCGACATCGCCGTGTTGCGCATCGATGCCAAGAACCTGCCGACGGTGCGCATCGGCAACCCGGCCAATACCCGTGTGGGCGAATGGGTCGTCGCGATCGGCTCGCCGTACGGCTTCGAGAACACGGTGACGGCCGGCATCGTGAGCGCCAAGTCGCGCTCGCTGCCCGACGGAACGTACGTGCCGTTCATCCAGACCGATGCCGCGGTCAACCCCGGCAACTCGGGCGGGCCGCTCTTCAACCTCGCGGGCGAAGTGATCGGCATCAACTCGCAGATCTACAGCCGCACCGGCGGTTACCAGGGCCTTTCGTTCGCGATCCCCATCGACGTCGCGATGCGCATCGAGAACCAGCTGCTCGCAACCGGCAAGGTGAGCCGCGCCAAGCTCGGCATCGGCATCCAGGACGTCGACCAGGCACTCGCCGATTCGTTCGGCCTGCCGAACCGCACCGGCGCGATGATCTCGAGCGTCGAGAGGGACGGCCCGGCGTTCAAGGCCGGGCTCAAGGAAGGCGACGTCGTGCTCAAGTTCAATGGGAGCCCGATCTCGCGCTCGGCCGACCTGCCGCTCGTCGTCGGCAACACCGCGCCGGGATCGACCGCCGAAGTCGAAGTGTGGCGCAACGGGAAGACCGAGCGCTTCAGCACCAAGCTCGTCGAGCTGACCGACAAGGTGGCGTCCGCCGCCAAGCCGGAAGCCGCCAAGGCGGTCGACGCCGGCAAGCTGGGCCTCGCGGTGCGTCCGCTCACCGCGGAAGAGAAGCGCAAGGCCGACGTGGCCGGCGGCCTGGTCGTCGAGAACGCCAACGGCCCGGCAGCACGCGCCGGACTGCAGGCGGGCGACGTGATCATCGCCCTCAACGGCCGGCCGGTGAACAGCGCCGAAGAGCTGCGCTCGCTGGCGGACAAGGCCAAGAACGTCGCGGTGCTCGTGCAGCGCGACGGCGGACGCCGCTACATCGCGATTCCGCTGGGCTGACGGGGCGGCAGTTTAAATACTGCCATTTTTGAGGCAAAGCCCCCGCCCTGCGCGGCAGAGCGGGGGTTATGCTGCCATCGGTGGTATCAGGAATTGAGCAGAATTTCCGCCATCGAATCCAGCCGCGCCTTTCTTTGTTGCCAACGCGGCATATGCATGTCGAGCAATTGGTAGAACCGCCTGGCGTGGTTGTGTTCCTTTAGATGGCACAACTCATGTAGCAGCACGTAGTCGATGCATTCGCGCGGCGCCTTCACCAAGTGCGGGTTCAGCGTCAGCCGGCCGGCCGGCGAACAACTTCCCCACTGAACTTTCATCGTCTGCAGCCGCAACGTCGGCGCGGTCCGAACCCAGCGCAGCGACCCTCCAATTGCTTCGAGTCGCGTTCCAAACACGGATTCGTTAGGGACGTGGTGTCACCGATATGGTCTTCGCTTCGTAAGCTTGACGACCCAAGCCGTGACAATTCGTCACGGGTCAAATCCGAGTGCGCGGCAGAGCGGGGGTTATGTTGCCATCAGGCGACGGCGTAGCGCTTCACGAAATCTTCGTTCAACGTCACGCCCAGCCCCGGCCGGTTCGGAATCTCGATGGTCCCGCCCTGCACCGGAAAGCCTTCCACCGGCAGCTCCTGCAACAGCGGGTTCGCGCCGAACGAATACTCCAGGATGAAACCGCAGGACGTCGCAGCCGTCACATGCATGCCGGCCGCGAACGCAAGTGCCCCGGTCCACAGGTGCGGCGCGAGGCGCAGGTTGTACGAAGAAGCGATGGCCGCGATCTTCATGGCTTCGCTTACACCCCCGCAGATCGCCAGGTCCGGCTGGAAGATGTCCGCCGCGCCGAGCTCGGCCAGCTCCCTGAAATCGAAGCGGTTGAATTCAGACTCGCCGGCCGCGATCGGCACCGAAGACGAGCGCCGCACCTCTGCGTAACCGCGCTTGTCATCCGCGGTGACCGGCTCCTCGAACCATAGGAGGTCGAGGTCCTCGACCTGCCGGCAGAATTGCTTGGCTTCCGCAACGCTCCACGTCCCGTGCGCATCGCAGGCCAGGCCGATCTCCGGCCCAAGCGCTTCGCGCGCCGCCTTCACTCGTTCCACCGAACGCCGCACGCTGCCATCGATGATGCCGACGCGCATCTTCACCGCGCGCACGTTGCCTTTCTTCACGTAGCCGAGGAGCTGCTCGCCGATTCCGGCCGCGTCCGCCCAGCCCCCCGAGGCGTAGACCGGCATGCGCTCGGCCTTGCGCCCGCCGAGCAATCTCACACGGGTGCGTTCAGCGACTTGCCGAGCAGGTCCCAGAGCGCCATGTCGATGCCGCTCATCGCGCAGATCGAAGCGCCGCGCCGTCCGAGCGCCGGGAACACGCGGCCGTGCGCAAGGGCGTAATGGCCGCGCACGCCGTTGTACATGAGCTCGTTCAGGCGGACGATGTCGCGCGGGTCTTCGCCCACCAGCATCGGCCCGTACTTGTCGTTGATCGCGGTGGTGACCGTGCGGTTGTTGCCCGCGCTGCCGACTTCTTCCTTCGATTCGCCCCAGCCCACGAGCCCGCACTCGGATTCGATGCGCACCAGCGTGCAGTCGAACGAGGCGACGCGGCCGAAGTCGGAGACGTGCTGCTGCTTCTCGGGGATCGGGACGTGCAGCCAGGTGGCCTGGACGGACTTGATACGCATCAGCCGGCCGCGGCTTTCACGAGGTAACCGCCGGATTTGTCGTCGCGCTCCAGTTGGAGGAGGTTACGCGCCGCGGCTTCTTCCAGCAGCAAGTTGAACGACTTGAAACCGTAGTAGCTCTCGGAGAACCCCGGGTTCCTGCGCTTGAGGGCCTGCTTGACCATCGAGCCCCAGATCTTGTCCTCGGCGCCGCGCTCTCCGGCAAGCGCCTCGGTCGTGGCGAGCACGAGGTCGAAGGCCTCCTGCTTGCGGTCCTTCTCTTCGGGCGCCGCTGCGGGCGTGGGCGCCGCGGCTGCGGCGGAGGATGCGGCCGCAGCCGTGGCGGCCTTGCCACGCGCGGGCTTCTTCTCGGCGCGCTTGGGCTGCTGCTGCTGCTTCTGCTCGCGAACGAGGTCGTCGTAGAAAATGAACTCGTCGCAGTTGGCGATCAGCAGGTTCGAGGTTGAGTTCTTCACCCCGACCGCGATCACCGTCTTGTTGTTCTCGCGCAGCTTGGACACCAGCGGCGAAAAATCCGAGTCGCCGCTGATGATCACGAACGTGTCCACGTGCGCCTTGGTGTAGCACAGGTCCAGTGCATCCACGACCATGCGGATGTCGGCCGAATTCTTGCCGGACTGGCGCACATGCGGGATCTCGATCAACTCGAACGAGGCCTCGTGCATGCCGGCCTTGAACTCCTTGTAGCGGTCCCAGTCGCAATAGGCTTTCTTGACGACGATGCTGCCCTTGAGCAGCAGGCGCTCGAGCACGAGGCCGATGTCGAATTTCGAGTAGTTCGACTCGCGCACGCCGAGCGCCACGTTCTCGAAATCGCAGAACAGGGCGAGGTTGCGGTTGTCGGCGGGGTTGCGCGTGTCGCCGGTCGGGTAGGAGGTGGTCATATACTGCGCAGTATATCGTCCGCCTCCCGCGCTCCCCGAATGACTCCTGCAAACACCGGCCGTTACGACGCCGTCATCATTGGCGCCGGCCACAACGGCCTGGCCTGTGCATGCTACCTCGCGCGCGGCGGGCTCAAGGTGCGCGTGCTCGAGCGGCGCGGCGTGGTCGGCGGCGCGGCGGTCACCGAGGAGTTCCATCCGGGCTTTCGAAACTCGGTCGCGGCCTATACGGTGAGCCTGCTCAATCCCAAGGTCATCCGCGACCTGCGCCTCGCCGAGCATGGCCTCTCCATCGTCGAGCGGCCGGTGTCGAATTTCCTGCCGCTCGACGATTCGAGCTACCTGAAAGTCGGTCCCACGCAAGCGGCCACCCAGGCGGAGCTTGCCAGGTTCTCGGCCCGCGACGCCGAGCGGCTGCCCGAATACTGGGCGATGCTCGAGCGCGTGGCCGATGTGCTGCGCAACCTCGTGCTCGAATGCCCGCCGAATGTCGGCGGGGGTGCGCTCGATCTCATGCGCGCTTTCAGGGCGGGGCGCCTGGCGAAGAAGCTCGACATGGAGTCGCGCCGCGACTTGCTCGCGCTGTTCGCGCAGAGCGCAACCGAAATGCTCGACGGCTGGTTTGAAGGAACGGCCATCAAGGCGGCCTTCGGTTTCGACGCCGTGGTCGGCAATTTCGCCAGCCCCCATCACCCGGGCACCGCCTACGTGCTGCTGCACCATTGTTTCGGCGAGGTGAACGGCAAAAAGGGCGCGTGGGGCCACGCGATCGGCGGCATGGGCGCGATCACCCAGGCGATGGCCGCCGAGGCGAAGCGGCTGGGCGTGGAGATCGAATGCGACGCCCCGGTCGCGCGCGTTAACGTGAGCGCAGGCAAGGCCAACGGCGTCACGCTCGCCGGCGGCGCCGAGATCGCCGCGCGGTGCGTCATCGGCAACGTGAACCCGAAGCTCCTGTACCTCGGCCTCATCGACGAAAGCGCGCTGCCGGGAGAGTTCCGCGCGCGCATGGCGCGCTGGAAATGCGCCTCGGGCACCTTCCGCATGAACGTGGCGCTCTCGGAGTTGCCGCGCTTCACCTGCCTGCCCGAAGCCGGGCCGCATCATGCGTCGGGCATCATCATGGCCCCCACGCTGGACTACATGGATCGCGCCTACCTGGAGGCGAAAGCCGGCGGGATTTCGACGGCGCCGATCGTGGAGATGCTGATCCCGAGCACGCTCGACGACTCGCTCGCGCCGAAGGGCGCGCATGTGGCCAGCCTTTTCTGCCAGCACTTCGATCCCGCAGCCGACTGGACCACGCGCAAGGACGAGGCGATCGGGCGCATCCTCGATGTGGTGGAACGCCACGCGCCGGGATTCCGCCGGAGCGTGATCGCGCAGACTGCGCTTTCACCCGCTGATCTCGAGGAAAAATTCGGCCTCATCGGCGGCGACATCTTCCATGGCGCGCTGTCGCTCGACCAGATCTACTCGGCGCGGCCCATGCTCGGCTATGCGGACTACCGCGGACCGCTCGCGGGGCTGTACATGTGCGGCTCGGGCACCCACCCGGGCGGCGGCGTCACTGGCGCGCCGGGGCACAACTGCGCGCGGGAGGTGTTAAGGGATTTCGGGCGGCGGATGTTGGAAGGAGATTGATTTCGATGGTAGCAAGGCATCCACGGCGACCAGCCACATCGTGAGCCACGCGACGCTCCACGCGGCCGCGGCAACCACGTCACTGAAATGATGGACGCCGAGGTAGATGCGGGTGATCCCGACCACTATCACGAGAAATCCCGCACAAAGGACAACGGCGGCCCGACTGCCCCACGTTGGCAGTCTCGACGCGAGAAAGGCAGCGAGCAGGCCGTAGAGCAAGGTGGCGCCAGTGACGTGACCGCTCGGGAAGCTGTAAGTGGCCAGGGATAGCAGCGGAGTATCGAAGTTCGGGCGATCGCGGCGAAAGACCTGCTTCAGGAGCACGTTGAGCAGCATGCCGCCCGGCAGCACGAAAGCCAGCGAGAAAAACCAGTATCGATGCTTTCCCCACCACAAGTACAGCCCGAACGCGAGCCCCATGATGCCGATGGCGACGGTGCCATGCGCGTTCGTAACGATCAGCATCCAGCGGGTGAGCACAGGGTTCGCGTGAGCATGAAACCAGCGGGTGATCGCGCGGTCCACCTCGATCAGCGGATCGCCCGTGACGACGTCTTCGGCAATGCCCCCGAACAACCAGGTCGCACCGATAAACAGCAGGACGCTCAGCGTGAGTCGCAGCCCCAGGCGGTTGTCCCGGGCCAGACGGGCTCCGAGAAACGCGATCTGGGGCGAATACCGGCGCCGGGCAGCCGCGAAACGCGGATCCGCGGCAAAGGTTTGCCACCAGCGGGTCATGCTTTCTGGATCGGAGCGAAACGCAGCGCGAGCAGCGTGATCGCGCAGAATGCGGCTCCCGCAAAAAACGTGGCCGACGATCCCAGCCCATCCCAGAGCAACCCGGCGAACACGCTTGCGGCGAACAACGCGATGCCGCTCACCAGGTTGAAGAAGCCGAAGGCGGTGCCGCGCAAGTCCGCGGGAGCCGCATCGGCCACCATCGTGGCCAGCAGCCCTTGCGTCATCCCCATGTGCAGGCCCCACAAGGACACGCCGAAGACGACACCGCTCCAGTGGGTGCTGTAAGCCAGCACGAGATCCGCGGCGATCAGCACGCCCAATCCGAGCGCCAGCAGCGTGCCGTGATGCATGCGGTCCGCGAGCCTGCCGAACGGGTAGGCAGAAAGCGCATAGGCAATATTCATCGCGACCATGACAAGCGGGACCCACGCCAGCGCCATGCCGCCTTCGTGCGCTTTGAGCACCAGGAACGCTTCGCTGAAGCGCGCCAGCGTAAAGACCGCGCCGATCGCCACCACCCACCAGTAGGCACGGCTTAGTCGCCTCAGGTTTTCACGCCGCAAAGGGTTCGTGCGCACCTGTCGGGGCTGGCGTTCGGGTTCCCTCACGCCGACGACCAGCAGCGCCACCGCCAACGCCCCGGGAATGACGGCGAACCAGAAGACAGCCCTGAAGTCGTTCGACCACGCGAGCATCAGCCCGATCGCGATCAGGGGGCCGACGAACGCGCCAACCGTATCGAGCGACTGGCGCAGGCCGAACGCAGCCCCGCGCACATTGGCCGGTGCGATATCGGCGATCAGTGCGTCGCGAGGCGCGCCTCGGATGCCCTTGCCCGTCCGGTCCACGATCCTGGCGAACAGCACCATGCCGGTGGTCTGCGCGATTGCGAACAGCGGTTTCGCACAGGCGCCCAGGGCATACCCGGCGACGGCCAGCGGCTTGCGACGGCCAAAGTAATCGCTCAAGGTTCCGGAAAACACCTTGACGATCAGCGCGGTTGCCTCGGCCGCGCCTTCCATCAATCCGATCATGAGTGCGCTTGCGCCCAACGCGGTCACCATGAACAGCGGCAGCAATACGTGCACCATTTCGGAGGAGATGTCCGCCAGCAGGCTCACGAAGCCGAGCGCCCAGATGCCCTTCGGTATCGGCGTGGAGTTCGCTCTGGCAGCGCCTTCCTTCAACTCGGACGCCTGGCTTCGCGGAGCAACCCTTGCACCGTCAGTTCGAAAAAATCAGGCAGGTCGTCGTGCTGTGCGCAAGCAGCTTGCCGCCCGCATCGGTGAGTTTCCCTTCGGCGGTCGCGGTGGACTTCCCGGCATGGATCACGCGGCCCTCGGCCGTCATGCGCCCGGACGTGTCCAGCACCGCGCGCACGAAATTCACCTTGATCTCCAGGCTCGTGTAGCCCTGACCGGGCTTGAGCGTGGTGTGCACCGCGCAGCCCATGCACGAATCGAGCAGCGTGGCGATCCAGCCGCCATGCACGCTGCCGATCGGGTTGTAGTGCTCGAACTTGCCGGCGCCCGAAAACACCGCCACGCCGTGCTCGACGCGATCGAGCGAATAATCGAGCGTCTTCATGATCGGCGGCCACGGGTAAGTGCCCGCGATGAGCCCCTGCATGAACTCAAGGCCGCTCATCTTCAACATGGCTTCGCGGGGCACCACGCCGAACGCTCTCATGGCTTTCCTTAGACATTCGCGGGGCGTCAATTGTCGGGGCAATTTTCCATGCTGTCCACGCGCAGAGCGACGACCCTCGGTGCGACAGCGAACGGACGGACCCGGCCCCCGGCCGCAACCTGTTTCGAAGCATCGATCCGAACCTGGCTACGGTTACAAGCCGTATTTCGTCGAGGGCGATGGTCTTGCGAATACCTAGTATTTGCACTCATAATATCGGCGATGCGCCCTGCAGTTCCAATAGCCGAAGAGTTCACCATGACAACCGGAACGATCGATCACGCCACCTTTGCCAAACTGGTCGAGGCCGGCGCCGTGCGCAGCGCCCATATTGTCGGTCAACCGGGCGGCTGGGGCGTTCTTGTCAAGGATGGCAAGACCGAGCGCGCACTGGCGGCACAGCGCAGCCGGCAGGTCCGCATTTTCCGCAAGTTCGAAACGCTCGTTGGCTACCTTAAAGGCGTGGGCATTGCGCGCTTCGACGTGGACGCGGCGCGGTGGGATGCCGTCAGCTCGACGAGTCGCACCCGGCCGGATGCATCGGAGGCAATGAAGAAAGCCCATCAAGCCGCCGCCTATGACAAGTGGCTTAAAGCCGAGATTCAGGCAGCGATTGACGATCCCCGGCCAAGTATCGGGCATGACCAGGTGATGAAGAACGTTACGGCGAAGCTGGCCAGTTTAGGGAAGCCGGCAAGGACAAAGTAAGTGCATAAAGTGAGCTGGCGACCGCAGGCTGAAAACGACCTTATGGCGATCATCGAAAGGATTTGGCAAGACAACCCGGAGCGTGCTGTCACGTTCGCCAAGGAGATCCAATCCAAGACCGAAAAGCTACGCGAGCATCCAGCGCTGTACCGTGCCGGCCGCAAGCGCGGCACGCGAGAACTGGTGGCCCATGCCAACTACATTCTCATCTATCGGGTACTGAAACGGAAACAGACCGTCGAAATCCTGCGGGTGAAACATACCGCACAGCAATGGCCGGGACATCCTTAGCGAACTCCGGTCTCCGATGAAGCTGCCGAGGACCAGGCCGACATAGCCGTGGTCCTCGATCAGGCCGGAAAGGTCCATGCAGGCGGGCGTGCTTTTGCGAAACGAAGACTGCGGAAATTGATTTTAACCGCCGAGCACACTAGCCTTGGCGCTCGCCGCGGGGCGTTGAGCCCGCGCAGGAGATCCACGGAGGGGACATGAAAAGAATACTCGGTTTTCTGGCGCTCATGCTGTTTGCGTGCAGCGCACTCGCGCAGGATCCCACGGCGGGCTATCCGAACCGTCCGTTGCGCTTCATCGTGCCTTATCCGCCCGGCGCGCTCACGGACGTGCTTGCGCGCGTGATCGGCGAGCGTCTTGCCACCGCACTCAAGCAACCGGTGGTGGTCGAGAACCGCGCGGGCGCGGGGACTTTGATCGGCGCCGACCTCGTCGCCAAAGCGGCCCCCGACGGCTATACGCTCCTCATGGCGACCAGCACGACGCTTTCTCTTCATGGAAGTGTCCAAGAAGGAGCTGGGCCTGAATGCCGAACTGCAGCGCTTCCAGGCCACGCCGGAGTTCCGCGAGCAGCTGATCAAGTTCGGCATGGAGCCCTGGGCGCCGAATACGCCTGAGCAGTTTGCCGAGATCGTCAGGAACGACGTCGGCCGCTGGGCCACCGTCGTCAAGGCCGCAGGCCTTAAAGTCGATTGAACTGACAGCCGATCGAATTCCCTTTTCCGAACCCGAGGTCCAATGAGCACCGTAATCGACGTCCATACCCACATGCTGGACAACGCGTGGGTCGAGCTGCTTGAGAAGAACGGCGGCAAGTACACAATGAAGGAGGTGTACGGCGGCCTGCGCGCGATCCATCTCGACGGCGCGCCCTTCATGACGCCGGTGCCCGAGATGTTCGACTGGGACCTGCGCATCAAGAACATGGACCGCGTCGGCATCGACGTGGCGGTGGTGTCGCTCTCTTGCCCGAACGTCTACTGGGGCGGCGAGGAGGTGAGCCTCAAGGCCGCGCGCATCATGAACGACGCGATGGCCAAGGCGCGCAAGACCTGGCCGGACCGCATCCAGTTTTTCTGCTCGCTGCCCTGGCAATACCCCGAGACCGCCCTCAAGGAGCTCGAGCGGGCGCGAAAGGCGGGCGCCTGCGGCGTGATGGTGCTGGCGAATATTTCCGGCCAGCATTTGACCGATCCCCTGTTCGAACCCATCTGGAAAGCCATCGACGCCGCGGGCCTGCCGGTGCTGATCCACCCCTCGGCCCCGCCCGGCGTGAAGGAGATGGACATGTCGCAGTTCCAGCTCACGGCCTCGATCGGCTTCACCACCGACACCACGCTCGCGGTGTCGCGCATGATCTACGACGGGTTCTTCGACCGCTTCCAGAAGGTCAAGATCATCGCCTCGCACGGCGGCGGCACGCTGCCCTTCCTGATCGGGCGCCTCGACCAGTGCTTCGAATTCATCCCGGCGTGCCGCACCAAGATCGTCGAGAAGCCCAGCCTGGTCGCGCGGCGCATCTTCTGCGATTCGGTCGTCTTCACCGACGATGCGCTCGCCATGGCGGTCAACGTGTTCGGTTCCGGAAACGTGCTTTACGGTTCCGACTATCCGCACACGATCGGCGACCCGATCGGCTGCCTCGCGCGGGTGGACCGCCTGCCGCACGGCGTGCGGGAACGCGTGCGCGGCGGGAACTCTGAGCGTATTTTCGACTTCCAATAGGGGTTCACTACTCCAAAGGAGCGGCAATGCACCTCGTCTGCCCGGCTTGTGGCACTACCAATCGCGTTCCGGAAGCCAAGCTCCACGACAACCCCGTGTGCGGCAAGTGCGGCGCCGCGCTGATGAGCGCGGCGCCGGTGAGCCTGGACGACTCGACGCTGCCCAAGTTCCTCGAAAAGACCGAGTTGCCGGTGGTGGTCGATTTCTGGGCCGACTGGTGCGGCCCCTGCAAGATGATGGCGCCGCATTTCGAGAGCGCCGCGGGCCGCGTGCCGGGGGTGCGCTTCGTCAAGGTCGATAGTGACGCATCGCCGCAATCGAGCGCGCGCTACGGCATCCGCAGCATCCCCACCCTGATCCTTTTCAAAAACGGCAATGAAGTGGCGCGGCAATCCGGCGCGATGCAGGCCACCGAGCTGGCAAACTGGATAAATCGCCAGGCCGCTTCCTGAGCTTTTCGCATTTGCTTCTTCCGGCAAGCCGGCGCAGGCGTTAAAGTGCCGCTTTCGCGCTCCGCAGCCCCGGGAGATCCCCATGTCGGTCCTGCCATCGGCCCGTACTGCGCTGCTTGGATTGCGCGGCGTCCGGCTGCTCGAGGGCCTCGACACCCCGGCCCTGGAGAGTCTCGCCGGATCGCTTGACTGGCGCCGTTTCCAAGCCGGCCAGCAGGTCATTACCCGCAACGCGCCCGACCGCGACGTCTACCTGGTCATTGCCGGCAAGGTGCAGGTCGTGGCGTTCTCGGCATCTGGAAAGCAGATCACCTATCGGGAGATGGGCGCCGGCGACCATTTCGGCGAGCTCGCCGCGATCGACGGGCGCGCGCGTTCGGCCGACGTGATCGCGCTGGACGAAAGCCTGCTCGCGATCATGAGCCAGGCAACGTTCCGGGATCTCCTTTCACTCCATGAAGCGCTGCGCGAGAGAATGCTGCGCGGGCTCGTGGCTTTCGTCCGTGAAATGACCGACCGCGTTTTCGAGCTCAGCACGCTCGGTGTGCGCAACCGGGTGCATGCGGAGCTGTTGCGACTCGCGCGGCGCGCAGGCGTGGCGGGCAATGTGGCGCGCATCAACCCGGCACCCCGGCATGGCGACATTGCCAGCCGGGTGAGCACCTACCGGGAGCAGGTGACGCGCGAGCTTTCGATGCTGGTGGCGCAGGGCGTCATCGCGCGAGAGGGCCCGTGCGTGGTCGTGCTCGACGTGGTCCGGCTGGAGAACCTCGTCGCGGACGTGCGCCACGCCGGTTAGGCGCGCCCGCGCCGTTCTTCAAACAGCGTTCCTGCCGTCAGACGCCGGAGACGAGCGGCACCATCCCGGAGGCGTTCGCCGCCGGGATCCCCGGCACATCCGGCACGGCGGCAAGAATGCCGTAGCGGTACGCGTAGATCACCGCCTGCAGCCGGTTTGAAGCGCCGAACTCCTTGAGGATCGCCTGGACATGCTGTTTGACCGTGCAGGCGGAGATGCCGAGCTTGCGGCCGATCGGCTTGTTGGCCAGGCCTTCGCCCAGCAGCTTGAGGACATCGACCTGGCGCGGGCTCAGGTGGAGGCGGCGCGGCGTCTTGTCGTTGGAAGGAATGAATGCGGTTTCGAGATAGTGCACGGACATCGGTGTTCTCCCCATTTCCGAGTTCCAAGCTTTGCCGGATCGTGCATCCTGCTTCCGGCCCCTTGACGCGATACGACTCTAGGCCTGTTGCATTTCGGCAGTAAGTGCGTTTACGCACCCGAAATACACGTTCGTCTAAACTGCGCGCTCTGGAGTGCGACCCACAAGCTTCCCGGAGGACTGCGATGACGATCTACCTGCAAGGCGCGGCGAAGAAAGCCGATGCGATTGCCCTGACCGACGCCGAATGGCATGCGCGCGTGCAGCTCGCGGCCTGCTACCGCATCTTCGACCACCTCGGCTGGACCGAGATGATCTTCAACCACATCACGCTGCGCGTTCCCGGGCCCGGCAAGTATTTTCTTATCAACCCGTTCGGGCTTCACTACCGCGAAGTCACTGCCTCGAACCTCGTGCTCATCGACATCGACGGCAACGCGCTGCGCGAAAGCGAGTGGCCGGTAAACC
>Ga0163151_10002951_pt1 | contig 25304 bp, 21 predicted proteins | sample OliLakLV19MP5IB2_FD_145596 | JGI IMG/M metagenome (GOLD analysis project Ga0163151, IMG submission 145596) | Freshwater microbial mat bacterial communities from Lake Vanda, McMurdo Dry Valleys, Antarctica - Oligotrophic Lake LV.19.MP5.IB-2 | ecosystem: Environmental > Aquatic > Freshwater >...
CGCCACCACTTTGTAATTATCGATGTAGTCGAGGTGCAGGCGACCGTCGGGATCCTGATAATAATGCTGGAGGATCTGATCGAATCTCCACCCTTTGGAAGCCAGCATGTTGGCACCATGCTGGCTCAGCCCGCGCACCCCGTTACCGGGACCGCGATAAGTGAATACCCAATTAGGCCCTTCTTCATGCACGTCCAAGATTCCGGCAGTGGAGAATCCGAGCAATTTGGCAAGTCCTACTCCGTAGACTTCTCGCGTTTTCTTCTGACCCATAACCGAGATATCGTGGGCGTTTCCGTTCGGATCCCACTTCTTGACGGTGACGCCAACTATGTGCTGGACGCCGGTAATCTTCTCAAGCAAAACAGTGTTGACAGCCGACTTACGAATGTTCAAATTTTCCATTTCGTCGCCGACCCACGCGCGATAAAATCCGGCCTTCACTTTGTTTGCATTTTTCAATATCAAACCGCGGGTCTGTTTGACAGCAAGGAATGTTGATGGCGCCTCTACGGCGAGCCCTTTGTAGGCTTGATCGCGAACGTCCGGTACAAGGTCGAAACCTTCGCTGCGCCACTTTGAACTGGCTCCAACGTGCGCCCAGGCATAGCTGCGAGCGGCCACCGCCTGTGTCTTCAACGCCTCCAAACGCCAGCTGGCGGGCATTTCCGAGGGCACCACTCCCATTAAGTAATCTTCCAAATCGAGCAGATTGACAACTGTTGTCCTGTTTCCGAAGTTAATCAGCTCAAGGCAACCGCGATACCATCTGTTACTGGTCCAGACTTGATAATCCTTAGAAGATATGTGAACACGACGATCGGTTGGCATCTGAAACCGGCGTCCGGTCCCAAGCTCTTGTATAGCCCCACCGGAGATCGTGTAGACCTGGCCGGGGCGGATGTCGAATGCCGGTAAACCGTCTATGAAAACGAAGCCAGGGGACCACACCGCAAACCGAGTCAGAGACGAGCGCACGGAAAGGCCAATCCGAATCGGATTCACCATAGGCGGGTAGGGTGCGAAGGTGGACACCGTGGCCATCGATACGCCCCCCTTCTTTGGCTTAGAAGCGGCATGGGCAAGGTTGATCGAACCGCAAAATCCGCCGACTGTAAGTACCGCAGCCAAACTCATCAGTGCAATTGTGCGGGCGAAAAATTTTTGCTTGTCCATTCTGTTTCTAGTAAACCAAAGAAAATGCTTCTGGCCCACAGCTTTTGGGCGCATCCCGGTACGGCAGGGCGATGCACGGACTCCTGCCAACGCCGACCGACATCATTTGACATGCTTCAATTGCCTATGTCGATGATACTATGAAGTGCGTGACCCGGGGGTCGGTTGGCTCATGCGTTTGGTTCTATGAAAAGCATTCTTATCGTCGACGATGAAGTCGACATCGCAAATTCTATCCAGTACGTGCTGAAACAAGAGGGATTTTCCACCTTATTGGCTCATGATGGGCTGAAAGCGATGGAACTATATGAAAATCAAAGACCGGATTTGGTCATCCTAGACCTGATGATGCCTGGCATTGACGGGTATGAAGTGTGTCGCCGAGTGCGCTCTACTGACAAGAAGACACCGATTCTCATGCTCACAGCGCGGACATCGGAAGTCGACACGGTTGTCGGTCTTGAACTTGGGGCAAATGACTACATCGCAAAACCTGTCAGACTGCGGGAGTTAGTGGCGCGAGTCAAGGCCCATCTGCGAGACCCCGCACCACTGGATGCTAAGTCGGCAAATCGCCTGATTCGCTACGGCAATCTAATAATCGATCTGGACAGTCGGACTGTGAAGGTCGGCGAAGAAGTCATCGATCTCACTTATAAAGAGTTCGAACTCTTGGCGACCATGGCTCGTCATCCGAACAGAGTATTTACTCGCGACCAGCTTTTTTCCCAAGTCTGGGGCTCGAATTTTCTGGGCGAAAGTCGGACGGTGGACGTACACATTCGCTACCTGCGCGAGAAGCTAGAAGATGACCCCAGTCATCCCAAACACATTTTGACTGTTCGGGGCGTCGGTTACAGGCTAGTGTGGGAATAGCAGATTCTGCTTCGACGATTTGTCGGCAGCGGGGTGCCTTTCTGTGAGACAAACCTAATGACAACCGACTGGGAACATTCCCACCCTTGCCGGAAAGTGATTCCAGTCGGTGCGTAGTTTTCCCAGTGACACCTCTGAGGGCTTATCTTAGACTTCAGGCATGCGTTGGTAAGCTCGTCGAACAAGGTAACCGGATGAAACTCTCTGCGTTTCTCGCTGTCACAGTCCCCATAGTTGCAATCTCGCAAACCCCCGCGATTGCTGCTGATAACGCCGCGTGGCTGCAGGACAGTATTGCCTCTTTGTCCACAAGCAAACCTGCTCCCGCTCAGCACAAGACCGTCAAGCGAGTAGCACATGCTGCTCCAGCCACCCTTCGTTTGCGCTCATTTAAGCCTGGACGTTTCCTGCCGAGCGAAAGAGATCTTCGTCAAGCCATGGTTGCGCAGCAAGCTCAGTACGACTACTCCGAAGACCAAGCACAAAGCGGCGCGCTATCTGGCCAAGTAAATACGGCTTATGCTGCGGCTCCGCGCGCAATGACGGTTTATGATCAATACGCAATGCCCAATGGTTACAACAACGCCGCCGCTGCGCTCAGCTACGCTGCGCCGCGCGTCAAAGCGCTTAAGAAAGCTCTTGGTACCCGCGCACCGCGGGTGATGCCTAATCAGATGCAGATGTTGCCAGAGCAGTTAACGCAGGCTAAACAAGCCCTCCGATCATGTTTTGTTCCGGAGCCTCCAGCACAACGACAGATCAAGACACCATTCCCAGTTTCAATGCCTGTTGCGCCATTTCCGCAACCACCTGTACAACAACAGCAGCAGTACATGCAGCAACAGCAATATATGCAGCAGCAGAACGCGCAATACGCGCAGCCGCAAGCCATGAATCAATTTCAGCCCTCGGACTTTTCAGCAGAAGAGATGGCTGATCTGCATAGGCGCGTCGAGATGAATCCGCCGACTGCGCGAACAAATTTCAACGGGGACATGACTGGAGAGGCTTTTGACAATCCGATAAACGGGACAGGTCAAGCCGCATTCCCCTTGAATGCTCTTATGGGTGGCGGCAACCCAATGGAAAACTTGGCGCGCGGCGGACAAAGGAAAGTAGGAAACGTTCCGCAGGCTCGCTTTGGTTCCTGGCATGGAAACAGCGGACTCCCGGACGCCGGGTTCCACGCGTATGTTGGTCGCCGAAAGACGATGATGTATGACTATTCGCGAGCGACGGTCGCTCCCGTGAGCAGACGCAGTTCATCTGCGAAGCAGTCTTGGCATTCAGCACCGCAATCAATGGCACACCTGTCGCAGAAGCAAAAGCAAAAGCAAGTCGTGGCTGCAACTTATCCTTCATACACAAGCTATCGTGGCACGAGCTACTGATCGAACAAGCAAACTCAATCTATATAGATAGAGATGCCACCATTTAGTGGCATTTTTGTTGTCCCCTGCAGAGAGCGGGTGGTCCGGAGATTTTTCTCACAACGTTCGTGTTTACCCGCTGAGATTTGCCATCAAATTGCCGGTGTAACGTACTAAATTTCCAGCATCCCCTCTTGCCAGGAATAATGATGCAGGAACTTCATCCAGCAGCATGTGAACGCTGCTGCAAACAAATTGCAGAACCGCACAGGCGATTGCCGGAAGCGCTGTCGGAGTCTTTGTATCTCTGTGGACAGGCAACTGTTCTGGCAGCCAGTTTTGTTATGTCATTGTTCATCGGTCTGGCGTTTGTGTTGCTAGCAATTAGTGGACAGTATGGCTGGAACACCTCCTCTCAGCAGACCAGGGCGCGGGCAAAAGCTTTAAGAGAGTCGAAGGAGGCGCAGTGTAAGAGAATTGAGCATTTGCACTCTCGAGACATAGACAAGCACATCGTCTATCAGCAGCACGTCAAGCTGGAAGCCGCTGAATACAAGCTAAGGTGGGGATCAAATGATGAAACTGTTAGTGCCGCAAAGGCATTGGCGTCCCTGCAGCAAGAGCATGACGACTACGTCAACCAGGTGCACGTCAGAAGCCATCGCTATGATTTGGAAAAAGACCAGCCTTTCCTTCCTTTCTGATAATGGTAGGGCAGGGGCCCCTCCCCCACCGAACTCGAAAACTGTCAATAGTCATCAGCGCCTGATGTCTAAAAAATCGAGGCCGTGGATAGATACCCTCACGCGGAGGCAGACGCCTTTGCTGTTCAACAAAACAAAGTGCCAGAGGTGCCAGCTGACAGTTAAACTGTTGGGTAAGGCCTGGGCAGGAGAATGAAATTGGTCGCGACTAACCTCAAAGAGCAAATGGAGATAGCCTCGAATGAAGGCTGGGATGCTCTTGAGCGCGGTGAATGGGCAGGCGCCGAGTTGGCCTATGACACAGCAATCAAAGCCGCACGTGAACTGAAGGATGCGTTGGCAGAGGCGCTGTTCCGCAGCTACCGCGGCGAAGCACGTCGGGGGCAAGGGCGAGCGGATGAAGCTCGCACCGATATCGAACATTCGTTGGCAATCGCTCAGGCGGAGAATTGCCTGCAGATAGTTGCACATTCGCAGTTCTTGCTTTCGGAGTTGGACACGGATGCTGGCGACGACAGCAAAGCGATTGACCGCTTATTGAAAGCTTTGGATGCGGCACTTGAGTGCTCAGACATCACAACTGCCGAAGTTTCCTTTGGCAAACTGGGATTGATTTACCTGGACATGGGTTGGCTAGAGGCAGCCTCCGAATGTTTCCGGCAAGCGTTGGAGCAGTCCGGGGAAGGTAAGAATCGCGCAGCGTGGCTGGGTAATCTCGGTCAAGCGCTTGCGGAAATGGGACAACTGGAAGAGTCCATCGATTATTACAGACAGGCGCTCGAGCACGCCAAGATTACCGGCGACGAGAAGGTGCAGGCTAAGTGCATGGCCAGCGAAGGTCTGAGTCATTTCCATCAAGAACGATATGACCAAGCGGTGGACTGCTTCAAACAAGCACTGACACTGACGCAAACTGATGAAGATCAAACGAACAAAAGTACTTGGCTGGGCAATCTCGGCAACGTCTATCTGAGGCTCGGACAAAACGAGGAAGCTTCTCAGCTTGCCCAAGAAGGATTGAAACTGGCCCAAAAGTTGAAGGACCGGCACGCGGAAGCGGCACACCTGGACACGCTCGGCGACTGCTTCTTGGACAAGGGCGATTTCGAGCAGGCGCTGAAGCATTACAGCAGTGCGCTGGAGATCGGGCAAGCAATTTCCGATAAACTCGGCGAGCGGATTTATTTATCCAACGTTGCGCGTGCGCACAAGCGACTCGGAAACTCGGACAAAGCGCTTGCTGCATTTCGCCAGGCAATAGAAATTTTTGATGTACAGCGAAGCCGCATCAACGCAGATTCGCTCAAGACGAGTTTCGCTGCCACCGGGCAGAACCTTTATCGCGATATGATTCACGCTTGCCTGGATGCTGGGAATCGGGTAGAGGCTTTGGAATACGTTGGCCGAGCGAAGTCTCGAGCGATTCTGGATTTGCTTCGCAATTCACCAATCGATATCACTGAGCTAGATCAGGTAAACGATAAGTCTGTCGCCAAGTTGGTCGCGCGGGAGCAAGAACTTTCCAAGCAAATTGGTCGGCTGGAACGCATTTACTGGCAGGGCCCCGTCGATGGCGACGCGCCGACCAGTGGGCACCGTGGTTCGACAGTAACGGCTGACGATGCGCCGAGACTTTACAATGAATGGCGCGAAGTTGTTGACCAGCTTAAACGACGCCACCGCAATTATGCCACCATGGTGGCAGTGGACACACTGAATTTCGGCGAGCTGCGCGATCTTTGGGGCGGTGTGGATAAACTGCCATCACTTCCCAAGGAAACAGCGATTGTCGAATTCTTTCTCAGCGACGAATTTCTATTCATCGCAGCAGTTTGGTCCGGCTGTGACGAGCCTGCAATCAACATAGTTCTGGACAGCAAGGAACTCGCTGGCCTCCTCAGTGACATCTCAGACTTCTTGGAAATGTCTTCTACGGAAGGTTGGGAAGTTCCCCTAAGTTTGTGCAAACGACTCCATCAGCGTTTGATGGGCACTGTCTGTGGTGCTTTGCCGGACTTCGTGAAGCGATTGATCCTCGTGCCCCATGGTGTGTTGCACCGAGTTCCGTTTGCAGCTTTGCACGATGGAACGAATTATCTAATCGAGCGCTACGCGATGAGCTACCTGCCGACATCCAGCTTGATCCCAGTATTAGCGGCATCCTCTCCTGAGCAAACTGAAGATTTAAGTTATCTTGTTTCAGCCATCAGCGACTATTCAGCTACTCGCGACGACGGCATTGTGTTCAGCTCCCGATTGCGATCTGCAGCGGGGCTAGAAGATCTTAGCTATACGCTGGAAGAAGGAAAAACCGTCCATACGTTGGCTTCAAAAAACGCTGGTGGGTCGCGCCTGCTTACCAACGACCAGGTCAAGGAAGGGTTGCTGACGATGTTCAGCGACTACTCAGTTGTCCACTTTGCCGGCCACGCCGTGTTCAACCCGGAAGAACCACTGGCGTCTGGGCTGGTGCTGGCAGACGGCAGCATCCTAACTGCAGCAAGAATCTTGCAAGACAACGCACTGCGAACGAAGTGCGGCAAATTGCTTGTGCTGTCGGCTTGTCAAACGGGTGTCAATGTCATCACCAACGGTGGCGAAATACTTGGGCTTGCAAGGGCGCTGATGTACGCAGGAATGCCCAATCTAATTTTGAGCTTGTGGGAAGTCGCCGACCGGTCGACTGCCGAACTCATGCAAGACTTTCACAATGCGTGGCAAGCAGGCAAAGTAACAATTGCAGAAGCATTAGCAGAAGCGCAACGCAAGGCAGCACGGGAATCACAGCCGATTCACGCCTGGGCGCCGTTTATACATCTAGGTATCGAATAGCCCTTGTTTCGGCCGATAGCATTACAATATGCAGCATTCCTATTAGGTGCTGCATGGACGTCCAAACGATCATCAAAGAACTTGAGCAGACTTATCCGGCCAAGCTAATCAAGCAGTTGCCGGAAGACATCCCAACCCAAATTGTGTGCGAGTTCGACCCGCCGGCGGAGCATCCCGAATACAGTCTGGCAGTTGCCATAATCGACCGCTCAGAGGCTCATTACCACAAGCGTTCGACGGTAATTTATCGTGTACTGAAAGGCGAACTAAAGCTGCATGTGGGCGACGAAGAGTTCGACATGTATGAGGGACAGGAGTATACAATCACCCCCGGTCAAGTCCATTGGGCAGAAGGTAATTCGACCTGGATTGAGGTTTACTCCAGCCCGGGCTCCGAGCAATCCGACCATATTCTCGTTTAGATAGTCCAAAGGTTCTACAATTAGCTCAGTGATGAGGGTCCATTTGATGTTTAAGTTTCAACAGATCGCAGCATTGGCGTTTGCCTTGTTCCTGGTCGCACCACATGCGGTGCTGGCTCAACCGTACCCTCCCGAGCAGAAAGATCCCATTGGTGTCTATGTTGAAGCCGGAGCGACCGCTGAACAACAGCAAAAGATTCGACACCTCGCTAAAGAATTCGAGACCAACGCCCGCATAAAAATCGAACGCGCGGGAAATCTGATGCGGAAGATGCAGCAATTCTCCTTGGAGCCAAACCCTGAGGAGAAGGTCGTGCTCGCCACTCAGGAAGAGATCAACGGTCTGCAAGCGGAGATGGCAAATTCACGCATTAAATTGATGTTGAATATTCGCACAATACTTACCGGGGACCAGCGTCAGCGCCTTGTGGAGTTATTGAAAGAACGCAAGTCCATGCAAGGACAAGGTATGTAGTCTGAAGTCCTACAGCGTACATGGTCGTACACCGCTATAGTGAAGCGTTGCAAAATTATTGCTGAAATCTACTTTTGAAACTGATGCCGTCGGAACCGAGATGCGCCAGAAATTTTCCACTGGCATGCCCAAGGCGAAGACCAGAAATGCGCGGATGACCTCAGCGTGAGACACAAGCGCCACGCGCTTGCCAGCGAATTGTTGGCTAATTTCGTCTATGTGTCGTTGGGCACGCAGGCAAAGCTGCTCTATGGATTCGCCAGCCGGAGGTGCGTTTCGGATGGGGTCTTTCAACCAAGCTGCATAAACTTCCGGTTCTTCTTTCTTGATTTCCAGATAGCTGCGACCTTCCCATTCCCCAACTTGCCACTCTCGCAGCTGCTCGACAATTTGAACAGGGAGTCCGGTCATTGTTCCGATGACTTCCGCCGTAGCGCGCGCACGCAAAGAGGGGCTCGTCAACAAAATCTCCGGTTTCTGGGCTGGCAGGAGTTGTGCAAGCGCATTAATTTCCGCGTGCCCCTTTTCGGTAAGAACCGATTCCGGATCGCTATAGAGCTTGCCAGCCTCGGTTTGAGCCGTGTGTCCGTGCCGGATCAGGAGGATTGTGGTAACAGTTTCCTCAGGGTGCAACGTTTCGCTCAAGCAGCTTCTCCAAGTGACGAATGGATCAGCAGTTGTACTTGATGCCACCATCGGCATCAATCGCGCGCGAACTTATGTGTCTAATTCCGATCCTGCAGTTAGATGAATCTGAGATCGAAGAATTGCTGATTAAGGGGAATTTGAGGAAGTATTTAAGTCGACGTGGTTCGGATGCATTTTATCTGCCGAACGCCAATCAAACTCATTTAAATGAATTGAGTCGTTGCTGTCAGCGCTGAGCTGCAGTCACTTTGCGGGTTTTCGACGACAATAGGCATCTCCGCTTGCGGCAGTTAGGTCAAGAGAATCAATTTCCTGCGTGTAAATTGATGACAAGAAGTTAGGCAATCAGTTCTTGGCCACTTTTAATTGCGCAGATATTGACCGTTGCAAGCCTTACGGGACTATGAGAGAGCAGCAATGAAGCAAAGACTAAATATCCTTCAGCAAACAAGAACTACATGCGGTAATAATGGTCGGGACATATAGTGAGCAGATATATACTTTAGTTCAGCTTGGCAGTAGCCAAGCGTCAGGAGTCAAAAGATATGCGCTGTCCCCATTGCGCTGAGAGAAACTCAGTAGCGGCAAGGAAATGCGAGTTCTGCGGTAGCAACTTCAAGAAAAAGAAGCCGCTACCAATCGGGCTTAAGCTAGGAATCGGCGGAATCGCCATCGCAATAACTGCATCAATTGCAGCATCCTATGTGGTGCCACATTTTGTGGATCCTGAGCAAAACCTTGGTCGCGTAGCTAAACGTCTGGCATCCGGTCCCACATCGGTAGAGCAGGCTGGCACAATCAAGAAAGAGTTTGCTGAGGCAGTCAAAGCTTATCTCAAAACATCTGGTGGCAACAAAGTCGCGGATCTGACTAAATCCCTGCAAAAGGTTCTTCCGGACAGCGCGTTCGAAGTGCACATTGTAGAGTTGCCGCGTGGACTTCGCGTTGTTGAAATCGACACAGTGCTCCAAGCGACCGACTTCCTTGTAATGAAAACGAACTCTGGACTCAAAGTGTTCGACCTTCCCGGTTTCGAAGTATTCGATGACGCTCGCATTCTGAATGACACTGCCGGTCCCGTGTTGGCGCTCCTTGGTCACACGGGGGGACAACTTCCTCACCGTCCGATTTTGCGCTGCTACGCATTAATGCCGGACTACATACACGATGAGTCCGAGAAGCTGGTACCACCGCTTAAGATTGATGGCACAGCAAAATTCGCAAAGAACAATCAGGACGTTCACTTCGAACTCAACTTGCCTAGTAAATCGCGACAAAAGAAATCTACAGAACGCCTTGCTTACGGAACACTTAAGTGGAAGGATGCAAAATACTCTTCCGACTTTGGCGCGTCCGCCGCACTGATTGCTGCAAAGCAAGTCAAAGAGGCCGTAAAAACTGCTAACGCACGAATGACTTCGCAAGCGATGCCGGTCACAGCACCACTTGTGGTAGCTCAAACACCAGCACCAGTAGCGGCACCACAAGTAATACCAGTCCCAGTGGTAGTGAATCCAGCGGAAAAAATCGTGGTCCGCAGCTTCACTGGTGCCGACGCAGCAAGAACGCGTTTGCAAAATGCCACCAACGCACAAGCAGCCGCAGCAAGAGAAACTGCGCAAGTAGGCAGGTCGAACGACTCCGTACTAGCGGCTGTGCCGGCTATTAGCGGGCTCAAAGACACGTACCGTTCCATCAAAGAGTCGGTGGAGTCAAGCAAACGCAGTGAGCCCAGTGCCAGCATCCGTTCAAAGCAATCTTCACAGACCAGGTCCGGCCAAACTACCGCCCAACGCGTAGAAACGGCGAAGCGTCCGGCCGAGACTGGTGGTTCTACATCGCGAAGTGCCGGTGAAGTAATCGCCGCCGGAGCCACATTGCGTGCCAATCCGACTCGTGGTGCCGCAGCGATGAACAGTTTCGGCAAAGGCACGGAAGTTGCCGTCCTCGGCAAAGACCAGGATTGGTATAAAGTCCGCGTGAACGGTCAGGAAGGGTATATCCACTCCAGCCTGCTTCAAGTCGGAAGCACGCCGGAAGTAGTTGCAGCTGCACCTGCTCCTGCGTCAGGACAGTCCTCGCGCCGTCGTCGCAGACAACGGACAGAAGAGCGCACACTGATTGCAGAGGCATCACCTCGCAAACAGCCGCGCTCTCGCCGAGAACACCAAGTTGCAACGGAACCTATTCTCGTTCCTTAGGACCGAATCACTCACCGAACATTTTTTCGTAGTGCGAATACCAATCGCTGCGGAACACACGCTTGGGGTCGTATTTTCGCTTGAGCCTTAAAAACTCAGGGAACTCCGGATAACAGGCTAAGACTTGTTCTTTAGTGGCAAAACGATGATATGTCAGATAATATCTGCCACCATATTTGATTGCATAATCAATCAATCGTCGACAGGTATCTGCGGTCCTTGCACTCGATTCATCATCGAGCTCTGTATGTATGTTGAATATGATGCAGGCGGAAAGAGCCCGCGCCCAAGGCAGAAAGCTTTCATCGTCACGCTCGATAAAGCGAATAGTGCTGTATATGATGTTCACTTTATTTGCGAGCGCATCTTTACGAACATCTTCCATAAACGCATGGACATCTTTCAGCGGAACATACGTTTCTGTAAGCACCTCGGACCCCGGAGCCCGCATTAAGCGCTGGTCGACAATGGCGTGGTAGCCGTCCACATAGCGACTGCTTTGCCAATACTCCGCGGAATCAACGCTGCCAGATGTTGCAAGTATTCGATCGCTAAAAACTTTGAAGGCGGCAGTTTTATCCTGATGTGCCAACTGAACTAGAGAAATCCATTGGTCATCTCGCATCGGCGTCAAAGCTGACAGCGGCACGCTAACTTCAATTGGAAAGTATGCAGAAAATATTCCATCTCTAAGAAAACCGGGCGAGGCCTCATCGATGCTGCATTGAAAGTCGCCGTAAACAGCCCCTTTCCGCACCACGTCATCGTATCGTTTCGGTATTTCACTAACCGCGCACTGCACGGCAAGTCGCTTGTAATTCAGCTTCTTGGTGAGCTTCAGTGTCACGGAAGTAATCAATCCAAAATTTCCGTAACCACCGATCACCAATCCGAACAGCTCGCGGTTTTCTGTCCGCGAACAGATCTTATGAGTGCCATCGGGCAAGAGTAGTTGGAACGATTCAACATCCTGGATGATTGGCTTGAACTGAAGGCCTTGTCCGTGAGCGTTGGCAGACAAAGTGCCACCGATGGTGAGGTTGTCGTTCCCTGTCTGTTTCTGCCTAAAAGTCCATGCGGACCGGGCGTCAGCCAACCACTGCAACATCTTGGGCCATGTGATACCTGGCTGGACCGTGATGAGCCCATTTGTCTCATCGAGGTCTAACATCTTGGAAAACTGGCGCGTCTCAATCAGGGGCGCGCCAGTGGCGAACTGTTGCCCACCCCCTGCGTGCATTGCACCGCAGACAGCCAGGTGCCCATCAGGTCTCTTTCCAATCTCGCTAACAGCCGACCGGGCCTGTTGCAGTGACCGCACGAAGCGGTACTCAGAGACCTGACAAGCATTAAGTAGGGAATGACGGTCCACAACCGCCCGACTCTTAGCGATCCGTGCCAACGCCGGGGCAGGCCCTATCACTAGCCCTATGAGAGCTTTCAGGAATAAGCGGCGGCTGTAATGAAAATCCAATGGCATAGCGTAGCGTCCGTGGCTTTATCTTATGCTGCCATAAGGCATTGTTCCAGCCATGGGCTAAAAATGATCTGGTCAGTCAGATCCGATGTCCGGCAACGGCAGGTCGCAGCCCGTCACTTCACTTAACGGGGAACTGCCTAAGCGCTATGCCGCCGCCTGCGGGCCTCAACAGACCGTTACCAAGAGAATCTGGTCCCCCTCACAGGGACGGTCCGCATTTGACCGCGACACTTCCATGCTAATATGGGGGCCGGGACGTAGCGCAGCTTGGTAGCGCGGTTGCTTTGGGAGCAATAGGTCGCAGGTTCAAATCCTGTCGTCCCGACCATTTCAGAACACTAAAAGCAGCATGATCCCCTTTTGATCCCCCTTGTAAATCCAAGGGTAATAAAGGCATATCATCTCTATGCAGTGCGTCCGAAACTGAGCAATCTCAGAGAGACTCAGCTTGATTTGCTCACGCATAGAATTGAGAAATGAAGCATGTACAGCTATCAGGTTGAATGGCATTATTTGCTGATTATTCGAACGAATTCATTCGGTAGTCCAGTAGTCTCGATGCAACATGCGCTCCAAGGATCACTGCGCCTTTTCCCGCCCAGTGCAACCTAGATAGAACTATGGACGAGGAAACGTAATCAATCGCGCCGGTGCGAAATGAGATCGGTGTTCCCTCGAAGAATTCTCGGTCAATGACCTTGCCTGCGACATGAGCCGCGAGCATCGTGCCAAATCCTCGCCGGGCGTTCGAAATGGCTTGCCTGTCTGCAAGTTCGGCGGCCGTAAGTTCTCGCCTGGCAGCATCAAGCAGCGTGTTGTGTCGATTCTGCAGGTTAAAGCCGTTTTGCGTTCGGAACACACTTTCATTAGCGTTCGGAAACATAGAAAGACGATGTACGTTTCGGTCTAGAGCTGCATCTAAGGCTGTCAGCCTGACCAATTCTTGCTCTGCTTGCCTTAAATTTCTTACAAGAGAGGCCTCGCGTGGATTTAGCGCGCCGTTCTCCAATGCTGTGTTTAGCTCCGACCGGAACACCGTTTTCGTTTGATTGAAGGAGTTGGGTGCAGCAAAGAGACGTCCATGTCTATCGCGCCACAGATCGCTATCTCTGGGCAGGCCCTCCTTTCCGAAGATCTGACCGTTGTACGCTAGCAGATGGCGATTTCGTGGCGTGATCCAGGGCTCACCGACCTGCCATCCGAGTCTGGTCATTCCTTGCTCGGCAGGAATCACCACGCTTTGTATAAGGTTCAAGCGCATTTCGGTGATGCTGTTTCTCAATTGTGATACGGATTGCTGACTGAGACTGTGCTCGGGCGCTGCATGCGGCAGCGCGCGGTTCATCGTGATGTACGCCGAGATGTACGTAGAAGTCACGCCCGCCGCAATAGCAAGAACGTCGGCGGTATGAGTAAGAAAGACGTATTCTGGTCTCGTCTCAAAATCCGTCACCGATTTCGGGTGTTCGGTCGGCTGATGCTCCCGGGGTGGTTTGAAAGCGGGTTCAGGGCCGGTTTTCCATGACTCGCCCGGGACCGGAGTTGCTGGAACCAGATAGGGAGCGGAGGCTGGTGCTTCGCGAGTCTGAATTTGGTGCCCCCGGGGCCGTATGGCAGCAGGTTCGGGACTGATTTTCACAGGAATGAATGGATTTGTCGCAGGCCGAAAGTATTCCGGTTGTGGCTCGTGCGTCTGAATTTGGTGCTCGTATAACAAACGACTGGCCCGCACAGAATCCGACATTTCGGCTCCCGAGAACTTAAAAGGTCCGCCATCATTTTGCAGCAGGTCTTCGAACGACATGTAGAGCTTCTCCTTCGTGACAACAATGAATTTAGTCGAGAAGGTGTTTCATGGGTGTAACACGTCGATCGATGAATTTCGACCTCATAATTAGTATGTGACTCAGGGTGTGCACGGCTGCTCAGATTCTTCCGGAGACCGCTAGTGGCTGGTTGAGGTGGTCATGGTTCGCGTCACCGGCGATGCTGCAGACTCCTCTCAACGATAACGCGGCATTAACTGGATTGGTTTTTGTCCTCAACTTCTACTTCACATCATTCTCGGAGTGGTGGCATTGCGCCGCCAACAACAAGCAATTGCCGTCACTTCATCGGGCACCGCCAAAAGAGTCTCGACAACAATGTTGCGCAAAACGGTATACACCTCAGCCTCGCTAAGCATTTTGTTGCGCTGGGCTAGGCTCCCATAGTTCCAAGTTACAATCTGGTCCACCAGCATCCGCAATATGCAGCACGATGCCGGAATGCAATTTGCTTTCGACGACCGGCAAATTCATTGACCCGTATGCGAAATGCGCAGCAAGCGATGTCCGACCGGCTTGCAAAACTACCCATCAAGGATATGGATACGAAATGCATCCGCATCTCAATCCGCACGAAAACTATGATTAAAATCGTGAATGTTGCCTTGTTTCGACCATTTCTCCGTGCCAGTATGAATGTAGCCCAAAAGCAGAATTGCCACTACGCATGTCAGCCTTAGCTCGACACATTCGATTGCAGATACGACTATCTCAAGGAGCTTCAAATGGAAAATTACGATACAAACAGCATAATTGCCATAGTGATAACTTTCGTAGCAACAATCTATTTCGGCGCTAAGTTTGTTGTCAATCGCAACAAGAAGAAGACCGATTCCCAAACGCAAACGACCAGTGGCGCCTCCACTTCTATTCCGTCCGGCAGGGACAGTAATATCAAGGATACTGACATCAAGTAATAAGTGATCAAGAACAGCACCAAACTGTCGAAGCTGAATCGAGTGCTGTCCAGAGTGGGCGTGATTCGATTATTGTGCACAACGATTTTAGCGCCGAGCAGTTAATGGGAATCTTGAAGCTAATATGCCCTCAGGGACCATCTATTGCTAACGAAAAACGCAATGAGCGCATACTTGTTTTGTTAGAAATGCCAATCGACGGTTATGTCGCAAGGTGAATTCATTATCCACCTTACGCCCCAAGTGCCTCGCAAGCTTTCTGCGTCCATGGTGCGTAAGCTCCAGGATATCAAAACACCGCGTCGTCGTTATCCGTAATTGCATACGTGGACCGTACGGCGCTTTGTGTTGATCAGATTTTCCGGCATCAAGATCGCATTGATTTAGCCAGCGATTCCAATTTTTCAGCTTCGGTCGTTCTATTCAGTTTTCGCAGAACACCCGCATATTGTTCCAAAACGCGAGCCGTGTCTGGATGATTCGGGCGCAGTGACATCTCCCTAATTCTTACTGAGCGTGCCAGTAGTGGTGCGGCCGCAACATAGTTACCTTGCAATGCACGGAGTTCTGCCAAATTATCCAGCACCACTGCCGTATTAGGATGATTTGGACCGCAGGTCGTTTCCATGATTGCCAATGACCGCACAATAAGAGGCTCAGCCTTCGTATTCTTGCCTTGCAAGTGATATAGCGCGGCGAGGCTATTAAGACCTGCCGCTACATCTGGATGTGACGGACCCAACTTCGTTTCGGCAAGAGCGAGCGAGCGCCTTATTAGACGTTCAGCGTCGGCGTGTCTTCCCTGGGCTTGATAAACGGATGCAAGGCTCAACAAAGTTCGACACACATCAGGGTGATTCACTCCAAGCGCAGCATCGTAAATTGACAAAGCTTTTTCAAATAAAGGCTGAGCTTTGGCGTACTTGCCTTGAGATGCATACAGTTCCGCCAAATTGCTTAAGCTCGGAGCGACGCTTAGAGAATTCGGCCCCTTTGACGCTTCTAAAATTGTCAATGACCGTTTCAGTAATGGCTCAGCCTCAGAATACTTTGCCTGTGATTGGTACAGACTGGCCAGATTATTCAACGTAAACGCTAAATCTGGGTCCTTTGCCTTCTCTTGGAGTGCGATAGCTCGCTTGAAGAGCCCCGCGGCGTCATTGTATTTTCCTTGGTCTTGACGCAGCCCAGCTAAGTTGTTCAGAAGCAGCGCAATGTTTTTTTCCTTTGCACCTGGCGATCGTTCTGTCATTAATAGGGCTCTTTGAGCCAGTGCTGCTGACTGCGCAAATTTACCTTGAGCTTTGTAGAGCTGCGACAAATTGGAGAGGCTGACGGCAACCCGAGCATCTGACGGTCCGAATTGTTGGGCTTCTTTAAGTGCTGTGGAAAAAAAACTTCTCAGCATCAGAATAACGAGCCTTGCTGAGCGCCGATTTGCCCGCATTATTATGACTTTCCCAAGACGCGTTATCAGCATGAGCCGGATCTGCTGCCCAAAAGTACAGAACCATCAAGATTCCGAACGCAGCTACCGGACGTGTTCTGATCATTTACAAGCTCCTCGAAAACTCACTTGCTACAAATTGCCTCAGTTCTCGCAACGCGCCTCGGTATCTGCAACCGCAGCCTCTGCTGCGCGTACCTCTTCGTTCGACTGATCCGCATCTGTACCCATGAGTACAAAATACCCCGACAAAACTGTTGCCAATCCCAGAGCCACGTAATCCAGCTTGATGCCTTAGCCAGCTGTTAACTGGCGAGGTAATGCGTATTTTCCGCAGAGCAGTTTACAACTTAGAAATGTTTGATACCTAAGCTGATGAAACTTTCCCTTGTGGAGTTTCTCAAAATGGGTTCTGACAAAATAATCGCAAGTCGCGAAGACGACGCTGAGAACAATCCCCCAAACGCGTTGTGTGAGTTCGCACGTGCGGCGTTCTATTCGGCCATTCAGGCGCCTGCCAACTCTGTAGGACAGCTCGTCAATGAGGTTTGCGGTGATAAGACAGTAGGCAAGTTGAACCTGGTTGATGATCCCGCACGCTACAGTATGACGTCATCTGCCTGGTATTCCCAACAACTGGGCAATGCTGTCGGAATGTTGGTGCCGTTTTCGATCTCCCAAAAGTTTGTCAGAAAAGGTATGTCCTCAATGACTCAGAAACTGGGTCTCGCCGAAAGCACAAGACTGGCTCAATTTGCGAAAACACCTCGCGGAATGAATTCTCTGACTATTGGTGAGGCAGCAGCAGCGGGATTTACTTGCGACTTTCTCTTCAGCCCGAGCGAGCCAGGAAAGGACGTTTTAACCGGGCACCTGAAAAACGGCACAGCAGGCGCATTGACATTCGGCTCACTAAGCGCCTTCAACCTCGGTTTGACCTCGGCAAGTAAACGCGCGTTCAGTAACTCCGCGCCATGGTTGATACATTCTACGAAGCAAGACATTGCTCGGCACATGCTGTCAGGAGCTGGTGCAGGCATCGTGTCTGCCAACGCGCATTCGCTCATGGATGGAAAGATAGCTTCGACGAAAGATATGCTGGAAGGCGCCTTTACGATGGCAGCCCTAGGCGGGCTGATGCGGGGCAAGCAAGAATTCTCTTCGAGGAAGCAAGGGACGACATCTTTAAGTGATGCTGTCGCGAAAAACCCGGAGATGCAGAAACAAATCCAGTCAGATCCAATGGCTCAGAAGATTCTGACGGACCACGGGAAGATCAAAATCGACGCCAAAACACCAGCTACTGATTTTTACAAGCTGGTCGAGGCAAGTGTACCGAAGGAGGCAGGTGGGCGCTCGCCAGTCCATCTAACAGAATCCAAAGTGACCGTGCTCAAAGATGGCAGCCATGAGGTCTCAAGCGGCATCCATTTTGTTGAAGGAAGTGCCAAGGTGAACGCCACGGGCGATGCAATTCTTTTGTGTCGTGGAGGCACCATTGAAATAGGCGATCGCGTCCATGCAAGGGTAAGCGATGGCGAAGTAAAAGCAAAAGGGAACAGTTACGTCGATGCACGCGGCACCACAAAGGTCGAGGCGCATGATGCTGCCATGATTGCAGCTCGAGAAAACAGCACCGTACACGCATTAGATAGGACGACTGTCGCTGCTGAGGGTCAAAGTGTGGTGCATTTATACGGCGACGCCAAGGCGACCGCAAGGGATTCTGCAGGCGTTACCTTGTACCACAAATCGTCAGTGGTGGCTCGCGATCAGTCGTCAGTCACGGCGAATCATCAGTCCACGGTAGAAGCCAGCGGACAAGCATCTGTGGGCGCAGTGGACCAGGCAAAAGTGAAAGTCTCCGGTGAATGCAAAGTTTATGCATTCGACGAAGCTAGCGTCAAGGCAACTGGAAATTCCAAAGTAGAAGCCACTAACAACGTAAACGTCGTGTGCTCGGATAGCACTACGGTCACATTGTCTGGCAAAAGTACTGTCGAAGCACATGGTAATGCCAAAGTTTCAGCATTCGACGAAACGTCCGTAATCGCAATGGGCAAAAGTCGAATTGAGGCCCAAGGCAACTGTAGCGTCGGCCTATTCGATTCCAGTTCAGTCACCTGCAAAGGCACCACAAAGATCATTGCCCGCCATGACAGTTCCGTGGCCGCTAGTGAGAATTCAACCGTCTCTGCATATAATCGAGCTCGCGTCGAATTGATGGGGCGCGCAGAAGCGACACTTTTCAACGAATCAACCGGTGTGGCGCGCGGTGAGTCAAAGGCAACCTTGAACGATGCTTCGTCAGTTGCTGCGCTCGATAGAGCGGATGTGACAGCGCTTGGTTCGTCCAGGTGCGAAGCTTTCGACAGTACCCATGTCCGGGCGCAAGATTCCTCTAAGGTAACTGTCCAAGATTCAGCATCCCTACGCATTACCGACAATGCAACTGGAGTCGCGCTGGGTAACTCGACAGCGAAGGCGTATGGAAAAGCACAAGTAACGGCCAAGGACCAAACCACAGTTCACGCTAACGAGGAATCCAACGTTTACGCGAGGGGTTCGTCGCGTGTTGTTGCCGCAGATACTTCGGTTGTCGCCGCTTCGGAAAACGCGAGGGTTCTGGCATCCGGGCATGCCACCGTCCAATGCACTGATAACGTAAAAGTCAAAGCTGTACAGGACTCGACCGTAATTGTGGAAGGAGCCGGACTCACTCCGATAGACAAACAACACGGAACGCATTGGCATGGAGAAATTTTGAAAGGCTCCGCTGCCAGTCACACGGGAGAGCCATACTCGGCCCACGGCGTGACCGTAATTGGACTTGATCGGACAACAATAATCGGTAGGAAAGGGGAGATTATCGCCAAGGACGATTGTACGGTCCGCGCTGAGAATAGTTCCATTGTCGCGTCCAACAATGCAAAAGTGACAGCCTACAAACTCTCACATGTCCGCGCCTCGGACAACGTGAACGTTCATCTAAAAGATGGCGCCTCAGCCAATGCCACGGGAAACGCTAAGGTGATAGCAGATGGAAACGGAGGCTTCGTTATCGCCACTGATAAAGTGCAGGTGCAAGCGCGTGGAGCATCAATGCAAGATTATGCTGTGGTCAACGCGTCTCAGGGCTCGTCAGTTTCCGCCACCAATAATGCCCGGGTTAACGCATCTGATCGGGCTCAAGTGCGCGTGCAAGGAACAGCCACCGTAGAGGCTACCGATCGCGTCGTTGTGGAAGCTTGGGGAGACTCTAAAGTCATCGCCAGCGGTGACGCGCGTGCACTCCTAAACGATCGTTCGACGGCTATCGCGACGGAAGCCAGCGTCATTGAAGCAAGAGGCGACTCCACTGTGCCGATTGCGACAGACAAAGTCCAGGTGTTCCGTTTCGACCGGTCCAAAGTCACGGCAAGTGGCGCGGCGACTGTATTTACGCCTTTCGATGCCCCGTCTATCAAGCTCAAAGAAGGCGCCCAAGTAATCATAAATCCAACAACTACAACAATAATCGGAACCGAGTTGAGAAAACGACTGCTCGATAAATTCCACCTGCAACCCGGGGCCGTCACCGGACGTGCAACCGGGTCGTAGAAAGTTGCCGGAAACATCAGCGCTATTTTCCAGCAATCGGATCTTTTAACGAAGATCTAGTTGTCATGCAGATTTTACCAGACACTTAAGCGGGTATGTCCTCCTTGAAGAGGTAAACGCCATGGAAAAATTATGCAATCGTTGTCAATTTCGAACCCCACAAACACGCGCCATTTGCCATGTCTGCGGTCACGGTCATTTCACGAAAATTGATGATTCCGTCAATGCCAGGTACTCAGTAACTTCGCCTATCAAGACTCTCGAGACCGAGATCGACAAACGCACCACTGTGATTACAGAAGCGTTTAGCGTTATGGGTAACAAAGTCATGTCCGCTTGTCGTGCCAAACTTTCGGCAGCGTTCGCTACGGTCAGTGGTGCAACGACGAATCTCAAACATGCCTCTGAAGACCCTTCGCAGACAGCAAGTAAGCTGTTGCAAAATCGTCTTCCAAAAACTTCCAACAGACATATCTTGGAGAATGAACCGAAAGCAGCTCAATCTCCGGTCTCAGAAGTATCCGTGCGTGTCTTTAGTGCCCCAGCCGGCTATGATTCGAGCCCCAAAGAATATAGCCAAGATTGGCGCCTCTTACCGACTTCGGATTTTTCTTCAACATCCACTGACACGACGGCCCAGACAAACGAGCTTAACATGCTGCTTCAATGGTTTCGCTCCTGCGGCGCTGACAACCTGGTGCTACCGCCAGGAACACCGCGGCAGCATACAGAAGCTGCCTCTTCCGATGACATGATCAATAGGGCTGCTTAAAATTGCACGACTATCTAGCGCGCTCAGTCCAAGCTGACCTTGTAGTCACCGGCGACTCTGTGCCCAGAAATCACCTGTGAACTTGGCCAGGCATTGCCAAATAGTTTGCCAGGGGTTTGCAACTCATAAGCCGATACGCTAGTCGACCGTCCGCCTAATCCGGCCCCGGCCTGTATGTAATCTTTTCCATAGGCCTGTATTCGTTGAATAGCTTGGTCAGGGTTTTCGTTAGCGTCTTGACGATTTAAGGAAATGACCTCTTTCAAAACTTTGCTGCGCTCGCTTGGCGGAATCTTCTTGAACTCTTCTACAAATTTATCTGGCGACTTATCGTTCACTAGATGATCTGCAAGCGAGACTACACGTTTGTCTTCTTGTACGTCCCTCAACACTTTCGACAGCTTTACGCGACCTTGTTCATCTAAATCCTTTTCGGCAAATTTGGCCGGTTTGGCGACATTGGCCTTCTCGAGTGTACCCAACAGGTCATCGCAGCTAGCGAACTCTTTTGGAACTGGCATCGGGGTCGACCGATCGGCATTTAAGACCTCTCTCGTCGCTGGATCAGTCAACACCTGGCTGGCATGGTCTATCCCTGTTGCCGTGGAGTCCGGTTTTTGAGCTGGCGCCTCTAACGGTAGCGCTGATTCTGTTATTGGTGGTTCTGCCGCAACCATTGGACGTTCTGTCATTCGCCTTCCTCCTGCCCGGATGCCACGCATCAGCCGCGATGAATAGCTTCATCGTGACGGTTACCGCATCGACTCCATTGCAAAGTTAACTAGGGCTTGAGAAGAGCCAGAGCCTGCGGGATCAAGTTGCATAGTGGGGTGATACTAGCCTTCAATCGTGAAAAAATCGTGACACTAAGTTGAAGACGCTGGCCAGGTCACAAAAATGCCAAAATTCGCCGATTTGTGCCAGGTTGTCGAATTGGCACGCTGAATCATCGATTGGCAGTGGTGGCATGTTTTTTCCCAGCTGAAGATCCAGCAGCCGATGAATGAGCCGAAGCGTGCGTCGAAGTTTTTGTCGTGCCAGAGGATGTGTGCGTTGAACTCTTTTTGGTGCCCAAAGAGTGCCCAGACGATTTCTTAGGAGTACTTACATGTGACGTCGCTTTCTTCTTACCATGCGGCTGGGCTGACGGCGCAACTTGTGCGTGAGCTGCAGGTTCGGTATAGATCGGATGCACCGTGGTTGTTGTGAAAGGAACAATCATATGCCAACCAAGCATCAAAAAAGCCGCAAGGCAAACAGACGGCAAGGCCCCGCCATAGCGAATCGGTTCGTCTGACGAACCCTGGTACTCACGATAGTGAATGAAGCATAAAAGGCCAACCCCTGCGAGGAAGCCGCCGATGTGAGCGTAGAAAGCTACGCCGCCTGCATGTTGTGACATGCTACTGCTGAGAATCTGCAGGCAAAACCAACCGCAGATAATGAACAAGGCAGGAACTTTGTATGTTTTGAAAGCAAAGAAGAAAGAATCATCACCCCACCAAGTCTTGCAAGTTGCTTCTGGGTGCAAAACCATGTATGCACCCATGACTCCGGCGATTGCTCCGCTGGCGCCAACAGCCGGAATCGCCGAATAAGGATCGGAAAATATGTGCAAGACATCAGCGAAAACACCGCAGGCCAGGTAGAAGATCAAATAAGTGAAGTGACCCATGCGATCTTCTACGTTGTCGCCGAATAAATAGAGAGCCCACATGTTGCCGAAAAGATGCAGCAGACCTCCATGGAGGAACATCGAGCTGAAAAGAAATTGGAACTGATCTACAGTTGGATGTGCCGAGAATCGCGCTGGCACTGTTCCCCATGTTTGAAAAAACTCAGAGTTGAAATGAGAAGCGAAAAACATCCAGAAGAAGATTGCGACGTTCGCGACAATCAGGAGGATGTTAACTACTGGGGGATCAGTGTTCTCGACATCATCACTCAAAATAAGCATTTGTTGAGTCCAGTGAGGCTTGGGTCTACCTCGAACGTGCGGGAAGTGAGTACTTCATTCCCGAATCTGCCGGGCAGCTTCAATAGAATAGTTGAACTGACCGACCCGCTTGACAACCTTAATCAACTCTTCATTCCTTACCAGTACTTCCTTTGCGCAATTCCAAGAGTTGTCCGTGGAGCCCCGCGAGAGTAACCAAGCCACCGTACCGATAGAAAAACATCGCCACGACGTCTTGGACGCCCCGAGCCGGCCGGCGACCACCTAATGGACGATGATAGTATTAGCCTATGAACGAAAAGAACTTACGCGCTCTCACTCTTGAGAATATGACCATCGCCTCTCCCTGTTCGGCATCATGGGATGACATGGACGGAGACGACCGGACACGGCACTGCTCTTCATGCACAAAAAACGTCTACAACCTATCTGAGATGAGCAGTGCCGAAGCTATCGCTTTGATCGCAGAGAAAGAAGGCCGACTGTGCGTTCGCTTTTATCACAGACCCGATGGAACAGTCCTAACTGACGACTGTCCGGTTGGACTGCGAGCCATTCGCTCCGGATATCGAAAGGTGGCGACTGCAGCAGCTTCGCTTCTAGCGCTCATGATTGCGGGCAGTGCTGCGCTTGCAGGTGACGGAAAAGCAGCTTCCGACAAATCCGCAGGGAAATGCATCAAGCAACCGGATTCACCACGAGCAACCATGGGTAGAGTCGCATCACCAAAGCTGTTGATGGGCGATGTTATGGTACTACCTGCGGTGACAACGGGCGAAGCATGGATATCAAAGTTCCAGAAGTCGGTCGAACATCAGCTCAAAGACAGCTTGGGATCAAAGGTCAAGGCACAAGCAGTTCAGTTCTACATTACCATCGGGCAAGACGGATCATTGGTGTCGTTTACTACTGATGGAAATGCCGTTAGCGAAGACGATCGAAAAACGCTTGAAGCTGTGCGTCAAATTAAGTTCAAAGAATTTCCGAAAGGAACGAAACTCAAGCAAGTTACCTTGCATGCGAAATTAGCCGGCACCAAATCTGATTGAGATTACCGGTAGACCCGGGAATCTACTGGCAGCAGTATTTTCATTACTGTAACTGTCCTTAGTTAGGATTTCACGGAGTGATTATGTTCGGAGCCTGTCGAGGAAATTTTATAACGCAATAACAACCGTTCCATTTTTCCTTCTCTGGTTCGGATTTTCAGAGACAGGCAAAATCATTTTAGTGGTCGTCGGAATCGCTTTCAATATTGCAATTGCAACCAGTCAAGTTCTCAGCGAAATTCCAGAGAAGCATCAGATTCTCTTCAGAAGTTTTGGACTATCTCCTGGCGCCATGATTCGGGACTACACGATACCGCGCCTTATGGAAACGTTGCTGCCCACAGTGAGATTCTCACTTTCCACAGCAATGGCAGTTGTGATCGTTTCAGAGTTGCTTGGATCTCAAATCGGATTGGGTTATCTCATCCAGACAGCGCGTTCGACGTTTTCCATGCACGTCATTTTCCTCGCTGTTATCATGCTGGGGATCCTCAATGCCATCGCGGATTTCGCGCTCACGCGACTTTGGACTCGTTCCGTCTATTGGAGATAGCGGCTAATGATGCGCTGCAATCTATAAATGCAGGTCAACCGATAACGGTTGGCCTCTCGGTACAGAACGATGACAACCCCCAGGCAAAATAAGATGTAGTTAGGATTTGGAGCGCCTTCTAGCTTCAGCACCCTTATTGCATACAAAAGCACCCTTTTGGATATGCGCAAGATCGCTAACGCGTATCAAAACAGCCCAGTCGCCGGAAGCATAATCCACCACGATTGATCGAGCGCCTGACAAATATGCTGCCGACGCCGTTCTCTGCATCCATCCACATGCTGAAGAGATCAAGTGATCGCACCAAAACATATTATGGGGTAGTTCCAAGCATCCAAGATCGTTGGTACAGTTATCTGCATAAACCGGTGAGCGATTAACGCAAAGCAATCGCTACGAGCCGAGGGGCAATGTAGAAACGTCAGGACTGCGCAGTCCGGGAACATCAGCAGAGAGCCCGCCAAATGTGACGGATTGGCTGAAGCATTCGGAAATATTGAGCCCCTGCAAAGGGCAGCCAAGCAATAGTAAAAATGCCGCCGCGGACTTGTTCCGGGTGGCATTTTTGTTTGGACCGATAGCTCGTCCGCGTTTCCATCCCGACTGACGGTGGAGTTAATCAAGTATGCGATCACCCAAACTAAAGAGCGCCTGCAGATCGTGATGACCGACAGTTATATCTGAGGCGCAAGTCGGACGAAGAGTTTTCAGTCCGAATTTTGGGGCTTGTTCTCGAGCTCACTGTGGCGTTCGTCGATGAGCAATATAAGCGTAGTTACTCGCCCGTCGATGGTGATCGGCGTAATTTTTATTTCGGCGACAATTTTCCGACCCCTGCGATTGACGGATTCCACTCTGAATTCTTCAAATGGAGTTTTGTCGGAGACTGTAAAATAGATTGTGTAAAAGGTCAAAGCCCAGAAGGTCCACTACACGGGAGTTTCGACCTATATGCCTAGAGATACTAGTGGTACCGTATTCGATATCACACTGATGGAT
>Ga0163151_10002952_pt1 | contig 25302 bp, 24 predicted proteins | sample OliLakLV19MP5IB2_FD_145596 | JGI IMG/M metagenome (GOLD analysis project Ga0163151, IMG submission 145596) | Freshwater microbial mat bacterial communities from Lake Vanda, McMurdo Dry Valleys, Antarctica - Oligotrophic Lake LV.19.MP5.IB-2 | ecosystem: Environmental > Aquatic > Freshwater >...
CCCTTGCTTATACTGTGCCCCTGGGCTTGGGGCAGTGAAATCCGCTCAAGGTGATCGGCCCCGTGTCTGATAAGGAGAGGTTATGTCACCGCAACAGCCACTTCATACGGGCTATCGACAAAAAGCTCTGGGAGTTTGATTCCAACCCGAAGGACGCCGTCTGGCCAAAGACGCGCAACGAAATCATCTCCACGCCTGTCGTGGTCGGCGACGTGGTCTACATCGCCAACGGCCAGGATCCGGAACACGGCGAAGGCATTGGCCATCTGTATGCGATCGATGCGACCAAACGCGGCGACATCACGAAGACGGGTCGCCTGTGGCACTACGAAAAGATCCGCCGCACCATCTCGACCGCGGCGGTGAAGGACGGGATCATTTATTACCCCGACTTCTCGGGTTTCTTCCACGCGCTGGATGCCAAGACGGGGCAGCCGCTCTGGGTGCACGACATGTTCGCCGCGATGTGGAGCTCGGCCCTGGTCGTGGACGGCAAGGTCTATCTGGGCGACGAAGACGGTGACGTGACTATCTTTCAGCACGGCCGCGAGAAGAAGGTGATTAACGAAATCAACATGGGCAGCTCGGTTTATTCGACGGTCATCACGGCGAACGGCACGATGTATGTCATGACGCGCAACAATCTCTACGCGATTCAGCAAGGCGCCAAGCTTAAGTAGGCTAAAGGGAAAAAGCCAAAGGCTAAAGGTACGAATGCAATTGAGGATGGACATGGGCGGATGGAGCGCGAGGGCGTTGGCCCTGGCTATGGCGACTTGCGCGTTGTTGGTGCCGTCACACGCGCAGTCGCCGAACTGGTCGCAGTTCCGAAACACGCCGACGCTCTCCGGCGTGGCGTCGTCTGCCCTGCCGACGACGTTGAGGCTGCAGTGGACGTACGACGCTGGGACGACGATCGACTCGTCGGCCGCAGTCGTGGACGGCATCGCCTACATCGGCACGGGCGCCGGACAGTTGCTCGCGCTGGATACGTCCACGGGCAAACCCAGGTGGACCTACAGGGCCGTTTCTGACGACTACGGGATCGGAGAGTCGTCGCCGGCGGTGGCCAACGGCGTGGTCTACATCGGCGATCTCGCCGGGGTGTTCCATGCGGTGGATGCCGCGACTGGCAAGGCGCGCTGGACGTTCAAGACGGGCGCCGAGATCAAATCGTCACCGGTCATCAGCGGTGGCAAGGTGCTGATTGGGTCGTACGACGGGCACCTGTACGGCCTGGACGTCGCCACGGGCAAACAAGCGTGGAAGGTGCAGACCGACAACTACGTGCACGCCACGCCAGCGGTCTGGAATGGGGTCGCCTACTTCGGCGGGTGTGACGAGTTTTTTCACGGCATTCGGATCGCCGACGGCGTGCAGGTCATCAAACTCGCGACCGAGGCGTACACGGCGGCCTCACCGGCCATCGCCAACGGTGTGGCCTACTACGGGACGTTCGCCAACGAAGTTGTGGCGGTGGACATCGCCGCGAAAAAAGTCCGGTGGCGCTTCATGGACCCGGACCGCCAGTTCCCGTTTTACTCCTCGGCCGCACTGGCCAACGGTGCGATGGTGCTGGGTGGGCGCGACAAAAACGTCCGCGCCATCGACATGGCCACCGGCAAACAGCGCTGGGTGTTTGCCACCCGCGCCCGCGTCGAATCCTCCCCGGTCATCGTCGACACCCGCGTGATCGTGGGGTCCAGCGACGGCAAGCTCTACGTCCTCGACCTGAACTCCGGCAAGAAGTTGTGGGAGTTCGAAGCCGGTGCCCCCATCACCGGATCGCCCGCCATCTCCGGCGGCCGCATCATCATCGGCGACGGCGATGGGCGCGTTTATTCAATTGGGCAATAGGCCCATTGCCTCATTGCCTCGCAGGCACAAACGTGAGCGCCATTAGTCCGGGCGCCCAGGCGATCGTCCAGGCGACGAGGTGCCAGACGTAGTTGCGATTGGTTTCCGTCGCGTGGTCGGTCCAGATGCCGGACACGAGAAAAAACGCCGCGCCACTCGCGACGGCGGCGATCCCTCCTCGCACGATCCACTCGCCTGCGTGCCCTACACGGCCGCGGATCCAGGCGTTGATGGCCGCAAGCACGACCCACATGAACGCCCACGCGGCCATGAGGCCGCCAGTGAAGCCCAGCGTGCCAAACGTCGCATAAAACGCGCCTGCGCCCATGACGCCGGCGACGATCCCTCCCAGTGATCCACGCGCGATCGCGCCTGCGGCATGACCGAGCACCAAACCCACCACGAGCAGCAGCACCGCTCCATGGGTGACTCCGGCCATCGTGGTGTGGCCAACGCCGTATTCAAACCAGATGAAGTCGCCGATGGTGGCAGCCAGCGCCACGACAAGGGGTCGAACAATGTGGGACATGGCCGCGGATTATTGCACGGACGGACGGATCAGGGCTTCGAAGGAGGGGCGGACATTCGGCTGCGGGGGACACGATGTGAGGTCGGAGGTTCCATGCCCGGCAACTTCCTCACGACGGCGGCCCGGACGACGAAATACGCGACCAGGCCGATGGGGCCGACAAGGAAGGTCAAGCCGAGACAGGGGATGACGAAGACGTGCGGCACCTCAAGGCGCTGCGCGTCTCGCACTTCCCACGCGCCGACAAACAGATCAAACGCGAGGTAGTGGACCCAGCCGGCCAGCAGCAGCCATTCGTTCTGGAACATCTGCCTGACGGCATCGATGGACGTGAATCCGCCGGAGAACGCCCCGACATCACTGACCATGAGGCCGAGGTAGAGCAGGGACAGGCCACCGGGAATCACGTACGCGGCCAGGATGCGCGTCCACTTCCACGCCGGGAGTACGGCCAGCAGGATCCAACCCGGCAGCACAGCCGCGTTGCTGATGATGAAGTAGTCGGAAACCGTCACTGCGGCTGCAAGCTTACTGCAAACGTGTGACGACGTCTGGCGGGAGCTCAACGGACCGGACACCGCCCCCTGGCACTCTCTCCACACTGACCGAAGTCATCGAACCGGTGGCCAGGATGTCGTCGCCGCGCCGGAGTGTGAATCCGTATTTGAGCGAGCGACGCCCGACCGTCTCCACACGCACGTGGACCTCAAACTCTTCTTCAAAACGGAGCGGTGCCTTGAAGTCGCAGGCCGCAGCCACTCGAGGAAAACCCACCGTCCCGTCCGGCGGCGCAATCTGGAGTCCCACCGAGCGCCACAACGCATGTTCGGCCTCCTCCATGTACCGGAAATACATCGAGAAATGCACGATACCGGCCATATCGGTGTCGGCAAATTGCACGCGGCGGCGATAGATGAACTCGGCAGGCACAGTGGCTTCACTATACTTGTGGCTATGCGCCTGATGTTCCGTGTCCTGCTCTCGTGGATGGTTCTCCTTTCACTGGCGGCCCCCGCAGCCAGCCAGACCGGTGCGACACTCTCGGGCGTGGTACAGGATGGGTCTGGTGGAGTGCTTCCCGGCGTACTCGTCACCGCCAAACACATTGATACCGGCGCGTCGCGCCAGGCTACCACTGGGCCCGATGGCCGATTTGCTCTTGGCGATCTACAGACCGGCGCCTACGAGGTGCGGTCGGAGCTGAGTGGTTTCAGGCCGCTCGTGCGGTCCGGCGTCACGCTCACCGTCGGCGAGAACGCGTCCCTCACATTGGTGCTTCAGGTCGGCGCGACCGAAACCGTGACCGTCACCGCCGCCGCCTCTCAGGTCAACACCCGGACGTCCGAGCTCAGCTATCTCGTCGACCAACGCACCATCGCGCAGATCCCGGTCAACGGCCGCAACTACACGGACCTCATGTCACTGCTTCCTGCGGTGACGCCATTCCCCCATCGCGACAACGGGTCGGTCGTGGCGCACGGTCTCGCCATGAGCGTGAACGGGCAGGATCCCCGCAGCAACGTCTACCTGCTTGACGGCACGTTGCTCAACGACTTTACCAACGGCCCCGCTGGCTCCGCCGCAGGCACCGCGCTTGGCATGGACACGGTGAAGGAATTCCGGCTCGAGTCCAACACGTACCGCGCAGAGTTTGGTCGCAACATTGGCGGCCAGATCAATGCCATCACCAAGTCGGGCACCAATCGCTTCTCAGGCAGTGCGTTTGAATTCCACCGCAACGATGCGTTTGACGCAAAGAACTACTTTGACGTCGGTGACAAGCCCGACTTTGTGCGCAACCAGTTCGGCGGCACCATCGGTGGTCCGATTCGCCGTGACCGTCTCTTCTTCTTCGGCGGATACGAAGCACTGCTCGAAACCCTCGGCCGCACCATCGTCACCACCGTCCCCGACGACAACGCGCGGTTGGGGATCTTGCCTGGTGTGGCGCCAATCGCGATCAACGCGGCCGTGCTGCCGTTTGTCAACGAGTTCCCTCGCGCCAACGGCGACAACCTCGGCGGCGGTCTCGCGCGATACACGTTCCCGTTTGACCAGAAGCTCACGCAGCACTTCCTGCAGGGTCGTGTGGATGCCGTCTTCGAGAACGGCGCGCAGATGTTTGCGCGGTACACGTTTGACGATGGGGAGCAGAGGTTGCCGACGGACTTCCCCCAGTTCCCGCGGTCGTTCATCTCGCGCAATCAGTTTGCAACGGCCGAATACCGGCAGGCGATCTCCGGGTCACTGTTCCACACGCTGCGCGCGGGCTACAGCCGCACGCGTGTGGGCCAGGACGTCGAAGCCAACACGACCAACGTGTTGCCCGTGTTTGCTCCCGGCCGCCAGTTCGCCGGCGCGATCGATATCGGCGGCATGCCGCGGTTTGGTCCGCAGCTCTCGGCCGGACTCCGCCTCCGTCAGGATGTGTTCAGCCTCAACTACGACGTGACGCACACGAGAGGTCAGCACCTGTTCAAGGTGGGTGCGGTGGCCGAACACTATGTGTCGAGCGAGGCCAATCCGACGTTCAGCCTCGGTGTGTTCCGATTCGCCAACTTCGCTGCGTTCCTCCGCAACACGCCGGCGTCGTTTATCGGTCTGACTCCGCAGGGCGACATCACGCGCACGTGGCCGTTCACGGTGTTTGGCGCGTACGTGCAGGACGACTGGCAGGTGCGGTCGAACCTGACGTTGAATCTCGGCGTGCGTGTGGAAGGGTCGACGATGCCCAAAGACGAAGGCAATCGCGACATCAACATGCGCGACCTGCTCGGCGCGCCGGAAGTCGGGCAGCTCTATGACAATCCCGCGCCGACCATCTCGCCGCGCGTGGGTGCCGTGTGGAACGTGCGCGCCGACGGCCGCACGTCCATTCGTGGCGGCTACGGGCTCTACTACAACACCAACAATCACCAGAACCTGATCGTCACGGTGACCAATCCGCCGGCGACGCCGCGCGTGGTCATTGCGAACCCGTCGTTCCCGGTGCCGCAGTTCGAACGGCTGTCGGGAATTTCCGTGCGGCCGATTCAGTACGACGTCGAACTGCCGCGCGTCCAGATGTGGAACGTCAACGTGCAGCAAGAGTTGTTCTCCGACTGGATGGTGATGGTCGGGTACGCAGGTTCGCGCGGTCAACATCTCTGGCGCAACTCGGACGTGAACGTGCCGAGGCCAACCACGCTGTCGGACGGGACGCCTTTCTACCCGGCCGGGCTCACGCGGCCCAACACGCGCTACTCCGCCATTGAATTGAAGTCGAGTGATGGCGACTCCTGGTACAACGCGCTCATCGTCGAAGTGAAGAAGCGTTGGAGCGACGGGCTTCAGGTGCAGTCGTCGTACACGTGGTCGAAGTCGGAAGACACCACGCAGAATTCGACATTTTTCTCGGACTCCACGACCGCGACCACGTCAGCGATGCCCGAGTTCATTCCCGGCTACAACAAGGGGCTGTCGGACTTCCATGCCGAGCACAACTGGGTGACCAATTTTGTATGGGAGCCGTTTGCCGGATGGCGTGTGTCGGGCATTTATCGCCTGCGCAGCGGCAGCCCCATAACCCCATTTGTCCAGACCAATCGATCCAGGTCGCTCTGGTCGCCCTCGCTCGGCCCCGGCACCGGTCCGGACCGTCCGAGCTACGCGCCCGGCTACAACAAAGACAACGCGGTCACGGGCGATCCGGCGCGTTGGTTTGATCCAGCCGCGTTTGTGCTCCAGCCGATCGGCACCTTCGGCAACGTCGGCCGCAACGAGCTCATCGGGCCTGATCTGCAGACGATGGATCTGGCGGTGAGCAAGACGTTTGGCCTGAGCCGCCTGTCGATGGGTCGATTGGGCCGCGGCACACTCGAGTTGCGCGCTGAGGTGTTCAACCTGTTCAACCGCGCCAACTTCGGCCCGCCGTCGCTGGTGGCCTTCTCCGGCACCACCAACAACGAACCCGTGCTGTCATCATTCGGGCAGATTCGCACGACGGTCACGTCGGGAAGACAAGGACAGCTGGGGATCAGGATTTCGTTTTAGGGGGTCAGTGGTCCAGGGTTGTACGCGAGGTGGCGTTGCCCGGCGCGGCGGTCTCCGATGATGAGCACAACCAGGATGAGTTCGACCATGAGGAAGCTCCCGTGCAGGGCCTGCATGAAGTCCAGCCAGGGTGCCAGCACACGCGCGTAGAGTCCCTCGTCCGGTAGTCGTGGCAGACGCTCACGTCGCCACCCGGCCAGTTCGGGCACGATGACATCCCGGCCGAGGTGCAGTTCAGGCTCACCGAGGATGCGCCACCCACCTGGGCCGCCTCGGCCGCGGTCGAACGGTCCGCGCAGCGCACCGCCGAGTCCTGCGCTGGCGTCCGCATGCCGGGGCGCGGGGCGGGGCGGGGCGACGTGTGGAGATCACCGTCGAGGATCTCGGCCACCAAGTGATCGGGCACCGCGAGCAGGTCCTCGTACGTCGCCGCTGGGCGCCGGCTCGTGGGGTGGCCCGCCATGGGGCGAGGATAACATGCGCGAGTGAGCGCCCTCTCCATTCGACGACGATGGCATCGTCGGGCTGGCGTGATCAAGCGGTGTGGTACATCAAAATGGATCAGACCATGCTCGCCGGGCTCGGATCCTGTCGCCGGACAGCCCCATTGGGTGCTCGCCACAGAAGCACGCCGAGAGGGACGCCGAGGGATCTCGACACCGCCCGTGTTACCATCCGCCGCCACGAATGGCTAAGAAGCTGAAGCCGGTCAACAAGCGCGCTGTGGTTTATCACTTTCTGATTGTGTTGGCGCAAACCGAGCCGCTGGTGTGGCGGCGTGTGCAGGTACCGGAGACGTACTCCTTCTGGGACCTGCACGTGGCGATTCAGGACGTCATGGGCTGGCAGGACTATCACCTGCATGAGTTCCGGGTTGTGCATCCGAAGCGGAAGCGGCTTGACCTCATCGGCATTCCGGATGACGAGTTTCCCGACGAGCGTCCGTGCAGTGCGGGATGGCAGGTTCGAGTCTCGGAGTACTTCGACGCCGAAGAACAGCCGGCCCTGTACGTCTACGACTTCGGCGACAACTGGCGTCACATCTTGATCTGCGAAGGCTTCTCGTCACCCGAGGCGAGACAGTCATATCCCCGGTGCACTGGTGGCGCCGGCTCCTGCCCGCCCGAAGATTGCGGCGGGGTGGATGGCTTTGCCGAGTTTCTCCGCGCGATCGCCAATCCACGGCATCCTGAACACGAGGAGATGCTTCAGTGGAGCGCCGGCCGATTCAAGTCCGGTGCGTTCGATCCAAGCGCCGTGGTTTTCGAGGATCCGAAGAAGCGCTGGAAGATCGCGTTTGGCGGGGGTGCAACATGAACGACGAAGAGCGACTGGTCGAGAAGCTTCGCAAGATTGAGGCGCTGTATGCGCGGTCGGCGACGCCTGGCGAGCGGGAGGCGGCGTTCAGCGCCCGCGACCGCATCCTGCAGAAGTTGGTGGAACTTGAGCGCACGGACGCGCCGGTGGAGTATCGCTTCTCGATGCCAGATGGCTGGTCGCGGACGTTGTTTGTCGCATTGCTCAAGCGATACGGGCTCACGCCCTATCGTCATCGGGGTCAGCGACGCACGACCGTCATGGTCCGCGCCGCACCGACCTTCGTCGACCAGGTCCTGTGGCCCGAGTTTCAGGAGCTGAACCGGACGCTGTTTGACCACCTTCAGGCCGTGACGCGGCGAGTCGTTGACGCAGCGATTCACCGAGGGGCTGACAATGTGGAGGAGCGGGCCGGCACCTCCGCCGACTCGGCGGGATGAACACTGAGGCGCCCGCTGAGACCAACCCCATCCTTTCGGCTAGTCGTCTTCAGAACCGAATCCCGAACAGGCCCCCGTCGTCTACCGCATCGGTGAGCACCGTCGGCAAGACATGGTCAGTCACGTCGAACCCGGCCATCCTCTCCTTCAGCGCATCGTCTTCGTTCATCGTGACGATGTACTGGAAGTCGAGTTCGGAGGCGGTTCTCGCTCCCAAGGCGAGGGCGCTGGCGACCTGGCGGCCGTCGACACCATCGAACAGATGGCTGTCATGGACAAGGAAGCCGGGCCCGATTCCACGCCGCGCGCACAAACGCATGAGCATCATGTCGAAGCAGAAGATCTGCATGTTCTTGATGCCCCTGCTCCGGGCACCTTGCATCGGGAACTCAAGCCGCAGACCGTTAGTCGAGTGCGCGAGCTCCATGCGTCCCGCCCGTTCGTATAGTTGCTTGGACGTTTCCTCGAAGGCCAGAATCGCCTCCGAAACACGTTCTCTTTGTTCGGACAAGTCCCGCTGAAGCCGACGCTCAAGATGGCTCCGTTCGGCGACAAGCTCGGTCCTTGTGCTTTCGAGTCGTTCGGCAGCGGCAAATCGCTGCCGCAGTGAGGTCACTTCACCCTCCAGCCGGCCGGCTTCCGCCTGAAGTCTGGTGAATTGATCGAGCGCGCCGTGTGTGCGCAACGTCGCCATGATCGCCGCGCGACGGTGGTCCAACGTCTGACGCTCTTGGTCGCGGTCGGCCACCCTCTGTTCGGCCGCCGCCAGTTCAGCGGTCAGGTAGTCACGCCGATTCCTGACGACCGACTCGTGGAAACTCCGGACGTCTTCGTAACGCTTGACGGCCGCCCCCGGCAGGACGACTCCAGCCTCGCTGTACAAGCGTTCGACGTCCGTGAGTACGGGCGGGGCCTCGGTTGCCATCGCCTGTCGCAGATCGCCGATGGTGGCCAGATCGATCACATTCTCGTTGGACAGTTCCGCGAGCCTACGAGTGAGGGCATCGGCCTCGGCTTCGAGGTCGGCATACTGCGGCAGCACCCGGAAGGACTCCATCGCCTTTGATGCTTCCAGCAGACGGGCCTCGGCGATCGCCAGTTGCGTGCGGAGTTCAGCCGTCGTACCAACGACCTCCCTGAAGTCCCCGGCGGTCGCCGCTTTTTTAAGCTCCCTGAGTGTCCTCTCCTTATCCCTCACGCGCTGCCAGTCCGCGGCGATCCGCCAGTCGAGGTTCAGCAGGTAGGTCACGGCCATCTGCCAGTCGCCGACCTGCTGGTCTGAGGCCTGCTTTTCCGGAGTTGTGAACGGGTTGTTAGACGCCCTGCGCGCGAAGTACGCAAAAAGGGATCTGAACTTCGGAGATCGGCCGTCGTCGTCCGCTGCCTCAAGACCAAACAGGCGACGACCCAGTTGGTCTCGCCACTCGGCATTGGAGAATTCAACTTGGCCGCCGAGCTCGGCCCCGGAGACGAAGATTCCCGACCGCGGCTTCGTTGACCGCTGCACGACTGAACGCTGACCGGCCAAGTCGACGTCCAACGAAAACGCCACGTCCCGGAGTTCCGGCGCTGAAAACAGCGACTTCGCACCGCCGTCAGCGCCCATCAGGAAGTGCACGATCTCCACGAGGCTCGTCTTGCCGGCTCGGTTGCGCGTCTGCTTGTTCGTCGCCCCGTGTTCCTTCTTCGCAAGAAGCACATTCAGTCCTGGCCTGAACTGCAGCGACTTGAACGTCGGCAAGGTGCTGGAAACTGCGTGAATCATCTGGCCGTCCTCTGAATCCGGCCTTCACGTAGATCGAGAATGCCCAGCGCGAACAGGAGATCGAGTGCGAGCACAAACGCATCGTACCGTAACGGAGGCGCTGAACCTGCCCGGTCGCCTTGGCCGGCCGTCACTTCCCACAGGGCCGACACCGTCATCGGCACCCTGAGGCGCTCCAGGATCCAGGCGCCCACAGTCAGCAAGGCCCGGTCGCTCGGCAGGTGTTTGGTCGGCAGGATCACGGCGCGCTCCGAGGTGCCTCAAAGATGTCGCAGCGTTCGAAGAAGTAGGCCATGACCGCCAGGACAGCGACCTGGTGCTCTGGCGAGCCCATGCCCGGTCCACCAGCCCACGACTGCAACCGGCCAAAGACCTCGGTGTCCCTGCGCTCGCGTCTGAGACGTGCATACTCGGTCCGGAAGGCTTCAGCCAGTCGCTCACCAAGGGTCTCGTCGTGCCATTTGCTGAGGAACTGAGCCACGAGCGGCGCCTTCCTCATTCCTGATCGCAGGAGCGTCTCCTCACTCTCGGTCAGGGCATTTGCCTCGATCTTCCCCGGGGGAACGACCAGCACTTCCGCGTCGGGCGGCACCGTTTGAGCGGCCAGCCTGTCGAGCACGGGCTGCAGGTCTTCGAAACCGAGCCTCGCGACTGTTGCATCCGTCAGTGCTGGCCCGAGCCAGCTCGCCTTGTCGTCGTCACTCAACCGCCGGAACTCCACCAACAATTCTTCGAAAGACCACGGCTCAAGGCGTACGCCGTGGGCCTGCTCCAGGGTCAACATCAGCTCGATGACATGCGGCGGAAGCCCGTCGTGCGCGTTGTGAACGAAGACCCATCGGTCAAAGAGCGTGCCCCAGTGCTCGAGGGCCCCGTCGAAGTCTTCCTGGACTTTCTTCTTCGCCTCGGCAGCCGTCAGCTCCAGCGGTGCATACACCTGAAACAGACAGCGCTGTGATGGCAGGAATCCATCATTCTTACGATCCCCCTGGTTGCCCCACGGGCGGGACGGCAGGAAGTCGCGCTTATGTGCGAGGCTCATCAACTTGGCGAAGAACGTCTGAAACGCCTCCCCTTTGGCAGTCAGGAAGGCGATCTTGAACTGCAATTCGTAGTATGCCTGCTGCAGGGTCATCGTTCGGGTTTCGGTTGGCATCATCTCATCGTCGCCCAGCAAGAACAATGATTCGGGGCGCCGGGCCTTGTTCTGCGATCCCACTATTAGACGACGATGGCATCGTCTGACTGGCGTGATCAAGTGATGTGGTACATCAAAATGTAATCAGACCATGACCGTCTGCCTCGGGTCCTGTCGCCGGACAGCCCCATTTGGTGCTCCCGCCTTCGCTATCGACGCCTGTGGCTTCAGCTTCGGCGGACCAAACGGGGCGGCCCCGTCCGGCGCCACCCGCAGAAGGTAGTCATGGTCCCTCCCCTTCGGCGGGTAATTCGATATCGACACCCTCAAGCGTCTTGACCCAGAGGTTCACCGACGGCTCGACGTCGCGCAGGGAACGGGGGATGCGGAACTTGCGGGCGTCGGGGTCGAGGCGGGCGAGTTCGGGATCGAGCGGGTCGTAGAGGAGGTGCGGGCCGTCCGAGCCGTGTTCGTGCGGCTGATACGCCAATCGCGCGCCGGTGGTCTTCTGGCGCTGGGCCACCTTGGCCCACGAATCAAGCAGGTCGCCGACGCGGGCGCGGACGATGGCCTCGAGGCGCTGCTCTTCGGGGCCTTCCATGGACCGATGCGCGCGGGCGCGGTCCACCAGCACGTCGGCGATGCGGCCAAGGGCGGCTCGCTGGTCGGCGGCACCCACCGCGGCTCTCGCCGGGGTCATCGTCTTTTCCAGATGCCGGCCGAGAGAGACGACGATGGCGGGAAGGGCGCGGTCGAGAGCGCGCGGTGTGAAGGGTGTGACGCTGGTGGCTTCCACCGAGCGATAAAACGCCGAGTGGAAGGCCTCGTAGCGTTCAAAGTGTGACCGGTCACGCGGGCGATGGACGTTGAGCAGGGTGACGACCAGGCCGGGCTTGGCGGCGTCGCGGCCGACGCGGCTGGTGGCCTGGATGTATTCGGCGGCGGCCTTTGGCTGACCGAGCACCACCATCAGTCCGAGTCTGGTGATGTCGAGGCCGACCGAGATCATGTTGGTGGCCAGGGCTACGTCCACATGTTCCTTGTCGGTGAACGCCAGCGCGAGCCGGCGCTTGGTGTCGGCGACCTTGTTTGTGCTTTCGCGCGAGGCCAGCTCGGACACTTCGCGGGCGATGTCGCGGTCGGCGAAGCTGCCCTGCGCCTCGTTCTGGCGCTTCTGGCGTGAATAGTCCGCAACGCGCGAGGCCACCTCGTCTTCAACAATGCGCCGCGAGCCGCCGAGTTCGCGCAGGGAATTGAAGTAGCCCACCAGCGTCATGTAGGGGTCGGAGCATTGTTCGGGTCTTTCGCGCCGCCCTCGTCGAGCCAGGCCTTCTGCGCGGCACCGAGTGGCGCGAGATACGAGCGCAGCAGCAACTTCTTCAGGCTGTGGCCCTGCGCCGACACGGCAATGTAGAGGCGACCCGGCTGCCGGTCGAGCGGAAGCGTTTGCGCGAAGAACGAATCGAGGCGGTTCGGGCCTGGCGGCGGGAACACCTCCACACCGCGGCGTCCGAACAGCGCGCGAATCTGATCCGACGCGCGGCGCACCGTGGCGGTGGAGGCGAGGAGCTTCGGCCGGATGTGGTGACCGCCCGATCCGCCATCATCACCTGTTGGCGAAGTGCTTCGAATGGGAAGAGCCGAAGAACCTCTCCGCGGCCTGATTGACGATCTGGAGACGGGCATCCCCAACAGTCCGGCTGGGCACGCGCGCAGGCGTGACGCGCCCCTCGCGGTCGCCCCTTGCTTCGGTTGACTCCGTCCTCTGGCATCGAGAGAATAGTCGCGACACGCGCGGCCGAGGTGAGGTGCTCGGGTGCCGTGTCGCAGCACACATCGGACGGCGGATGCCGAAACGGGCATAGCCGAATCCCGTAGCCGAACGGCAGTCAGCGAGTTCCCGATTCCGATTTTTTGGAGTGAAGTATGGACACAGAGCAAGCTCCAGAAATCAGGCTCACCTACCGCGACGAATTCCGGAGCGTTCACGGCGACACGTTCCAGCACTGGTTTGAACGGCTCGCCTTGGCGATCCATGGCGACGACTGTTTCGTATCCGTCCGCGTGACCAGGGGGGACGGCGGCCTTGATGGCCTAGTTCTCAAGGAGGGGCGGGTTTACCAACTTTATGCGCCCCCGACGTTGGGAACCGATCCGAGCACAGCCACGAAGGTAAGGACCGACTTCGAAAAAGCGAAGAACACTCTTGGAGCCTCGCTAAAGATTTGGACGTTTGTTCACAACAGCCAAGACGGGAAGGTTGGGCACCTCACCGCAAGAGCCCTAGCGGAATTGCACGAAGGACATCCAGGCGTGCAACTGGAGGCGCTCGGCATCGACGGCTTGTGGGAGCGCTTGGCCTCCTTGCCGCACGACAAGCTCGCCATCCTCTTCGGTGCCGCCATCGTCAGAAAGGAGGGCGAGTCTCGCATTCGCTCCCTTCTGGACCAGGCATCTGAATTGGATGACCAAGACAAACGGGATCAGGCCTTTGAGACGACTGAACAGGCGCTTGCGATTGCTCGTGCGGAGCAACTTGTAGATACGCAGGCAGAAATTCTTTGCAGCCTGTGCCTGATGGCGTCGACACGATCTGGACGTGGCGACCGACAGCACTACTTTCAGCAACTCCAGCCTCTGCGCGATCGGATAGTGGACGCCAGAATACTGATCATGTATCACCGGGCGCACGCGTTGTGCGCTAGGGAGTTAGACGAAGCCGTAAGTGCGGAACCGGCATTCCTATCGGCAATCGCCATCGCAAGCCAACCAGAGAACGCGGACCGCTGCGGGACTCTGCTCTCTGTCGTCAGGTCCGAGTACGTGCACTTTCTCTGCGATACAAACCGAAGCGAAGAGGCGAAGCTACATCTTGAACTTTCTGAGATGTATGCGAGGCAAGATCCATTAAGGTCAAATGGAGAGGTCTTTCAAGCTGCGATGAGTGCAGGGCTGCATTGGGCGGCGGTGACACGAGATGAGGACGCCGCCGTAGAGCGGGTAGCTGCGCTGGAGTCGTCAGCCACGACTAGCTATCGCGCAATGAGCGTGGCCGGAACTCTTCTGAACGCGGCAAACGGCTTATCGCATCGCGAGTGCCATCGGGCAGCGTTGGTCGCTGCGGACGCTGCGTTGCGCCTCTCAGAAAAGGTGCCTGATGCAAAGCAGGCCAGATTTGTGCCAGTAGTTCTATACACGATCGCAATGATCCATTTTTATGCCGGACGACATAAAGAAGCGCTGGATAAGGCAAACGCATTGATCGGCATCCCGAAGAATGATGACACGGCACCAATCCGATTCGCTGCAGCGCAGCTCGTGTCGGTAATCTCGCGACAGCTTGGCGACTTTGACACGGCCGTTGATAGGGCCGAGGTCGCACTTGGGTTGGCACCGGAGATCGACTCGTCCTTCATGGCGAAGATGAATCTTGCGGAATCACTGGCTGATCGAGGCCAGACCGAGCGTGCGCTTGAGTTGGTTCTGGAAGCTCATCACTTGGTGGATGGTCGACGAATGGTGCCAAAGGATGTCCAGTTGAGCACGGTTGCGGATGTCGCCAAGCTGGCTGCCCAATTGGGCCGGGACGCAGTCCTTCTCGACGCGATGACGAAAATGAATCAATATGCGGGCGACGACCATGAGCTTCTTCAACGTCGAGACAGATATGCGGAGTTCATTGAGGGAAACCGAGAAATCAGGAAGCGCCTTATTGACATTTCACTTGTCGGTCGCCAGATCGATGAGATTAAGTTGGGACTCAATCGCGTTAACGACTTCCGCCGATTGATCAGTACTGACCACGCCGACGAAACTGCAAGTGAAGGCCCAATCGACAGTCTCCGTCAGGCGAATGCTCTGACCGTTGGACCTGTCATCCGATGGTGGAAGGATCTTGAGAGCGATGACTACAACGCCGCAGCCCTCGACTATGACTATTGGGGTCGCGGCTGCTTCGCGCAGATACTGAGGAACCTTCAGGCCTTTCCCCATTCGCTAAACGTCACCGTCGAAGTGCGCTCGGTACACGACATAAGGCAAGCGCTGCGGCTATGGTCCCTATATGCCGATTTCGTTTTGCTGTTGTGGAAGGGGCCTACAAAATCTGGTCAGTTCCTTCACATTGTTGATGGCGAATGGTTTGGTCCGTGGGGCGCGGGTTACATACTCGCATTAGGAGACAAGTATTCGTCTCGCACCGGTCGGCTCCGGTTCCCGGCAATGGGATATGGGTCATGGCTCCCTGAAGATGCCGCAAAATGCCTTGTGACGGAGGCGGAGCCGTTTCTGGCGAGCGGACGCATGCTATTGGTTCCGGCATCAGGTGTCGGCTGCGTAAGCCCCGGCCATGGGGTAATGGAGCAGTTACTCACAGAGGTAGCCAACTGCGTACCGGCGATCCAACATCGACAAGAATCCGAGCTCGGACTTGGCGTCCTTCCGTACGCACGCGACATACCTCTGGACCTGCTGTTGGAGTTCATCGAGGATCAGGAGGACGCTTTGCTCACCATGAGATCACTCATGTTTGTCAAGGCGGCTGATATTCGAAGGAATGGCCTTCAGGAGCCGGCGAGAGCAATGGAGCGAGAGATAGCAGACGCCCTTCGGCGTCTTCGTTCAGAGAATTCCGCACTGGCCAGAAGGCGTTCTCTCACCGAGTCCCAACAGGATGCTCGGATAGGTGTTTCGCCGTTCTCTTTGGCCGGGCAATCTTTGATACCAGGCCGAGACTCCGGGTTCTCGCCGTTGCTAACTCTTGAGTCGATTGGCTACGGGTGGAAGGTCGGCACCCGGAGCTCATCGGTGGCGTACCGTTACGCACCTGCTGAGGGAGAGGCCATCGGCGCTTGGCTAGCGCCACCAGAACCTGGAGTGAGATTTCTGGCCATGAAGCCCGCAAGCGAGGGTCAGGAATTGTGACATTCAGGAATTCTGGCACGCCGCCTGACCTCAGGAGGCGGTCGAGCAGCCTCTGACCTCACTGCGTTATCTGACCGACGAGAGCGAGATTTTCAGACCGCTTGAGGCCGTGGAGGGCAGGCCTGTCAATCCTTCTTAGAATCGGCGCCGCCCAGCGGTAGGGGTGGCAGACCAAGCTCTTTCAAGAACTCGTTGTGCTTGGTCGTCGCTTCACGAATTTCAGCGTCGATCCTGACGAGTCCGGCATGGGTAGCCGCCAGGTCGATCTCGGTCTCTGCCTCGGCCGTGCTGATATAGCGGGAGATGTTTAGGTTGTACCCGTTCTCGGCGATCTCCTTCATCGTCACGCGTCGGGAATAGCGGTCCTGCTCATTTCGATGCTGGTACGTCGCGACGATTAGGTCGATGTGCTTGACGTCGAGCTGGTTCTGGCGCTTGCCCTTTACGAAGTGCTCGCTGGCATTAATGAACAAGACGTCGTCAGGCTTCTTGCACTTCTTCAGAACGAGGATGCACACAGGAATACCAGTCGAATAGAACAGATTCGCAGGCAGCCCAATCACCGTATCGATGTGCCCGTCGTCCAGCAACTTGCGTCGGATGCGTTCCTCGACGCCGCTGCGGAAGAGCACGCCGTGCGGCAGAATGATCGCCATCACGCCATCGTCCTTCAGGTAGTGAAGCCCGTGTCTGATAAGGAGAGGTTATGTCACCGCAACAGCCACTTCATACGGGCTATCGACGACACAATGGGTCGTCTGGCAGATGGCGAACCAGGGGCCGAAGTTTGGTGAGTGCGGGCATTTCCGCCGCCTGAAGGACAGCCAGGGCGATCAGTCCTATGCCGTGCGGCGCTTTGGCGATGAGGCGAACCGGCTTTACGGGGTGCTCAACAACCGGCTTTATGACAACCCCTATCTCGCGGGCGATCAGTACACGATTGCCGACATGATCTGCTATCCGTGGAGCGTCAATTTTCGCGGCTTTGGTCAGGACATCGAGGAGTTCCAGCATGTGAAGCGCTGGATGGCGGAACTGGCCGAACGGCCCGCCGTCGTGCGCGGCATGGCGGTAGGGAGTGAGTTGTCGGTCGATGTCGCGTCACTGTCGAAGGACGAGCAGGACCGTTTGCGCAAGATGCTCTATAACCAGCGGGCACTGCCGGCGAAGGGGTGAGGGGGAAAGGCCTACGGGGCGGCGCACTTCTCGCCGTGAAGGATGAAGTCCTTCGCGCGGCGACGTATCGGTCGCGCCTTATCCGGCTTTTCCGGGCAGGTGGAAGCTTTTCTGCATGCGGCGGATGTAGTCGTGCCAGAAATACTCCCAGGACATTTCTGCGTCTTCGACGGTTTTGTCCTCGACGGTGCAGGTGAGCTGATACATGCCATTGCCTGCTGCGATGAGCATCTGGATTTGGACGTGGCCGGGGCGCTTTTTGTCTTTGGGGTCGGTGTAGCTCGCCGAGCACGTGGCTGCCTGCAGGCCGTTGTGGTCGAAGGAGTCCGAGGTCAGGATTTCCGCGTCCTTGACACCGTCGTGAGTGCAGAACACTTCGCGGCGCGATGTGGCGAGCACTTTGGCGTAGATGCCTTGCGTTCCGCCTTTGGGATAGTCGAAGCGCCTCGCCAGGCACCAGAGCAATCCGTTTGTGCCCGCCTGGGCCTGGAGAAACATGAACTCATCGGGATCTTTGCTCTGCGGCTCAAGCTTTGCGGCCGTGGGCACCTCGATCGTGAAATCAGTATCGCCGCCCAGCGTGATGGTTTTCCATTCCTCCGCCGCCAAGGCGATGGAAACAACGATTGGGACGAGTAGCGCTGCGATTGTGTTTCTGACCGGCATCGGCGAATCCCCCGGGGCTTGAGAGCGCAGACCTAGCATATTTGCCTGGGAGTCAGCGCTCCCCCATCCCCTGCAGCCCACCTTCGCCAAGGGGCTTCGGCGGGCGCAGGGACTTCTCGCCGCCAAGCGGAGGAAGACACAAAAGCCGTTCTCTTCCCCCGCTTGCGGGGGCAAGTGGCTGCGCGCCACTTGGCGCTGCAGACGATGGGGGGACGTGGCGCGGAGTCAGCGGGCCCCATCCCCTATCGAGACATATCACAAAATCCTGAAATCGGGATGTAAAGTGGAAGAGTCAAAAATGCGGGACACGCATCGGGTGACCAATCTGATTGCGGTCTCGTGCATTCTGGCCTGGCGCATCTTCTGGATGACGATGATCAACAGGGACCAGGAAAACGCACCGCCCACTCTCGTGTTCACAAAACTCGAGTGCTTGGTCCTAGTACCTAGTATCTGAAGTGACTTATACGGAAACACCAAAAAAAGGGGATCACACCAAGGCACAAAGACGAAAAGAAGAAAGATAAGAGCCACTGTCGATCAACCCATTGATTGACATGCCTAGCGCGCAAGCGGGCCGCCCTTTTTCTACTTTGTGTCTTTGCTTCTTTGTGCCTTGGTGTGAGATTCTTGCGGCGCCTCACTGTACCACCGAATTATGATTCCGGGTACTAGAGAGGAGAGTCTCGTAACCATTGCGCAAGAATGACATCAAGTCAGGCATTTGTCGTGCCCGCTTTTTTTGCGACGCCGTCAAGGATCGACCGGTCTTCTGTTTGTACCAGCTAGGTCAGCTATGGCCCCAGAACGTACAAGTACTCTACACTGACCCCACTTCTTTCCAAGTCAAACTATAAGTTAAGCACAATAAAGAGCATATATAGAACGTACTGGAGCCCCCCCCCGTCAAGTCCCGCTAACACAAAAAAGCGGCGGATTTCTGCCCCAAAAAAACAAGCCCTTCGCCCGCTTACGGGAAAAGGTGGCGCGCCGTACTGCACGGCGTGACGGATGAGGGCTCTCGCACCGGTGGACGTATTACGGTGGCAGTGCACTAAACCCTTGGGAGCGCCGGCCTCCAACCGGCCCTTGCAGTGCCCGGAAACAATGTAGTGTCGGACCCCACTTGTGTATAGTTTCGCTTCACCGCATCCATTTCTAAGAATACTTCACTAACCAAATAGCGCAGACCAAAACGAGCGTTTAGGTTTTGAAATTTCTCGACCTTCAAGTAAATCGACAAGTCGATAAATCCCAGAGTCACGAATGTGATCAGCCGCAGAACTGCTTTCGAAACCTGCCGTGCTGGTGTCCGGCGCGATGTTGACATCGGCACCGGCTAGGATCAGCGCTTCAACAACCGCAGTGTGCCCCTGTGGCGTATGACTTTGACTGGTTCGCCAGAGAGCTTTATCCGGGACATTGAGAACCTCGTTCGCCAGTTGGGCGGCACAGATCCACAGCGGGGTCTGACCGTAGTCGTCGGTCGAGTCGATCATCGCACCGAGGTCCAGCAGAGCGCGCACAGCGTCGAGGTGGCCCCCTTCCGCCGCCCAGTAAAGCGGTCTACGTCCGACACTAGCGATTGGAGCATCGATACTGACACCGTGCGATGCCAGCAATGCCAACATTTTCGCTTTCCCATCTCGCGCCGCAACAAATATTGGAGTGTGACCGGTGTTGTCACGGCCATGCACGCTTACCCCTTCCGCGATAAGAGCGGCAGCCATAACAAAATCTTCGGCGATAATCGCGGCTGTGAGAAGTTCCACGGAACTGGCACTAGAGTCGACTCTCGTTATCATGGATCGTTCTCCTCTTTAAAGTGCTCTGGTATCCGTAGGGACTTCGCAGCTAGCCCAACGCGGCGCTGATGGGTTTTGAACTTGGACTTTGAGACTGTGCGTATCCTTGATTGTGTGATTGAGATTTTCTATTGATGCACAACACTAGGCGACTATCCGAAGCAAAATGGTCACGGGTGGTGTTCCCATGCTGCGGCCATACAGAGTTTCGAGCCCACTACGCTGGACAGCTTGGCGCAGCTGACAACCTCCTTCTCCCACTCTGTCAAACCATCCAGGAGCGCCATGATGCGCAACCGTGCGCGCCGCATGTTCAGATAGTTCTTTAGCTCCATCTTCACGATGAGCGCCTGCTCGTGTTCGTACGTGAGGTGATCCATCTGCGAATTGAGCGCTTTGCCCTCCTGTATCCAAGTGTCGCAGAGGGTCGGGTTCTCGTCGGTGTACGTGCACGTGGCGTTAGGGTACTGCGCGTCGTGGGTCTTCATCATCTTGGCCAGACGTATTGTCCTGCCCTCATTTTCGGTAACCGCCTCCTCGGCATCCTTGAGCTCGGAGGCGGTACGAGCGGCGTCTTTGCAGAGCATCGAGGCCTCACTGGCAGTCTTGGGTGGCTGGGGCACCAGAGGTTTCTCCTCCTGCGCGATGGCGACAACGCTTACGGCGTAAAGCAGGCATGCGATTGCGAACAATTGTTTCATCGAAATCTCCTCAGTTTGTGATGGACCTGCTGGCCATCAACTTCCGTTGCGTGAGTTTGGCTTGCTCCGGCATATCTTCCGCGACCCCACGCCATTCGCTGCCGGTCATTTGCCAAGACTTCACCTGGTTGCCATTATAGTAATAGTACAGCTCTTTGTGACCGGTCCTGGTCGTGAGCGTCATGTGCAACCAAACTGCATATGGAGAGGATGACTGCTCATCTACTCTGTAGAGCAGGGTAGCGTGACATGTGTATCCTGGCTTGCATAGCCCGAGGTCTTCCAAGCCCGAGCGAACGAGTCCCTCCGCATACAGCGTCACCTGCTCGGGAGTGAGGCCCTGCCACCAGTCTTCTCTGTAGTTGACCGGTTCCGTATCGTCCGGAATCATACGCTCCACGGTTCTCCCCATGGCGCTATAAGGCGCAATGCCGGGCACGCCATCCGGAATATTGGGACTGAGGGCGGTGGACTTCGTGCCTTCTTCAACAACTGGCGTCTGAGTGGGCCCCGGAGTCACTTCCAGAGCCACCGACTGGCTGATATCGCCAGCCGGTGGCGCCGGAACCTGTGCCGACCATCGTCCGAACCCCCATGCAACGACCACCAATGCAACGACAAGGTGATCGGCCCCGTGTCTGATAAGGAGAGGTTATGTCACCGCAACAGCCACTTCATACGGGCTATCGACAATTAACTGGCCCTCTGGCATTCCCGGTACGGTTCAATCGGCCACCCGCCGTGGACCGTCTCGGGTTCATATTACTTCTCTAAAGACGAAGTAACATGGTAGCCTCTCGCCCCATGGCACCTGAACGTCTGGGCGAGTTCGAGGAATTCACGTTGTTGGCGGTTCGTGCGCTCGGGGAGTCCACCTATGGCGTGCCCGTCCAGCAATTTGTGGAGCAGACCACCGGACGGCGTGCGTCCATCGGTGCGATCTACGCGGCCCTTGATCGACTCGAGACCAAAGGCTTCGTGCGATCGATCATCGGCGAACCGACGGCCACGCGGGGTGGCAAGCGAAAACGCCTGTTTTCCGTCACGACCGCCGGTATCAAGACCGCCACCGAGTTGCGACGGGTGCGCGAACAGATCTGGAAGACCATCGAGGAGGCGCAATCGTGATGCCCACGGTGCCACGGCCCCCTCGGTTAGGCCGTCTGCTCCTTTGTCTGTGTCGCCTTGGTGAGAGGCGAGACGACGTTGTCGCGGACATGTCAGAGCTGTTTGCGGCCCGTGTGGCATCGCGGGGCGTGCGCGAAGCGCGCAGGCGATTCACGCACGATGCGCTGAGCCTGCTGCTGCCATCGCGCCGCAGTGTGACATCAGGACTAGGCGCCGATCTGCGGGATGCCGTTCGGGCGCTGCGCCGCACGCCCCTTCAGACCGCCTCGCTGTTTTTCTGTCTCCTCCTCGGCACCATCCTCACCGTGGTCATGTTCACGGTCGTCAACACGCTGTTCGCTGGCGAGTTGCCGGGCATCAGAGACCGCGACACCCTGGTGAGGCTGACCGTCCAGCACATGACCGCGAACGGCGAGTACAGCGGCGATCGCCGGTCCATCGCGTTGCGGCACTATCTACAACTGCCGCCGACGTTACCCGGTGTTGCTGCCATAGCCTTCCAGCTTGGCTCCAGCGCCACCAGCGCATCTGTCAATGGGACACCCACGCGCGTGCGCGCCCAGATTGTGAACGGCGACTTCTTTATTGCGCTGGGAACGCAGCCGGCGATCGGACGAGTGTTGCAGCGCAGCGACGATGACACCAGCAGCCCACCGGCGGTCGTTCTGGGATACGACCTGTGGCGGCGTTCGTTTGGCGGGTCCCTCGACAGCATCGGCCAGACCATCGGAATGGGTCCCCATCAGTATCAAATTGTCGGCGTGGCGCCGAAAGGTTTTGGAGGCATCAGCGAAGTGCCGTCGTACAGCCTCGGCGGCGGAGCACATGACGCGGCCGACCTGTGGATGCCGAAGGCCCACGCCGCGTGGGGCAAGGACGCGGTGGTCCTTTCCTGTGGAGGATGCGCCGGTGGCAAAGTGGTCTTTCGCCTGGCCTCAGGCCAACCCTCCCGCGCAGTGGAGCGGGAGTTGGAGCAGCGCTTCTCAGGCTACGCGCTCGAACCATTCAGGCTGACACAAGCAGGGACCGATGCGGCCGAACTTGTGGGCGGCGTGGCGTTGCTCATGACCGTTCCTTTTCTCGTGCTGGCGATGGCCTGCACGAATGTCGCCGGCGTGCAGTTGTCTCGCGCGCTCCGACGGACGCCTGAGTTGGCGACCCGTGTCGCCCTCGGTGCGACGCGGCTTCAGCTCACACGCCTCATCAGTCTCGAAACCGCCGTGCTTGCTGTGGGCGCAGGATTCGGAGCCTGGTTCATCACGTGGCAGGCACTTCGCTGGACTGAAGGGCTGTTGCCGGTCGCGATCATGGCTGACTGGCGCGTATTTGTGTTCGCGCTCGTGACGCCTCTGGTCGTGACACTCATCTCCGGCCTTCTTCCGTCGTGGCGGGCCACCGGCTTTTGTGTCCTGGATGGGTTGCAGCAGGGTGCTGGTGCAGGAGCCTCTGTGCGTGTTACTCGACTGCGTCGAACGGTGCTGACCCTCCAGATTGCGTTGTCGGTGGCATTGCTTGGTACGTCACTCCACCTGGCCCGCGGCGTGGCGGCTGCGCCCGCCGCGCTTGCGCCACCGCAAACAGACGTGCTCACCGCATCACTTCGCCTGTTCGAACTGGGCTTCACGCTGGAGCAACGCACCGCGATCCGCGTTGAACTCGACCGGACCTTGCGAACCTTGCCGGGCGTTGGGGTGGTCGGCTTCGGAGAAGCCCTGTTTACCCAAGTGAACTCCGGCGGTGGCGCCGTCGCCCACACCCGACTGGTGTCCGATGAGTGGTTTGATGCGATTGGGCACCGGATCCTTGCCGGAAGGCTGCCTGCGCCAACCGAGCGTGATGCCATTGTGATCAACGAGACGATGGCCGCGCAGTATGGCGGCGCGCAGGCGGCTGTCGGCCGGACGCTGAAGGCGCAGGCGCTGTCATCTGGTGATGGGCGGGCCACCCTCCACGAGGCGACGGTGCTTGGCGTGGTCGATGATGGCTACGAACGTGTGGCCTGGGGGCATCCGGTGGCGGTGGCGTATGCGACGGCGTCCGTCGGTGAACCCGTCGACGGGTTACAGACGTTCTTTCTGAAAGGGCCAGGGGCATCGATGGCTGAAAAGCCGGTGCGCGAGGTGCTCGCGCGCATCCATCCCCAGCTCGCGCCCTATGAAATCGGCACGATTGCCGCGCTGGTGGAGAGGAAGTTCGCAGCGGCGCACCTCGCGGTGACCACCCTCGCGGTCATGAGTGTCGCCGCCTTGCTGCTGGCGGCCGTCGGGCTGTTCGGGGCCATGTCACAGTCGGCAGCTGCACGCATGCGCGAATTCGGCGTCAGGCTTGCCCTCGGCGCCAGACCAATCGACATCGGCCGTATCGTCCTGCGCGAAACGGCGTGGGTCAGTGGATTGGGGCTGCTGATCGGCCTGTTGGTGTCGACCGTTGCCGCTGCGGGCATTCGCAGTTCGATGCTTGCGACGGCATCGCCGGTCGACCTCGTGCCGGCGGCGATTGTGGTGGGCGCGGTCGGCGTCATTGCGTTCCTCGCAGCGCTCACACCAGCCAGACGAGTGATGGCGATTGATCCCGTGCGTTCCCTTCGCGCAGAGTGAGCAGGGCCACTCGGCCCCACTACTTCCGGGTATCGACGAAATCGAAATCAGGGATGCTCGACAAGCCATAGGCGCTGCAGGCCAAGCCGTCCATCGCGGCAAAATCCCTCGACCTGAACGCATGTCTGAGGCTGTCTTGCCGCGCATCTTCACTGCATAGGACCACACGAAAAAAAGCGCCATGCGCGAGCTGAGCAGCCCGCCGAGGACCTCAAGATCCCAGCCATCGGCGATGACAAAATAGAGATTGTGGTGCGGATAGAACTCGCCTTTGTCGAATGCGACTTCGTTCGCGCCAGCGATGTCTGGAATCAGCAACTGTGGTCGAGAGACAAACTCTGGATAGACACGGTCGATTGTCTTGAACCAGCCCGCTTTGTTGCCCTTTGAAACATGCCGACGACGTACTGCCTGTTCATTCGTACGAAGGTATTCCTTCAGACGTGGATAGTCCTCCAACGAGATCAGGCCATTGTCGTCTGACGTGTTGATGACGGCACGACCAGCGTCTCGTATTTTGCCGGAGCGAATATCGTCTCTCATGACGAGAGGGACCAAGCGACTCGGTTCAATGTCCGCGTCGACAGGGACGATGTACACCGAATCGCGTCCGGTCGCCACACCGATTCTGACAGACGCGCGCCCCGCATGCTCCAGCGGCGAAAACCGTTGTTCCAGAGAACGCAGGATCGCGAGATGTCCAGCGTCGGATAAGGGCGGTTATGTCAGGGGAACAGCCACGTAATACGGAGCATTTTTAGCGTGGCGGCGCGGCGTCGAGCTGCTGGGAGCGGGGCGCCTGCGGGCAGGCACGGCCGGATGTGGTGACCGGCGACGGGACGCGCGGCGGTGTGATCCGTCTGACGAGCGGGCGACGACCGTGTCGCGCGTGTCCATGTGGCGTGCGGGAGGGCGGGGAGCCACACGTGTCCTGTCGCGTCGTCGTCACGCGTGTCTGGATGCGATGGCGCGTGTCCGCACGCCTCATGAGGTATCGGTGATCGCCGAGTCCCGGCGCGCGTGTGCCAGGTCCCCGACGATCGACATGTGCCCGTGCCGACACACCGGACAGGTCCGCAGGGAGCGACCCGTGAGGGCCTCACAGCGATCGCGATAGTCGCGTGGTGCGGTCGAAGCTGCGCCGGATGTCTCTGGTGCCGCGATGCCAGGGGATGTCCCGTCGGCTGTTGAAATTCAGCGGCGGCTCGGTTGACGGCCCCTACTATGC
>Ga0163151_10002955_pt1 | contig 25260 bp, 21 predicted proteins | sample OliLakLV19MP5IB2_FD_145596 | JGI IMG/M metagenome (GOLD analysis project Ga0163151, IMG submission 145596) | Freshwater microbial mat bacterial communities from Lake Vanda, McMurdo Dry Valleys, Antarctica - Oligotrophic Lake LV.19.MP5.IB-2 | ecosystem: Environmental > Aquatic > Freshwater >...
CACTTCTAGACTACTAGCAGCGCCCCGAACCTTCGCCGGCAGCGGCATCGACGGCACAAAGATGCCCGGGTCCTTTCCCACTTCCTGCGCGGTGGTGATTTTCACCAACACCTCGCTTTGCCGGCGAAGTCCCGGGTTACGAGCCCAGAACTGCTGCTCGAAACTATCCAGATCTTCCTGGGTTTGAAAAATATACCCGAACTGCTCCACCGCCTGCTTCGCCATTACGACGAAGAAGGCGCCTTTGAGGTCGTCTCCAACGTAGTACTGGTCCGGTATTTTAGACCCTGATGACAGCTCCGTTTGAAGAATTCGTAGCAGCGGAGTTGACCGTTGGCCAACCCCTTCATCTGCTGCGCTTATCTCAACAGTGCTCATAATTAGCAATATGAGCACCACCCAAATAATAAAACTTTTCATGGTGTATCTCCTTGTTTTGCCCAGACCTGTTTTGGACTGGGCGGGTTTAATTAACGAGCTAGAGTGGACAAATACCACTACAGGCCAACCCTACACCCACTTCGACACCAATCGTCGTGACTGGGCTGTTGGTGTTGGTCAAATTGTTCTCAACACCAATCGTCGTGACTGGGATGTTGGTGTTAACAGCAGCACCACCCTCCGCAGTGTTGGAGTTGGAGTTGGAGTTAACGGCATTGCCACCCTCAGCGCTTGAATTACCGCCCTCAGCGTCAGATCTTGAGCTGACGGTAATTGTCGTACCTTTACATCTTTCACCACACCCCAGCCTTTCAGCGGCTTTGGCGGCGAATATCCCATTAACAGCAGCTGCTGGCACAGTGCCAGTCAGCGCCAACAGTACGTCCCCCGAGACGTTAGCTCGGATGTTTGTTGCCACTGCCTGTTCCCAAATTCCGTCCCGCACACCCGTCTCAGGGTTGATCGCCCGGACGGCTGTGACACACGTCGAAAACACTTGTCCACGCCAACCTTTTGTTTTTACCTGCACACACGTTACCGCTATGGTTCCGTTTTCGTTTGTTTGTGTCACAGTGTCACCCTGCCTCCCACTAGCGAACGCGTCGCTAGTGAGAATCGTGAGAATCAGCAAAGCGAAGACAGAGTTCATGTTCATGTTCATGGTGTATCTCCTTGGTTTGCCCAGACTTTTTGCGATAATGGGCGAGGTTAAGAATTTTTTGTGGCAAAGTCAGTCACAGACCGTCACAGACCCTTGTATAGGTTGAGCTGACCGTCGATAATGACGGCATTTGGTAGACGTTGCCGCCGACCAAAATACCGCCACCATTACAGCCGACGAGGAGCGTCGGCTGCTGAACAAACAACTGGCCGGGAATGGAGTGAGCCTCGCGGTTCGATTCCACCCACCGGCATTTTTGTGGCTGTTGATCCAGTAGTTCCGTTACGAGTGGAACCTCAATTACTTCGGGTGCTTCCACCACGAAGGCGAGGTTGCCACAGCTCACGCCTGCTGGGTCATCGACAAAGAAGTAAGCGGTAATGCCGTTACCGACATTACACATTACACACTGTAGCTTGGTCTGTGCGACCAAGCTTCTTAGTCATTGGTCCAACGACCGCAGGTCGACCATTTTCGTAGGTCGACATGAGATCGAAACGGATGCCGTCCGGCACCATCTGAACCCGACACTCACCTTTATCCATCTTGGACTTGAGTGTAGCGCAGTGTTCAGTGGTGACTTTCGAGCCGGGCAGCGTTCTTGGCCGACAGCTCTGAAAATAAGCTTATTTTGAAACACTTTCCTAGGGTACCCCTAGGAAAAACTTGCTTTCCTAGGGGTACCCTAGGTAAAAATTGAGATACAAAATAACCTTATTTAATGACCATTTCCTAGGCACGTCCTTTGGAAAGATACAAGGGCCCGGCTTTCGTTTGTTGGGTTTAAAGGTTTTATAAAGGCCCTCCAAAGACCTGGCCTTTGTGTTTAACTGACGCGTGCTTGGTAACACATACGTATAGTCATCATGTTATAATTGAGTGTTATCTCATGAACATAAAAGCTCTCCTGCATCTGACGAACGAATTTGCTCCAATCGTCGCCTTTTTTATAGCTGCCCAGATTTATTCTTTTTTCACCGCTACCGCTGTCTTGGTTTTCTTCACTGTTCTTGCCCTGACACTCGGTTGGATATTTGAAAAGCGTTTTCCTATCATACCGATTATTTCGGCTTTTTTTGTGATTATTTCTGGAGCCATCACACTCATCTACAAAGCGCCAGACGCCCTCATCTTTGCAGATTCTCTCTACTACTTCTTGATGGGCATCACTACCTTAAGCGGACTATTGCTCGGAAAGAATTTCTTAAAGTTAATCTTCGAGACCACTTTTGCTATGAGTGATCTTGGTTGGCGGATTTTAGCCAATCGTTGGGTTATAATTTTCCTAGCAGCGGGTATGATCAATGAAATTGCTCGCTTTCAGCTATCACCGGAGGAGTGGGTGAACTTTAAGGTGTTAAAAGTCATTACCATCGCCATCTTCGGCTTTTACCAATTTACTCTCTCACGCCGTTATCGTCTACCCGAACTATCAAATGCATGGGGTTTACGAAACGATAAAGTGTTGGCGAAAGCTGAAATCACAAATTAAAGATTGGAAAGTGCTGAATAATTGCGTACAATGATTTAGCTATGTTAAATCATGAAACCATCGTAATGTCGGTAGGTGGATCGCTGATTGTACCCGACCAGATAGACACTGGTTTTTTGAAGAACTTGAAAGAATTTATTGTCAGGGAGACGGCTAATGGCCGTCGTTTTATTATCATCGCTGGCGGTGGCCGCACCGCGAGACGCTACCAAGACGCCGCTGCTGCTGTCCATGAGACCAAGAATGAGGACTTAGATTGGCTAGGACTACACGCTACCCGCCTTAATGGCCACCTACTACTCACAGTCTTCCGTGACCTGGCTTATCGCGTCATGATTACTAATCCTGATGAAGTTCTGGATCTCCCCAATGAAGCCAAGTTGGTCATTGCGGCCGGCTACCGTCCAGGCGCTTCCACTGACTTACGAGCAGTCCAAATCGCTGACCGCGTGAAGGCCCACAAAATCATCAACCTCTCTAATACTGACTACGTCTACACTGATAACCCAAAGACTAATCCGGATGCTGTAAAAATCGAAGATATCACTTGGTCCGAATTTCGAAAATTAATTCCTGAAGAGTGGGGACCAGGACTATCTTCCCCTTTTGATCCAGTGGCCGCAAAAGAAGCTGAAAGACTAGAGTTAGAAGTAGCCCAAATCAATGGTGAAAAATTGGATGGCTTAAAAAATTACCTCGACGGTAAACATTTTGTCGGCACTCTGATTCATCCTTAATAAAACCCACAGTTTAAAACAAAAAAACCTTTCGGTTAACCGAAAGGTTTTTGTTATTTTTTGGAAATCTGCTTAAGAAAAATTTCTACCTGTTGATGCAGATTTACGATGGAGCCATTGTTGGTAATGACAAAGTCTGCTTCCTTGAGAGCGCCAAAAATATTTTGTTTGTGCGGATCACTTTGATTTGATTCGGCTTTTTCTTGTTCATGCCACTTTTCGTAGGTTACGTGGTCTTTGGCGCTATTGCGAGCTATAGCCCGCTTAAAACGGAGCTCTGGCAGTGCATCCACCCCGAGGACCGTACCACCAAGCTCTTTAATGCGCCTTACTTCAGCGACAGCCCGTAAGCTCTCAATGACAACATCACCAGGATGAGCTTCTGCCTGAGCGTAAAGTGAATCAATAATGTAGCTAGGTTTATGAGTTGCTCTAAGCTCATTAGCTACCACTGCCATGTTATCGCGGTTAATTTCCAACCCGCGCTTTTTTATTTCATTGACAATAAAACCACTAGCAGAATAATGAGTGAATTTGTGAACTGCTTTGAGATATTCAACCGTCTCCCCTTTGCCTGCGCCAAATGACCCGGCAATACCGATTACCATAAATGAAATAATGAGCGTAGTGATTATATTGAATTTATGTCCCGATTTGTTCCGCCCTAGGGCAAATCGCTGGACGAACCAAGCACAAAAATATCACTACATATTAACTACTAACTTTCTTACCCTCCTTCCACTTAGCATAAGCAATCAGAAGTGGGCTGGCAATACAAATAGAAGAATAAGTACCGGCCAATACGCCAACAATCAAAACCAGAGCAAAGGTCTGAGTAACACTACCACCAATAAAGTAGAGAGCTATTAATGTTAGAAGAGTGGTGAATGAAGTATTGATAGAACGCGACATGGTCGAATGGACCGCTTCACCGACAATCTCATCAAAGGGCTTTGTCAAAGTATAAGTAACTTCATCATGTACTACACCAGCAATGTTTGTTTTGATCTTTTTTTCTTTACGATTTTGGATCAAATTCTCCCGCACACGGTCAAAGATCACAATTGTGTCATTCACTGAATATCCGAGTACTGCCAAGATAGCCATCACGAACAGCACATCTACTTCGACGCCTGCTACAACACCCAAAATACTAATCACCGCCATTGGTACTAAAACATCGTGAATCAACACCAAAATAGTGATAAACCCATACGCAAAAGAACCAACTGGCTTACCAATACCAGCGAAAGCAAAAGCCACGTAGAGAACAATAATCAGCATCACCCCGGTCACAGCCCAAACGGACTTATCCTTAAGTTCCTGGCCAATCACTGGTCCAATAGAAGTAAAGCGAGTAATCTCCGCACCAGTACCAAAACTTGTAAGAGTTGTCTCTAATGATTTTCTTTCTGGCTCAGTTAAACTCTTTGTGCGCACTAAATATCCGTCCTGTCCAATATCATCTTTTGTTTCACGGACAGTAAAAGATCCAAGACTCTGTTCTGCCACCTTAGCTTCTACTTCTGTCTTCACCGGCAAGTTTTCTGTATATGAAACTTGCATCAGTGAACCGCCAGTAAAATCAATCCCGGGACGCAACCCTACAAACGCCACAATCGCTATACTGCCTAGCATTAAAATTGTTGCAATAATCAGAAATACTTTGCGGTAAGAAATGACAAACATAAATTATTTTTGAAAACCGCTACCTAATAAGAAATTCAAAACCTTATTTTTTTCTTTGGTGAAAGATGGTAAAGACAGTAAGAGCATGCGGCTAATCACCAGAGCTGAAAACATCGAGACTAAAATACCGATACCAAACACCAAGGCGAAGCCTTTGACCACAGAAGTACCGAACCAAAATAGAATAATCGCTGAAAGCAAACTTGTAATGTTTCCATCACGAATTGCTCCCCAAGCACGACTAAAGCCTGTATTGATAGCTTGGCGACTATCCTTACCAAGTCTGATCTCTTCTTTAAATCTTTCAAACACAAGTACGTTGGCGTCTACAGCCATACCCAAGGAGAGGACAAAGCCAGCTAAGCCCGCGGCGGTCAAAACCACTGGAATAAATTGGAATAAAGCCATGATAATGACGACATAAGCCAACAGAGCGATGGTGGCAATCAAACCTGGTAGGCGATACCAAAAAACCATAAAGATCAAGACTAAGCCAAAACCAAGAGCAGCCGCTTTTATTCCCTTATCTAAAACCTCCTGACCTAAAGTAGCACCAATAGTCTGAGTACTAACGAGTTCAATTGGTACCGGTAAGGCACCAAAACTAAGATTCTGCGCCAGTGCGCGTGCCTCTTGTGGATTAAAACCACCAGAAATAACCGCTGTACCGCCAGTAATGGCTTCATTGATTCTCGGAGCTGAAAGCATTTCACCATCTAAGAAAATAGCTAGTTGCTCACCCACATTGCTTCTCGTGATCTCGGCAAACAGGTCTGATCCTTCTTTATTAAAAGTAATGGAAACGACCGGTTCGTTAGAAAGCTGGCCGCCTTGTCCGTTGGTAAACTCTAATCGAGCGCTTTCAAGATAACGCCCAGTTAGACCAGTGTCGGTGTAAGGATTCATAGTATCTACTAACTCTCCATTGACCTGAACATTGCTAATCTGAGCTCCAGTTCCAGTAGCACTAGCTTGCAGGGCCAACACCTGTTCCTGAGCTGCCGCTGCTGCTCGGTCAATTAGTTTAAATTCCAAAAGCGGTGTGCGTCCGATTTCGGCTACGGCGTCAGCTATATTGGTCACACCAGGTAGTTCCACCACCAAGCGCTCACTTCTTTTATCAGACACAAAACTACTGCTCTCTAGATAAACTACTGGCTCTGAAACACCGAAGACATTTATGCGCTCTTCAATCACATTCCGAAGGACATTCATTAGGGCTGGTATTTCAGCGGGATCAATTTTGGAAATATCGGCCTCGTAGACTAATTGAGCCCCCCCAGCCAAATCTAGACCGAGCTTAAACGGACTGTTGCTATCGGGATTAGTCGCGTTACCATAAACAAAAAAACCAAGCCAGACGATCACTCCTAAAATAGCCACGGCTTTAAATAAACGGAGAAAATTATCAGTGCTCGAAGAAGTATTCTGAGATTCGTTTTTCATAATTAAAGATAAATATGCTGGTTGTTATAGCATAAAGATAAGAAAAATTCTATCTTTTTTGTGATAGTTCGAGCAGATTGCGAAAGAGTAAAGCCACTGTTATCGGCCCTATTCCACCAGGAACTGGAGTAAATAATGATGCTTTTAAGGCCACTTCTGGGTCAGCGTCTCCAGCCAACAGTCCCCCGTCTTCAGAGGACCCAGCATCGAAAACTACCACCCCGTCTTTAACGGCAGCTGGTGTCAGCAAGCAGGGTTTGCCAACTCCCAAAATAATAATGTCGGCCTTAGCTACAGCAGTAGCGTCTGGGGTCGTTTCAGTAATGACAGTGACCAGCGCTCCGTGCTGCTTGGCATAATAAGCGGCTGGAGACCCAACCAGTCGTCCTGAGCCAAATACCACCACATTCTTTCCTTGCCAGTCTAATTGGTGAAGCTTAGAAATCTCGGCTATCGCTCCGACTACGGGAGGCAAAATATCAACCTTACCCGACTCATAGCCAAAAGCATCAACATCGTGTGTTCCGGGTATCGCCGCAATCACGCTGGTTGTATCAATAGACTTCGGCAGCGGTAACTGGACAATGATACCGGCATAAGCGTGGGCCACTGTCTCTATCGCTCTCAATACGTCTTCTGTATTAGCGGTTGCCGGTAGTTCCACCACCTCTAGGTCGATTCCTAAATTCTGGGCCCTCTCTTTTTTCAGAGTTAAGTATTTTTTAGTCTCAAAATTCGGAGCACAGGTAATGACAACCAAACGCAAAGTAGCTTCAAGTTCAGCGACACTCTTGGCAACGGCAAAAGAAATATCTTGAGCAATCTTTTTACCAGCTACCAGATTCATAAGCTTAATTGGCCTCGGCTTTTACTTTCCTCTCGACTGGGACAAATTCTTCATAACGTCCCTCAGTATATCTAAAAGCTTCTTTAGCAGAATAACGACACTGATAAATGGCCTTTAATTTTTGCCCACTCATGAGAATTGGGTATGAATAAAAACGCCAACTACCAGGACAAGTCGGTACCTTACCTTGGGTGGCGTGCCAGAAAAAGAAAAACGCTGCTCTGGCCATCCACGGGTAAATTGGTAAAATTTGCTTCCCGACCGCTGCCGCCATGTCCTTGGCTAAAACTGGTTCACCTGTTGGGGTGATGTTAAAAACTTCATACTGCCAAGCAGTTGAAGCGAAGGCACACTTTGCCACTATATCAGTCACATCATCTTCATGAATGAACTGTCGCACCCAACCCTTTGTCGCTGGCACAAAGGCGGTCATCGCGGTCACGATCCGGTAAACAAAACTACCTTTCAGGTTTCCTTGCAAGGCTGATTGTAAACCAAAACGCATTCGCATATAACGTCCTCGCGGACCAGTAATAGCCGCAGGACGCAGCACTGTCACTTGTGGTGCATGAGACATTGCCGCTACGGCATTGTCGTGAGTGCGGCGTAAGTTTTCTTCAACCACCATTTTTTCATGAGCGTAAATGTAATCGTCTGGTCTAAACCCTTCAGCTTCGGTGAAATAATGGTCAAAAGTATTAGCGTCCCTGGCACTATAAGAAGAAGCGGTCGAGAAATAAATTAGCTTTTTCACTGCAGGGTGACTAAAAGCAAAGTCAAAAACATTTTGTGCTCCGTCTACATTCCAGCGCCACTGCTCTTTGGCCTGGCCATACATGGCGCGAATCTGCCAAGCAGTATGCACAATAGTGTCTGGCGCGTAAGCAGCCACTTTCTCCTGCCAATCAGCGTCAGCTAAATTGGCTTGAAAATAAACCACTTTCGGTAAATTTTTTGAATAATCAGATTGTGGCTCTTTATCAACAGTCACAATTAAATCAACGTCTTCACGTTTAGAATACTGATCACACAGCATTTCACCAACATAACCAGCGCCGCCAGTAATAAAAACAATCCTTTTATCTGAATTCATATAACTTAGTATAGCAAACTATCTTGGCAACCGAATAGTTACACCAAAACGCGAGAGAAGGGTTTTGAAAGTACGTAAAGCAACATCAACATCAATGAGCAGTGAGCGATTTTTGACATAATAAAGATCGTAAGCCAAACGGATTTTTGACTCATCGAGTGACTGCGGACTAATGTTGTTACCACTATAATATTGATGAGTTTGTGCCCAACCAGTAACTCCTGGCTTCACAAAATTACGAATGTTGTAGTAAGGAATTTCGGCGGCCAGTCTTTCGCCTAATCCCTTGATGTCATTGCGTGGACCGATGAGTGACATTTCCCCTTTAAGAATAGTCCATACTTGGGGTAATTCATCAATGCTAAGTTTCCGCAAAACCGCTCCGACTTTAGTCACTACATTGCCTTCTTTAGCATCCTCGGCTGTCCAGGTGGCACTAGCGCTACGGTTCTCGGTCATGGTGCGGATTTTATAGACAGTGACCGGCTTATTAAATTGTCCGATTCTTTCTTGAGAAATAAACAATTCACCCTTCCCTTCTAAACGCAGTGCTAAATAAATAAACGGCAGCATCATTATTAAGATGAGTCCTAAAATAAGTGAGCCGCCAATATCAATTACCCGTTTAGTAAAATCATAAACAATGCTCTTCGATTGCGAGACATGAGTGATAAACCATTCATAGCGCAAAGCCGATAGTGGGACCCGATCAAAAGTGTCTTCATAGACTTTATAAAAATCCAAAAAAGTAAATTTAAACCGGAGGAAAGCTAAATCAAAAATCTTTGGTAAGACAGCGGTAATATATTGTCCATTTGGATTAGCCACAATAATTTGAATTTTTTCTTTTTCAATCATACTTAAAAGTTTATTTTGGAAATCTTCCGTACCAGCGGCGGTTTTTTCATCTATAATGCGCACAAAGTAATAATTGTAACGATCGTTATTATTGATCTCATCCACCAACTCAATCGCTTCTGGGCCATCAGCTAGGAGTAACGCTCGATGCTTTGTTTTGGTTTCTATTCGATTATAAAGTGACATACGCCACCAAGTCATAAAGATGACACTAAGTAAAAAGTAAATGACTAGATTGGTCTTAGGAGCGATACCAAAAGGAACAATCAAGAAAATAATGGTCGCAATCAGTCCATTGGCTACTTGAGCATTTAGAATTCGACTAAACAAAAGTGATTTCAAGAAAACTGTATGCTTATCGTAAAGACCAGCAATGTAAAAAATGAAAATCCAAACGGTGGACAAAATTAGAAATGGACCAAGATGATCCGAGAAAATTTCCCAACTGGGTAGAGACAAATAACGAACCAGCAGCGTGACCCAAAGCGAGAGGATAAAGACGCTGATATCACCTAAAATCAAAACTGTTAGTTCACGCACTCTTTCACCCATATAAGCTAATTAATCAATATGGTACCTAAATCTTGGAAAATGGCAAGGTTAACAAGGTTTGGGGTGCTAGCAAAAGTACGCTATGCTAGAGTGATGACAGCCTCGCAAAAAAGCAAAAAAGTCCTATTTCTCATTACTAAAAGCAACTGGGGCGGCGCCCAAAGATATGTCTACGACCTGGCCACTAATCTCGATAAAAAAGTATTTGAAACTGTAGTAGCTCTAGGCGGTGAAGGTGAGCTTGGACAACGACTTCACGACGCAGGCATACGCGTCATAAAGATTAACTCTCTAAAACGTGATGTCTCCCTCAGAAACGAATGGGAATTTGCCCGAGAACTATGGCGGATTATTCGGACCGAAAAACCCGATGTGCTTCATGTCAATAGCTCAAAAGCCGGTGGTGTTGGTTCCCTACTTGGCCGACTTCTTCTTGTGCCAAAAGTAATTTTTACCGCTCATGGCTGGGCCTTTAATGAAGATCGTCCCTGGTGGCAGAAAATTATTATAAAATTTTTACACTGGTTCACTATCCTGTTATCGCATCGCACAATTGCCGTCTCGAACGCCGTCTTTAAGCAACTCACCTGGCCTGGTGTTGTGCGTCGGACTAAAGTACTCCACCCCGGTCGGAATATTGGTGCTATGTACGAGACCACTGAAGCCAGGGAAAAGCTGCAAGAATTAGTACCTGATAAAAGTCTCACGCAAACTAGTGGTCTAATTTGGCTAGGTACGATTGGTGAGCTACATCCCATCAAGCGCCAAACTCTACTAATTGAATGTCTAGCTTTAATCCACGAAGACCATCCCCAATTGCGATTGTTGATTATTGGCGAAGGTAGAGAAAGACCCCACTTAGAAAATTTAATCATTGAAAAGGGCTTAACTGATAAAATCTTTTTACTCGGCAATGTCAGTGAGGCCGCTCGTCTAATGAAGGCTTTCTGTATTTTCCTCCTTCCCTCTAAATCTGAAGCGTATGGTTATGTTGTCCATGAAGCTGGCCTGGCCGGACTGCCAGTAATTGCCACTAACGTTGGCGGGATTCCAGAAATCATTGAACATGAAGTCTCCGGTCTCTTAGTACCTGAGGGTGATCTAAACGCTTTAAAAGAAACGTTAATCAAAATGCTTAATGATCAAACACTACAAAAAACCTTAGCTGCTAATCTGAAAGATAAGATGCTAGCTCGGTCACTAGACAAAATGGTCCGTGCCACCGAAGCTCTCTATACCCTATAATCAGCAATCAACTGATCTGAAAAGTCTGACTTAATCGGCGTATAGCGTCGCATGGCCAAAACCATACTGATTGAAGCGAACTCCACTACGAGATGTGACCCGCCATAGCTCAGAAAAGGAATAGTGGTCCCAGTCACGGGCAACAGACCGATATTCATGCCGATATGAATAAAAAAGTGAGTGAGAAGATAGATAGCAACGCCAGTCGCAAACAATTTTTCAAAATTACTAGCACCCTTAGAAGCATGAAGTAATAGGCGCCAGATAACTATTGCAAATAAGAGGAAGAGAATAATCACACCTATCAAACCCCACTCTTCGGCATAAGCTGCAAAAATAAAGTCAGTCTCATACTCTGGCAAGAACAGAAATTTGGATTGGGTCCCATATCCCACTCCCTTCCCAAATAATTCTCCGCTACCAACTGCTACGGTTGACTGATAGGCATTGTAGCCAGCACCCCGTATATCAGAGAGAGGGTCCAAGAAAGTGGCAATCCGCGCTTTTTGGTAATCATAAAAAGCAAAGTGCCATAACGCTGTAAAAGCGACAGCACAAGTCATGAAAACTAGAGCGACGTGAGTCAGGCGGATACCAGCCACTAAGACTAAACCAAACCAAATAAAGAAAATAATCATCGCTGAACCAAAGTCAGGCTGCAAGGCCACCAACATGAAAATACTCAACGTATATAATCCAGAGACAATGACGTGTTTAAAATCACCAATGAGCTCATGGCGCTTGGCGAAATATTTAGCCAACACCATAATTAAAACTAATTTAGCCGGATCAGAAACTTGGAGTGAGAACAAACCCAAGTCAAAACGCTGTCTCGCTCCCATCACGTCCTCACCAAAAAACGCCACGCCGATTAGTAGAATTATAATAGCGACAAAAGAATAAAATGCGGCATTGCTAGAGCGCAGGAAACGATAGTCGGGAATCAGAAGCAAGAAGAAAACAATTACTGAAAAAGTGATCCAGATTATTTGTCGGTTGAAATAAAGATTATCGCCGACATGGGAGTGCATCGTGGCTAACCCCAGAAGAGTTAGACTCATCAACGCCAAAAATAACACAGCATCAAAGCCTGAAAATATTCCTCGAAGAAAACGCTGCATCACTACAGCATATACAAACTGGAGCCGGTGTCAAAACTCTAGTCCAGCTTTAACGCAAAGGTGCAAAATTTGTCTTGGTTTTAGTAATCACTTCAATCTTAGTGGGACCCTCTTCGCAGAGCGCCACAGCGATTTCCTGATAAACTTTCTCTAATTCAGCTATAGTTGGAGCTGTGTAATAAAAAGCCGGATCAGAGGCTAGATCACGAATCAGGTCAACGTCGCGACTGATTTCTGTCGGATTGGCATTAAAAAACTCACCGAAACCTATGGTATAGACTGTCACCTCGGAGACTTTAGCTGCGAAGGCGGCCTGACGGGCAAAGTTAGCGGCGTAGTCACGATCTGCCAGCCCAGTCTCGGGATTTACCGGTCGAGTCACATCACCATCAGTGAGGAAAATAATCACTTTACGCGCATCATCACGATGTCGAGCACTTGTTAGTTCGGCCAAGGCGGCACTGAAGGCGGCACCCATATTGGTATACTGCACTCCGTCTTTCCCCATCACCGTTCGATCTATCGCTGCCTCCACTTGGGTAAAATCTTGAGTGAGCGTTTGTTCTAAAGGGTCCGTTGGATTAGTGGCGTAAGATAGATAACCAATATAATTATTACTATCAACCAAACGTACAAAAGATTTAGCGGCTTGCCTAGCACTCATGAGCGGCTCTGGCGGATCACCACCATCGGCAGCCATTGAACCAGAGCGATCTAGTACCATCATAATATCTGACGGAACCTCACAACTGCGAATGGTCTTGGCGATGGAGTTGGGCCAGGTAAAAACTAAATTTTGTCGACCACGTGGTGCTACTACATCAATAAATGTTTGGGAGGCGGTCAATGGTTCACCTGCTCGATTGAAGATAGTGGCTACTACCTCGACATCTCGCGCTTCTGTCAGTTCAGTGTTTTCAAGATCAACATTTAAGCGCGGACGTGTATCAGTACTTAAAAGTTCAATATCCAGCGTTCTAAATTGTCCACGACCAAGGGAGGCCGGCTGCCAGAGAGCTACTGGCTCGATTTCAATTGTCGTCTCGGTGGGCGCTAGATTATCTTTAGTAATAATCCGACCTTCAAAAATTGGGTAGACACTGTTAGGCGGCAGGATGGTTGTACCCGATCGTGCTGCTATCACTTCCCCGTTACGAATGAGCTTGAAAGTATAAACTAAGTTTTCCGTTGCAGCTGCTGGATTTTTGTTCTCTACATACGCTACCGCATTATATTGACCTTCGTTTATCCGAAAACTTTGCGCCCACTGTACTTGTGGCGGCGTGACACTCAAGGCACAGATACGAACACAGCCTCCGTCACAGTCGACATCTAACTCGTCACCATTTTTTAGATTATCAAAACAGTTGCTCGGAACAAAGAAGTAGAGAAAATAGACACTCGTAAAGAGTAGCGAGAGAAAAGTAAACAAGCCAACACTATATTGTAAACGCCGCCAAAAGGCCCAAGGTCGCAAAGACATCATAAAAATATTATATCACCCCAAGACCAGAATTCGACAGTAATAGCTTGAAAAATAGAAGCCCTTAGCACAGCACCAAAGCCGCGAGCTACGCTCGCGGCTTTGGTGTCTCCTCTCTTCCCCTCCATGTAATTAAATCTCTTGGAAAGTAGGAATGACACTGATGGTTGTCTCATCTGAATGACTCCCTCCGTCTGGGTCGGTACAAGTTACTTTTGCCACACGTGCCGCTGTTAGTGGGACTGTAGTGAAATTGGATACGTTTGTATTGATCAGACCGGTATGATCGATGTTTCCAGAAACAGCTCCAGACAAAATACAACTGAGTACGTAGTTGGCTGTAATAGTGACGGTCACCGGTGCAGTCTGACCACTACGGACAATACTTGGGTTAGAGACGATAGTAATAGTTGGCGTATATGGTCCACCACTGCCAGCGGTAACCGTTACATTCTTAGTAGCACTTAAACCATTATAAGTGGCTGTGATCACTGCGTTGCCTACACTAACACCAGCCAGAGTTCCTTTAGGCGCACTATTGCGAACAGTAGCAATAGTGCCAGCGTTACTAATCCAATCAGCAGTAGCAGTGACATCAGTCGAACCTCCATTAGCACAAGTTGGCGTACCACTATAACTTGGCCAATACCAAGCTTGTAATTGTCGCGTCAGACCAACTGGGACTGATACCGGATCTGATACCGGATCATTTACGGGACAGATGATTAGTTTAGGTGTGCTAGGACCAGAATAGAGATTTACAAACAATGAAGCGGTTTTAGTGAATCCGTCTGTACAAGCGAGAGTATACATAAAGTTTCCTACTCCTACATTTATTGCATAACTTGTGTCATTGACCGGTTCAATACGTGTCGAAGCTGATCCGCTCCAAGTTCCAGTCAAAGCGCAACTAGTGCTTCCACTAGTTGCGACATACAATGTCTGATTTGTAGTTGTTTGTCCTTGGGCCAGCTCAACTGTTCTACCTTGTGGATCAAATACGGGCGCTGGAGTCCAGCCTATATTTTGTGCTGTAGGTGTACCTGTGACGGTCACCGTAGCTGTCGGTGTGTTTGATTGGACTCCTTCATTGTAACAAGTGATTGCGTAAGTGGTTGTCTCTGTTGGAAACACTGATTGGGTATCTGTCCCTATATATGTTTTCCAGCCAGACCAGCCACTTGAGGCCCAACATGAATCAGCTGTACCTGTAACCGTCCAAGTTAATACTGAAGAATTACCTGAAGTGATAGAAGTCGAATTAGCTGAAATAGTAACTACGGGCGCTGATGGTACTACACCATCACATGCAGATATAGAACTATTCCAAGGCGCACTAGGATGACATTCTGCTGTAGCATCATCAAACGCAATCGGCGTAACTCCATCATAGACAGTAAAAGTATGGATACCCCTAGTTAAAGGACGCGGGGTACCTACACTGGAAATAACAGTAGAAAATGGAATCTCGTTTTGTCGAATACTCGGTGGTGTGATACCACTAGTGTCCCAAGTTACAATACTAGTACAGCTACTTTGACCGGCTATGATTGTACAGTTGGGGGCGTCAATCGAAGCAACGGGCCCTGTGTTTGAAACACATGTAGAAACATTCCAAGTAGAGCCAAACTCACACTCAGCTGTAGCATCGTCAGTCGCCCGCTGAGTAGCTCCATCAAAAACAGTAAAGGTGTGGGTGCCTCTAGATAATGGCTGTGGAGTACCAACACTTGAGAGTGCTATAGAGAATTGAATCCCATTTTGTCTCACACTGGCTAAAACCATATTATCGGTATCCCAAGAAACATTACTAGTACAGCTATTTTGACCAATAATAATGCTACAGTCAGGTGCGTTAATACTAGCCGTAGGTCCAGAACTTACGACACAACTGTTACCACTTAATTCATAGCCTACACTACAGGTATATTCACATTTTGCTGGAGAACACGCAGGAACTAAAGTATTTTGAGTATTGGCTGACAGCGTCTCATCATCTCCAGAACACAAAGTGGCATTACTTGTATTTGCACCAACAGTACAAGTATAAGTGGGAGGAGGTGTAGCTGTACAACTAGAACCGTTCCAAGTACCTGAAGCACAGACAGCAGTGACTGGCACTGTATCTAGAATTGAACCACTTACACTGTTGTTACGTAGGTTAAATATATATGGTGAACTATTGGGATTAATCCATGGAGCCACTCGTGAACCACTTGCTCCTGAGTCAAAAGGGTTGCCGGCAATTTCCACTACAGGTGTGGTGGCATTAGTTGTACTCCAAGTAATAGTCGAAGAACATTGAGAGCCGTTTAAAGGGATACTACACTGCACGGGTGAGGCGGAAATGATTCCAAAAGGTACCGGACAAGAGCCGCCAGTTGGCGGATTTGTTTCACTAGTATGGCTTGGTACATAGGAACCTGGAATGCCAGGACAGGACCAACAGCCTGGATCATTTGCATCTGAAGTACCATCTCCGTCATTATCATTACCATCACTGCATTGAGGAGGGGCCGTTACTGTAAATACCGCCGGACCAGATGAATTAATTATGGTGTGTACGGGACTAGGAACAAACGAAGGAGCTTCAGTAATATCGACACTCATCGCGCGGGTCCCATAACTAGAAACAGATAAATCAGTAAGAAAAGGATATGGCCCCATTCCACTTCCGGTTTCAAAAACACTTGCACCCAAATTACAGCCTGAACAGGCTATTTCAGCACGACCTGTATATGGTGTACCACCTTGACCTCCTTTTTGGATATCTACCGACACTGAAGTATTTTGATTTATTTGAGTCGGTGGAGTAAAAGCAACTTGAACATCAAAGCTTAGATAATTTTCATAATTTGGATTCCCCGGCTGTCCAATAAAAATATCCTTGTTCGCAAACCCTGTTACAGCATAAGTTGAAACTGGTATGCTAAAGATGCAAAAAATAAGTACTAGGTAAGAAATTAATTTCGTGTTCATATTTATGCTTTTATGTTTACCTGATTTTGCCTTTTTTTAATAACGATACACAACAACACAAGGAGTAAGAGAGCCGATACAATTACCATCAGAAACTCTATGATGCTAGTATTATTTTTTAGCGTGAACGTTGTATCTGTTTGTGGAAACAAGGTCTGATGTTCTGTTTCAAATCGGTCTATCACCACACCATCTTCTCCAATCAAATTCACAGATACTAGAATTGTGTCACACGCTTTTTCAAGAACAAAATTTGTCGAGGTTATGATTTCCGCAACAGTAACTTTTTGTGAGGCACAAACCCCTTCTGTACCTGAGATTGTTACTTCAGCCTGTACAGTAATCCCACTAGAAAGAGATACTAATTGGATATCATAATTTTCTGCGCTAGTTTGGTTAATCAGCATATTATTTATCAAGCGCATTGCTACTGGGCTTTCATAAGCAGTCGTCGCTCGACTTATAAGGAATGAGTTTTTTAAATCTGTTATTGTAGTTTCAAAAAATGCATCTCTTAAAAAGATTAATTCATCTATATTTTGAACAATTTCTTTTGTCTCATTAGCATCAAATACAATCTCTTGCGGAACCAATGTTTGTACCACCGGAGCAAACACCGAATCACCTGACTTAACCAAGGTAGTCAGAACAATAGTTTGCTTATCAGAAGTTTTGTTATTAAATGTGCACTTTAAAGTTTTGAGATTTACATCAAGTGCACAGTCACTAATATCGACTGGTACCGATACAGCCGCTACCTCTACAGTCTTAATTGGAGCTGCTGATAAAAGTATTCCTTTATCGGTCTTCAAAAAAGCCACTAATTCAATTTTTCCGCTTATAGTTAGAGGTAACTGGTACTCAAACTCCCGGTAAGCATATTGATTTTGCTTAATAGTAATCGAATCAAGAGTAGCAAATTCGTCAACAAGTATAAGGTTCCCATCTACTGTTTGAAACGCCTGAACACCATACATTACCCCTGCCTGAGTACCGATTTTGTTTTGGATATTAACCCCAAGTGTTACATTTCGCCCTTCTTGTTTTACAATAACTTGATTAACTAGATTTACATCAGCAATTATTGAAGGCTCTACCTCAGCTTGTGCCAACGCATTGGCAGCAACAAAATAGCTGACATTTAAAATGCTAATAACTAACCCACTTACTACTAAAAAACTGCGCCAGAAACTTTGTGGATAAACGATATTCATAGACTAATTGTACCTCTAGAGTATAGTTTCTCTGCCGCTTTGTGTGTATAACATTGTGGGTAACATTGTGCATAAAATAATGAACACGTTGCATCGACTTAATATTTATACCGCCTCCCCGCTGCCAACTTAATTCTATTTAAATTAAAGTGTTGGCGTAAGAACTGGGTCCCATCACAGTTCTTACGTCTCATTGAGAATTTTTTGAGGTAACGTATAAAAGTCCAATGAGTGGAAAGCGCCTGTAAGGCGGGACCATTCTTCTACAGTAGTCGCAAAAGTCTGTTTGCTCTCCTAAAGAAAAATCCCAGTCATATGACTGGGATTTTTCTTTAGGAGTATTAAAAACTTAATGTTGGCGCCTACCTACTCTTCCCCAATAAAGGAGTACCATCGGCGATGAAGGACTTAACTTCCGTGTTCGGAATGAGAACGGGTGTACCCCCTTCGCTGAAGCACCAACATTAAATTTTCAATATCTTTTAAGTGAAATGATAATCTTTGTAGATTTTAAATAATTTTCTACAAAATATCAACATTTCGCAGCTCACATAGTCTGCTTTCTCCCTTGTAGGTTGAAATCAGCCTTGTGCCTGCATAAGCAAAACATAGTCACCTGCGGCTTCTTGTTTCTGCTTAAATTTTCAATATCTTTTACCGCTAGATATTAATCTAACTTTTATTTTGCAAACATTGCGTGAGATGGTCATCAAATTTAAAATCTGATGACGAGGCAGGGATGGGATTCTAACCACTGAGCTATCCCGCCGTAAATACCATTTCACGCAATACTTGCGTCGCATATTCTATTTTTTGTAGGTAATAATTTTGTCGAACAAAATTATTGAAAACACTCTTATTTATTTAACACTGTAAAATTGTACTTTTGTGCACAACATGCAGAGAAATTGCTTCATCTAGCATAATTAATTATGTATTGATGTGCAATGTTCCCTACAGGAATTACGTCCTATTAGTACACCTCAGCTTCATGCGTTACCGCACTTCTACTTAGTGCCTATCAACCTGATCATCTCTCAGGGGACTTAATGATTCCTCATCTTGGAGTCGGCTTCCCGCTTAGATGCTTTCAGCGGTTATCCGTTCCGAACATAGCTACTCGGCAATGCCACTGGCGTGACAGCCGATAGACCAGAGGTTCGTTCATTCCGGTCCTCTCGTACTAGGAACAACTCTCCTCAAGAATCGACGCCTGCAGTAGATAGGAGACCAACCTGTCTCACGACGGTCTAAACCCAGCTCACGTGACTTTTTAATTGGCGAACAGCCAAACCCTTGGGACCTGCTCCAGCCCCAGGATAAGTCGAGCCGACATCGCTGTCGTTGCATGAATAACTTAGTCTAATATAGCGTGAGATACATTAGATTATTCATGCGGGTCTCACATTACTGTGAGGATCGGACTATATCTTCATCCAGTTGTAATTTAACTGGAGATCGGCGTGTAGTCTCTACGGATTCTAAACCAATTTTGTACATCATTGAAGGAATTATGTGCGGTTTAATCAAGATAAACAATTTAGGAATACTCTTCTTTAGAAATCGTATTCTTTTGTAATGCTTATCTTTATTGAGAGTAGCTTCTAAGCCAAGTTTTTGTAAAGCTTGGACTAAGATTAACTGACTTTCTGTATCGAATTGTTGTGTATTTAAATACACGTCTGATTCTCTACACCGACTTCCATCATCCATGAACCAGACTGCTAAAGTAAGCGAGTTGAGTTTTAAATCTGTTGGAATAATTTTCACTCCACTGCAATTAAATTGTTTGTGGAGCTCTGTTATTTCACTTGATTGTTTAGTGTAAAAGCGGATTGCTTGACGCTCTCCGTTACCAGAACGTACTTTTGGTACGCCTGCTCTGACACCCTCTAATACATCATATTTCCACATGACATAATCTCGCTGTACAAGCGAATGGTTAACTTCCAGAAATGCATTTTGGCGACCAGGGACGATACGAACGTATCCATCACCTAGTAAGATACCTATTATTACTGATTTCTGAAATTGATTTAGCCTTTCCACGGTATTGTCCATGTCCTTATTCTACTACAATTGTAGTAGTGGCTGGCATGGAGTTCACCGTTATAGCCAATTTGTTTTTGTAGAGTATTGCTACTCTAGGCACCCCGATGTTTATTGTTTTTTATAACTAATAAGTTAAGGTGCCGAACCGTGCCGTCGCTATGGACGCTTGGGCACGACTAGCCTGTTATCCCCAGGGTAACTTTTATCGGGTAATCTCCGGCCGCATCTAACGCGTACCATCGGTTCACTATGCTCCGCTTTCGCGTCTGTTCGGCATCTACGCCTTACAGTCAAGCTGGTTTATGCCATTACACTATCGGCACGGTTTCCATTCGCGCCTAACCAACCTTGAGACCCCTCCGTTACTTTTTGGGAGGGTAGCGCCCCACTAAAACTGCCTGCCACGCACTGTCTCAGGTAGATTTTATCTACCTGGTTAGAAACTGCCAAATTTAAGATGGGTATTTCATATTTCGACTCCACGGTACCCGAAAGCCCGCTTCAAAGTCTCCCCACTATGCTACACATAAATTCAACAGCCTCAATACGAAGCTACAGTAAAGCTCCTGGGGTCTTTTCGTCTATCTGCAGGTACCCGGCATCTTTACCGGGATTGTATTTTCACCGAGCAGGTCCTCGAGACAGTTTCCCACTCGTTACGCCATTCGTGCACGTCGGAACTTACCCGACAAGGAAATACGCTCTATATCCCCTTCTTCTACGAAATAAATCATAGACATTTCACAATAGGACTCTATCTTAACCATCATCTCACATGAAATATAAATAAATATATGCATTTGAATGTTAAGGTCTGCAACATTTGGTCTCTTGTTGGTTGCATTTGGATAATGCGCTCATTTCTGAGTCGCAAGGTAACTATGGCTAGGCTGTTTAACCTATAATCGTTCCAATCCGTTTGGTGCACGTATTGCTACATACACCAAACCTTAGAACGATTATAGTTATCGCTGACATTTACTGGGGCTTATGTAGTCCAGCAAAGCAATCCGAAGATCACTTCACCCCCCACATTTAACCTTCCAGCATAGGTCAGGCGTCACCCTCTATACATAGACTTACGTCTTCGCAGAGAGCTGTGTTTTTGTTAAACAGTCGGCAGGAAATCTTTCGCTGCGGCCTCGCTATTGCTAGCAAGGCAGGCCTTATCCCTAAGTTACGGCCGCTTTTTTGCCGAGTTCCTTGAGGACCTCTCACTCGTTCGCCTTAGTCTTCTCGACTCTACCACCTGTGTCGGTTTGCGGTACGGAATCATTATGTTTAACCCAAACGAAGTTTTTCTCGGAAGTGTGCTCCTTAAATTAGATCGGCCGTAGCCTCACCTTCAGACTCACCTCGGAGTATTGCCATGCGGATTTGCCAGCATGACCTCCTCGATGCTCCAGCATCAATCCAATAAGATGCTTTAAGTACAACACTCCGTCTCTCCATAGGAACATAACGATGTGCAGGAATATTAACCTGCTATCCATCGGGTCCCCCATTCGGGATTCCCTTAGGACCGACTAACCCTTCGATGATCACCATCGCAAAGGAAACCTTGGTATTTCGGCGGACGGGGGTCTCACCCGTCTTGCGGTTACTTGTGCCGGCATTCTCACTCCTCCTCGCTCCACCTCGGCTCTCGCCTTGGATTCATCGCAGAGAAGGACGCTCTCCTACCACTTTAAATTTCCGAAGAAAAATAAAATCCGCAGTTTCGGTAATATGCTTGAGCCCCGATCATCTTCGGCGCAAGGACTCTCGATCAGTGAGCTGTTACGCTTTCTTTAAAGGATGGCTGCTTCTAAGCCAACCTCCTGATTGTTTGAGAATCCTCACCTCCTCAGTTTGCACTGAGCATATATTTAGGGACCTTAACTGGCGATCTGGGCTGTTTCCCTTTTGACCAATGGAGCTTCTCCCCCATAGTCTAACTGCCGCGCTGTAACCAACTGGTATTCGGAGTTTGATAAGAACAACGAGATTTCTCCCTGTTTGCTCTTTCCAGTGCTCTACCCCCAGAGGGATCACGCGACGCCAACCCAAAAGCTGTTTCGGAGAGAACCAGCTATTACGGAATTCGATAAGCTTTTCACTCCTTACCACAAGTCATCCGATGGTTTTGTACGGCCAACCGGTTCGGGCCTCCACGACCTATTACAGTCGCTTCACCCTGCTCATGGCAAGCTCATCCCGCTTCGGGTCGTATACCTGCCCTATATTCGCGCTATTCACGCTCGCTTTCACTGTGCCTCCGTGGGTCTACCACTTAGACAAAGGACAAATATACACTCGCCGGCTCATTCTTCAATAGGCACGCCGTCACCCGGAATAAATTCCAGGCTCCGACTCCTTGTAGGTGTATGGTTTCAGATCTATTTCACTCCCCTTTCCGGGGTTCTTTTCACCTTTCCCTCACGGTACTTGTTCACTATCGGTCTCCAAGAATATTTAGCCTTACCAGTTAGTACTGGCGGATTCATTCGAGCTATTCATGTCTCGAACTACTCAGGAGCAAAAACAAAAGAGATATATGCATTTCGAATACAGGACTATTACCTTCTGGGGTCGTGCTTTCCAACACATTTTCCTATACATATTTTTTGTAACTCTTCGCAACTAAATGCCGTCTTTGTCCTACAACCCCATTCATATAAATACGAATGGTTTGGGCTGTTCCCGTTTCGCTCGCCGCTACTAAGGGAATCGCAAGAACCTTCTTCCTGATCATAATGGCTCAAACCAAGTAAACTTGATCTGAATCTGATCAGAAAGAAAGTTCCGTATATTGCTTTCTATTCCTCCAGGTACTGAGATGTTTCACTTCCCTGGGTACGCATCTGCATAACACAGATTCCTGCTGAGAGCAGGAGGGTTTCCCCATTCGGAAATTTCCGGGTCAAAGGTAATTTGGCACCTCGCCGAAACTTATCGCAGCCATAACACGTCCTTCATCGCTTCTTGAAGCCTAGGCATCCACCATACACCCTTACATTCCTGTAAGGAACATTACACACCACCCTATGGGTGATACGAAAGTTCTCTCACTGAATGCTGTGCACCGCTGCACAATTTTAAGTGTTGTCTGGTCTCTGAAAAATACATAATCAGAACCAGACGTGTTTTTTTTGATTTGTTGGGGACGAAAAGACCCGTGCATTGCACAATTGTCTTAACCCAACAAATCCTTACCTACAGCGCAAAAATGCTTACGCATTTTTGCGCTATTACCACCCGTGCGTCGAACACGAGTGGATTTTTCGGAACCGACCTTATCAAATCGGTTCCTAGAATATGCGATTGTCAAATATCGCGTACCTCCTTGAGTTTTGGATTAAAAAGTCCGCGTCTCCGCGGATAGTCACTCGCAATTGCGAAGGCCTACGCGGTTAGCTACTTTTTGTCCAAATACTCATAGTTACGTGAGCGCCATTGTATACAATCAAAAAATAAAGTCAAGCGTTTACTGTGACCAAACCGGTCTTATTTATGAACAGTTCTGTCCCCAGTTTTATACACAGGATTATTAGGGCTTAATACAAGTCTTCCTAGTGAATTTTGACAAAGAAAGCCTCCCTTGGGGGAGGCTCGAGGTCACGACCTGGAGTGAATGTAATAGTCATTTATTAAGGAATCATGGCGTGGTCGCAATGCCCGCGTCCGTAACACATCCAAAAATAGGAACCGACTACACGATAAACCAAACGGTATTCAATAGTCGTCCCGTACATGGTCCTGGCGGACATCTCGAGGTAATTGCAAGTGTTGAAAAAATGTCTCATAAGACGATAGTGTGTGGGCTCGCCTTTGAGATATGGCGGAAGGAGTTGTACCACTCCTTGCCTCAGCAGCTTATTAAGCAACTTTACTGCCCGGGCCTCACTCGCTTCTTCAACATTTTGTATGACTATTAGACTATTACGATTATGCATCGCACTCCCCCCAGGGCTGTCTCACGCGAGACTTAAGGAATATAGAATATACCACTGCTGCTGTCAAACAATTTCACTCTTCCCAACTATCAGTGGGAGACACCTAGAAAAAGCCAGCAAAATTTGCTGGCTTTTTCTATAAACTATGTTCTTGTTAATCTAGAAGATAACCGAAAAATTAGAGATTGGTTATCTAAGATTATTTTTAGCAGTTGAAGAATTAGTCGCCACCGAATTTACGTATCTTCCAGCTGCTTCTCGACCACCTAACCCAAATGCCAATCCTAGAGCCAGAGAGATGGCAAAGACCATTCCCCCAAATAGCATTTGTACTAATTCCGTGGCAATTTGGAGCTGATTTAAAGACGCTAAAACAGCAAAGAAAATAACAGCGAACTTGGCAAATTTACCCAAAAAATGTGCGGACTTGAAGTTGGCAGTCTTCGCAGCAGCTACTACCATGTTCTGCAAAAATTGTGCCAGGACAAAAGCAACAAAAAGAATGATTGTAGCAACAATCACTCGAGGCAAATATGTCAATACAAAGTCACTGAGAAAGGCAGTTGCTTGATGCAGGTTGAGAACGTCTAAAGCAGCTACAAAGAAAGCGATAATGATAAACCACTTCACGATTGTACCCACAAAGAGTCCTGAATTAAGTCGATAGCCCGACCGCTCAAGCAGCGCCTCTGCACCCGCTCCCCTTAAGGCACTGTCAACATTAAGTCGATTGAAAATCGTTACTATTATCTTCTTCAAAATTCCCGCCACCACAAATCCAATAATCAGTATTATGATGGCCATAATAAGATTAGGGAGTAGGTTCACCACTTGATACCATAGGCCAGACAGGGCCGCCTCCAGTTGATTTTGATACATACTATTTAATTTTTATTGCATTTAATGATTAAAGGCATAATCAAAAAACACGCATTAATAATTCCTAGCCAATAGTACCTAATTGACATAAAGAAATTATGAAGGAATCTCTTCCTTATCTTGATCTTGGTGTCGTTTAACCTGGGAAAGAACCTCGATGTAGTTCATTTCTGATACCAATTTTATCAACCAGGATTTGATGTTTGTAATCAAACAAGTCCCTAGTAAGTTTGTCATTCATCCCTACCCGATAGAGTAAGTCAGTGCTAGTCATCATCGCAAAACGGATCTCCAAACCAATCTCCGCTTCCAAAGACCTAATTGCTGTCTCTATTTTTGCTGGGGACAATTTATTCATCGTCAATAGAACATCTAACTGTTGCTCAAACTCACGAACAAATACGCCAGCCACTACCAAAAAATCTATAGTCCCGGCTTTACGTAAATGAGTCAGTAGATTTTTTCCATCAATCGGCGCTGTTTCAAACAGGAAGGTTTGTAAGGCTTGTAGTTCCTGAAAATTTTTGTTCAGAGCG
>Ga0163151_10002956_pt1 | contig 25259 bp, 23 predicted proteins | sample OliLakLV19MP5IB2_FD_145596 | JGI IMG/M metagenome (GOLD analysis project Ga0163151, IMG submission 145596) | Freshwater microbial mat bacterial communities from Lake Vanda, McMurdo Dry Valleys, Antarctica - Oligotrophic Lake LV.19.MP5.IB-2 | ecosystem: Environmental > Aquatic > Freshwater >...
GTTAAGCGTTTGCTCACGCTCATCATGTCCACCACCCATACCCGCGCCTCGATGACGTCCAACTGCGTCGATCTCATCAATAAAAATTAGACACGGAGCGTGTTTCTTGCCCTGTTCAAACAGATCGCGAACACGGCTAGCGCCTACGCCCACAAACATTTCGACAAAGTCAGAACCAGAAATAGTAAAAAACGGCACACCTGCCTCACCTGCTACGGCGCGCCCTAGCAAGGTCTTGCCTGTACCAGGAGGCCCAATCAACAACACGCCCTTGGGAATTCTCCCACCCAGCTTGGTGTATTTTTTAGGTTCCTTTAAAAATAAAACAATTTCTTCAAGTTCATGTTTAGCTTCGTCAACTCCCGCTACATCGGCAAACATAACTTTCTTTTTGTTTTCCGTAAGCAAACGGGCTCGCGACTTACCAAAACTCATGGCCTTACCGCCGCCCACTTGAATTTGTTTAAGTAACCAGGTGAAAAAGAAAATGATCAACAGGATCGGAACAAAATTTGCTAATATCGTAAATAATATATTGCCGCTGTCAGATTTGTCATAGTCAGGTGTGATGCCGTTAGCCACCATCATTTTGTAGCCTTCGTCACCCGTGTTACCTGGAATACGAAACTTTTTTCCCCCAAATTCTTTTTCAAATTCGGGTCGAATCTCACCGCTGATTTCGTGGCTGGATTCTGAGAACGAAACACTCTTAATTTTTTTGGCTTTAACCGCTTCTACAAATCGCGAGTAGCTAAAATCCGCGACCATGGTTTGTCGGCCCTGCTCCCACACCTGAATAATGATAAGCAACAGAACAATCGCTAATACCCAAAGGGCCATACTCTTATGTTCAAAACGCATTGTGAATCCTAGGTTAAGTTAGATTAAATATTTCTTTTGAAAGTATAGCATTGAGAGCTATGACTCTCAACGAACGATATAAATATGATTTTCATCGACTCGCCATTGGTGCGAAGACAGACGAAAGGCAAAGCGTTTTTGCCTTGTGTTAAGGCGTTTGATGATTTCGTCTACGTGCCTAAGTCGGTAGTTTTTTAGCCCTGACTTTTGGAGGTAGCGGGCGACGACACGGCGCTTTTCAGCATCAGTCATGGCGAACAATTGCCCTCTCTGAATTCCTAACTCGTCGAGTGGTAACAAGTCTGAGCTGGCTTTGCCTAATGAGAGCTCGTCGCAAATGAGACTGAGAGAGCGCTGTAACGATTCAAGGCCACCTGGACGCATTTTTAAAAGCTGAGGAAACCAAACGTGCCGCATCCAGTTTCTCAAATACCGAACGTCTAAATTGGAAGGATCGTCCATCCATTTAATTTTTTTCTTTACAACATAGTCCCTGATTTCGTTAGCTGAAATCGTTAAGAAGGGACGAAAAAGGGCGTCCCGTTTTTCGCTCATAGCTCTTAGCCCTTGGGCTCCCGTGCCACGCACCAGCCTTATCATTCGCGTCTCAAGCAGATCCTGTTCGTGGTGAGCGAAAACCACCAATTCAAATCCGCCACTGAGTTTAAAGTGCTCAATCCAATGTCGGCGAAATTGCCGCAAACTGGCCTCGCTCTGACTCCCTGGGCTGCGATTTTTTTCTCGACCTCCTTCACCGGTGTTTGAAAAAAAAGGAAGTCCCAAGGTTTCGCTCTCGCACTTTACCATTTCATACGCCTGATCACGAAAACCAGAACCAGCTCCATGGTGAATATGAACGACGCCAATCTCCAGCTTTAGTTTTAATTGTAATTCGTGAAAGACATGTAACAAGGCCATAGAATCACGGCCACCAGATACTGCCAGAAGGAGACGGCGCTCCTTCAATGCCAAAACTTTTTTTAGAATTTTATAAGCAAAATTAGATACTCGCAAAACAACTACGGAGTTACCGTCCAGCCATTGATAAAGCAAGCACCACCGTGACATGTGGCATCAAAATTCCCAACATTGGGTACGAAAGTACTCCAACCATTTGTCGCACAATTATTATTGTTACAATTTGTCACCAAGCGCCGTCCCTGTTGAGAAGTTTGCCAACCGTTTCTCAAACAGTCGCTCCCAAAACAAGAAACATTACTCGCAAAACGTCCGTTGACAGTTTCAGTCCAACCATTATTAAAGCAACTATTGTTGATGCAGCGAACATTGGTGGTGCCGAAGGTGTCGTAAACATCCCAACCGTAATTAAAGCAGTTATTTTCTATACACTGCACCTGACCGCTGGTCCCTTTAGAAACATCGTTATAGGCCCAGCCAAAACTTAAACAGTCACTATTATTACATTGAATGCTCATGCTGGCAAAAGCTGTTTGGCCCAATAAAAGACCTGCAAAAAGAAGCCCTGTAACTTTTAATATTTTCATTTTCATATCATTTCTCCCATTTTTTCTTCATTGTCGAAAACAATATTTACATTGTCAAAAGGAATAGCAAAGCCAATAATATTTAGATGGAGTGCAGCGCTGGGCATAGTCACAAATCTGTCAAAAATATCTACGTCGCGCTATTAATTAACCTGGTTTTCGTGGGAATTGAGCTAGTTGGCGGAATTTACGCTGGCAGCTTTGCTATTATCGCAGACGCCCTTCACGATCTTGGCGATAGCCTCACGCTATTTTTAGCCTGGATTTTAGAAAAAATATCGACAAAGCAGGCCACAAAAAAATTTAGCTATGGGTATAAACGCCTTTCCCTACTTTCTTCGTTGTTCGTAAGTGGCATTTTGATAATTGGTTCGCTATTAATCCTCTTTCACTCATGGCAAAACATCAACAGTGTAACGCTACCCAACAGCAAAATCATGTTTGGCTTAGCGCTCCTAGGAATCCTCTTTAATGGCTGGGCTTTTTTGACCCTAAATAAAGGGACTAGCCTTAATGAAAAAGCCATTTCTTTACATATGCTAGAGGACCTTTTGGGCTGGGTGTCCATCTTGCTGGGGTCTATTCTTTTGATGTTTTTTCAATGGACATGGCTAGACGGCGCGATGGCCATGGCTATTGCAGGTTTTACGCTTTTTAACGCTGTTCGCAACCTTTTCCGTGCGGCCAATTTATTCTTACAGGCCCATCCCGTTAATTTTGATCAAGCGAAATATCTGTCTGAGATTAAAAAAGTTCAGGGCATCACAGGTGTGCACGACATCCATGTTTGGTCGCTCGATGGCGAACAGCATATAATCTCGTATCATATTGAGATTTCGCCAGAACTGAGCCCTGGGGCCGTAGCGTCACTCAAAAATACTTGTCGCGAATTATTAAAACCCTTTGGTAAATTTCATTGCACAATTGAAACAGAGATTGAAGGCGCCCCTTGTCTTGACCGCTGTGAACCATCAAATATTTAGACAGTTTTCTAAACATTTTTTTTCTCTTTTAAAGTTGGTTTTTTTGTCCACAGCTTTGACAGACAAAATAATTAATTTTTCTTACTCATTTTTACTTTCACTATGATTACTGCAACTTAGCTTGTCTCAAATGGCGACTGTGCGCGGATTGTTCGCCCTTGTTAAGCCCTTAGGGGTTTTTTGTGAATCTTTGTAATCCCCCGTAACCTATACATAGGACGTAATAAGCACAATTGGATTGTGCTTTAGCTGGAGGAAGCCATGAAAGCCCTGAATTTAATAAGTTTAATAATTTTAGTTACTCAACTGGTTGCTTGCGGAGAAAGAGATCCTTCTATATCTCTTTTGCCCGAACAAATTCGCTTTATCCAAAACTCGACAAAACTTAATGCCAAAGTCGACATCTTATGGGTGATGGATAACTCAGGCTCTATGCAAACCTCACAACAAAATGTGGCTGATAATTTTAACGTCTTTATCAATGATTTCGTGACCAAAGGTTATGATTATCGAATAGCCGTAACGGGAACAGATGCTTACCGCTCGCTTTATCAAAACAATCTCAGTTTGTCTAAATTTCGAGATGGCAACGGCACCACTCACTCAAACGTTTTTGTTATTTATCCGAACACCCCTAATTTGATACCCACATTTATGACTAATATATTATTGGGTACGAGTGGCAGTGGGGATGAGCGCATGTTTCAGAGCTTTCACCAGAGTCTTATCAATCCTTTAAATTCTGGTTTTTTGCGATCTGACTCTCATCTTGCCGTTGTTATGGTCACCGACGAAGATGACTTCTCACGAAATCACTCGGCTTCAAACAACCACAACTATGCTGATGCCTTGATGTATCCTGTCAATACCTATGTTTCATTCTTAGAGTCCTTCACCAACTCCTCAGGTGCAAATGCAAGATTTACTACACATGCCATCGCCATCTTTGATGACGCTTGCAAAACATTCTTAAATAGCAGTGGGGCCGGCCGAATTATCGCTCAGCGCGTGGGACAGCTTGTCGACGCAACTGATGGCGTGAAAAGCAGCCTTTGTGACGACTTTGCTGGCTCGCTGGGTGCCATATCTCAAAGTATATTAGAGAACTCGTCGGAATTTTTTTTAGATCGCGAGCCTAATGTTGACACGATCTTCGTTCGTGTAAACAGCGCAGTTGTGCCTAACTCGGCCACTAACGGTTGGACTTATAATGCGGCTTCTAACAGTATTAGATTCCACAATGGAGCAGTTCCGGCCCAGGGCGCCGAGATTGTTATCGACTTCGATCCAGCTACCATTAAATAAGAGTTGTGAGTCCTTTGACTTTAGTCGCTACAATTGGCGATAATTTCTATTGATGGCTCTCCAAAATTCAAAAAGGCAATCAGCCTTCTTAGTATTAGCATTGATTGTTGGCACCCTGACCGGTGCCGCTATAGGCGCTGGTTCCGTTTTCTACTTTAAAACGATGAAGCCAAAATTTAACCATCAAATTCGACTACTCACCTATCGCAAGTGGCTTTCCGCACCAATGATTGAGCGCTTTCTGAATGACGAGAAAATTCTTATTGAACAGGATGTGGCCACGTCAAGTAGCGATTTTTTTAGCCGACTCTCAGATCCTACCCATGACTACGATTTAGTATCGATTGCTTCGTGGCAGATACCCTCTGCCATTGATACCCACTTGCTAGAGCCTTTAAAAAAAGGCGAAATCCCCTTGTTAAGATTAATTGCTGCTGATTTTAGGCAGTTACCGCAAGACCGTGATCTATTCTATTCTGTTCCACTTTTTTGGGGCGCCAATGGAATCGTCTACAACAAAACAAAAGTCGGCAAAAAAATTCAGTCTTGGGTCGATATTTTTAATGACCCCAACATATTGGCACACACGGCTCTGCTCAATGAACCCCGAGAAATCATGTCGGGACTTATTCGCCGAAACTCTCTGAGCGAAAAATCAATTGCTGATGATGGGTCCAATTTGAAAAAATCTCTAAATGATATTTTGCCCTTTGCCAAATATAGCGCAGTTCAAGCCTTAAAGCTCTTAGGCAAAGAGGACGTCTGGGTCGCTGAGCTGCCACAAGGCTTGGCTTCGATCCCGCTGGCGCGTAACTCGGATTATATCTTTGTGTTACCTGATGAATCCGCTACGCTTTGGACAGAGTCCTTAGTCATTGCCAAGGGCACAAACAAATCAGCTCAGGTCTACCGTTTTATAAATTACTTACTGCAAAAAGATGTGGCGCGCTCATTGGTGCAACAGACGCACATGGCGACTACGCTCACAAGCCTCGAAGACGAAGTTCTGCACCCCATGCTCAAGGCCTCTTATGTTCGCTCACTACCTTTAAACAAATTGCAGGTAATTGAGCCGATTAACCATATGGCTAAACAATGGGAAGACGCAATTTCAAGTGCGACTTTAAATTAATAAACTGAAATATTTTATAGGGGTCAAGGGGCTGTGCTAGAGATTGGCACTACCGCTTCTTTTGGTATTTTATTAAGTGGCGTATTTGAATCAACGCTGTCATAAACTTTTATGCTTAGGAGCAAGTGGTTGGCTTGACCATAAGTAAAATTACTAGGTAGCGTTGTGCTGTTAATAATAAACTGCCCACCAACGCACTCCGTGTTGCCCTTCCACTGATAATCGCCATTATTCGAAGACTGAAATAAGCGATATTCAATTTTCGCTACTGGGTAGCCACCAGCGTAACAAGCCCCCGTATAGCCTATGATCGCGTTCCCCGTATTTAGGGCATATGCTGGCAGAAATGCAGAATCAAACCCCACCTCATATAAATTGCCTTTACAGTTTTGCTGCTGTGGCTCCTTACAGTACTCAGAACTACTGTAGAGGCTACCCGTGGGCACCTGAGAGCAGTTTGAATAAGTGATAGTTACTAACGTGAATGAAATAAAAGCCACGACTATTTTGTTGGTTGTTATCATAAGGTATTTATCGGAATGAAACGGCAGAACTTTAGTCCATATGGCGTCTCATTTTGAGACAAAAAAGACAAAAAAAAAGGGGTTAAGCTCATTCGAGCCCAACCCCTTTAGAGTTCTCCCTCAATCTAACAATTCCCCTATTAGAACATCGCTCCTAGATTACTTACCTTCGCTGGGCGCAGGTGATTCTTCTTTGCAAACTTCTGCTTTGGCCGTAGTCGCTTTTGAAGCGATCATCGGTTCGGCATTGGTTTTTACCCACCATACTTGGGTGTGCTCATTAGTAATTTTCTCGTCCCCGACTTTCTTAAAGTCATTCATGTTTTGACGAACAAATACGGCCACAGAACCCGCCGAGTTTTTATCCGCATCAACTTTAGTGATCAAAACTGAGTATTCGTTACAAGATTGATCCTTACTCACGCACTTAATTTGCACTTTGTAAGGTGCCGACTCTATTGTTTGTGCCTCAGACCCTGGCTTAATGTTCTGTGCCATCGTAACGTCGGGAACTTTACAGTCCGTATGCACGATAGTGACCGTTACGTTTTCTGAGTCGCCGACCCTACTATTAGTGACAACCCCCACCCCAGAAATCTCATTAGCTAGCTCTTGAGATTTAGGATCTTTCTCATCCCATTCTTTACCCCAAGCCGTTTTTAACGATTGGCTAATCTGTAGATCTGTTTTTTCAAACATTGTCATCTTGACGGGAGCTTTTCCTCCGCTAATTCGACCATGACGCGTTCCACAGGCTGTAACCATTAGACCTATTATACTTACCAGAACAGTTAATTTATTCATAATATTTCCCCTTTTCCTTTGGTTGTTTTGAAGACTAGAGAGCAATTCGCATACCAGGCACGATCGAATCCCATTTTTACAGGTAACTCAGCTTGTTAAGTGGAACAGATCTCTTAAGGCAGCAACAGAAGATTGTAAGATTTCCCTGTGCAAAACATGCAGTGAAAACTAATTCACATTTAGAAACAATTCTTGTCACTAGCGGCTCAAGTGTTTTCTCATAACACTGAATACCTTTGACAGGCCCATGCGACTCACATGAACCCCTAATTCATGACGATCATTTTTATATTTTCTCAATGTTTTCCAAGCTCTAAACTTACTAATCCAACCATCGCCGGCTTGCAAAACTTCGCCATTGTGTAACAGGTAAACAAAAACCGCCATGAGGTCCTCGTAAGAGCCAACACTACCCGTTTGCTTCTGCCAAACTTCAGCAAACAACATTTCAAAGGTCGGAAACGCCGCCTCAACCTCTAAGAGATCTAGGTAACCCGACCTATCGCGATCAAATTTGAGCATCAAAGATTCTGTAAAATAAAAAAGAACCGAAAACACTCTCAGTTCTGGCAATCCCATATCTATTTGGTTAATGGAATCCAAAGAGGCCTCAAGGTATTGAATGAGGAATTCGTTTCTTTTATCTAAACTCAACCCCGAATAATAGGCGCTCATATCGGGAAGTCCCCTAAAATATTTTTCATAATTTTTATCAAAGGTTTTAAAAAGATATCGTTTGTCTACCTTCATGTTACCAAAGGAATCAATTTGTGACTGTGCACAACTGCGACAGAGCAGTTGCATGTCCTCGAGAATACTTTTGGCAGTGCTACCGCCCGACATCAAGAGACCGATTTCTTCAGCCCCCTCATTCATCGACATCCAAAGATCTCCGTTACCGCTAACTGTAAAAAAATTAGCCTCTTTTAACGTGCGTCTTCCCGCAGTCTTAACGTGGGGATCCAGTAAACCCAAATCAACTCCAACGGGATAGACGTCCTCGTAAAACTGTTGAAACTCGCTGCCAGAGAGATTTGAGAGTTTTTCTCGACTCTCAGGACTTTTGGCATATCCCTGAATAACAATTCTATAAAAAGAATTAAACCAGTTTAAGTGAGTCAGCGACATAAAGTTGTGACGGCGCCCCAAGACAGGATCGCCACCAATTTGGCGAAGAAATGAATTATCTAACAAGGTGGGGCCCAATTTATATTGTAATAAGATTTCTGTAAAACTTGTTGTCCAGGCCTTTGTACTTCTCCAAGCATTTGATAGCGCCAAAATGTTTTCATGACTCTCAAAATCCTTAGCTCCTTCAAATACGGTGCTTACAAACTGCTGATGTAAAAACCATGAGCTAATTTCTTTTTCAATTCTAGTCAGTGCTTTTTTGCCAAGACCCAAGTTAGCATTTGAGGTGAATTCTAATTCTTCACGAAAAATAGTCCGTGATAATCTATTAAGAACCTGCGCCACAGACTCGGCTTTAACGCCTTCAGGAACAAGCCAATTTAATGCTTTCAGACTAATGACTAATTGATTCAATTCCTTCAGGCCGATGGTGCCACCTTGATGAAAATCACTGCCGTCTTTGAGTTCTTCAATGAGCATCTCTGCTACGGATTGAGTATGAGCGAGCTTCGGAGACCTAAGGATGTTCTTGATATCGGGGTCCTCAACCAAGTAATGATAGGTCACATAGGCGCCCCATAAATTACCCAGTTTGACATAAAGGCGTGGCCAATCCTGTTTCAATATTGAATCACCGGGTGGATTAATTAGTACCGATTTTACTGCCTTAGCTAGTTCCAATTTTTTATTTAGGTCGACTTTTTCGTTTTCGCTTACCGGTCTGTCAAAATAGTCATGAATTTCATTCCAGGTCGACATCAAATTGGCAATTTCATAGCTTCGATGAATCACTCCTAGAGTTTGGCTCCAAATTTTGGCCTGCAGAGTAAGTTCGTTAACTGCTGCATACACTTGGCTTTCATGGGCTTTTGTTTCGGATAGACTTAAAACGCTGGCGTGAGGCAAAAGACTTAAGCTTGATTGCCAAAATTTAGAAATAAACAAATGTAGCCTTTCAATTTCCTTAAACGACAGATATTCGGTGTCTCCCCCAAAAATGGCTTGTTTCAAAGAAATAAGGTGTTTCACAAGACTGTCGGGAACTAACTTCTTTCCTAAAAAAACTTTCTGAATCAAGATTCTTAATTTTTCAATCTTGTAACCTTCTAGGTCTCTCGTAGTCGCTTGTTTTTGAAACTCAACTACTACAGCGTCCAAACAGCCCCAAAACTCATTCACCTGATCTGCATTGCCGTGACCATCAAAGTAACGGTTTATCCGCCCACTCCAGTCTTTAAGGCAACCACCGCCTTCTAAATCGACGACTATGACTTTTCTGTCTTTGCCGTTGGGGTTATCTCGAAACCAACTACAACTAGTGAGGCAGAGTGAAGTCAAAAGCAACAGGGCGAATGCCATTTTAGAAAACATAGTGAACTCCCCCGTAAACTCGATCATTGCCCTTGTGTGCCGAAAAAATATTTGGGTCCTGAGAAAGCGGTGAACCTACGTCTCCAAGCGCTTCTATACCCATAACAATCTCAAAATCTTTTTGGGGACGATAGGCTAATTGACTATTGATCATGGCCCCAGCCCAATGAGCGTCGTAGGTGCCTGATAAATTAAAGTGTAAAAGATCAGTCCACTTTCCACTATATTCGGCCTTTACTGCTTTGGTAAAAAAGTAGCGATCAAGGCCACGGCTTTTTAGAGCTGCAAGCTCGTCACCCACTAGCTCGTCTCTACCTTCCCAACGTTTTAAATAGCTCAGCCGAATTCGGCTAGATGCAGTTACTCGGTAACTGACGCTTGGTGAAAAAATATAATTGTCATTCATCGCATAACCACTGGCGCCCTCTGGAATTCCGCTCTTTAAAGGTGCGTCGGCAATGAATCCCACGTGAAAATGCGCCGCCTTTCGACGATAACCTGACTCAATAGTCGCCAGTTGGTGATATTGGACATAGGGAAAAATATTAACTCCATATTGGGAGGGATCTATTCTATCGGTATCAAAACCATTCACTGTGGCCACGCCAAGCTGATTAACTGGTTTATAAGCATAAGAGGTCATGAGCCAGCCACCCGCAGTTGGGTCTCCAAAAAAAATCTGACCGCCGCCACCCCCATTATACAAGATGTCTCGGGTCGCCGGCCTTTCTATATCGTAATAAATTGAAATCGAATTTCCACCCAGCATCAGTTGCTGTGCGGGAATAGAAAACCACGGACTCGCTGATTGAAATTTTCCATCTTGCACCAAAAACGAAGGCCCAATATTAGGAATAAAAAAAGGACTTAAAAAAAATGTGCCTCGGGCCCCATTCATTTTGAATTCCGAAATGATTCCTGTGAGTCCTTGGCTTTCTGGTCTGATGTAATTTCCCATATAAAGCGGTTGCCAAGCACCGAGATTCCAATCCTCATCAACCACACTCCACAAATATTTTTTGCGGCCAAAATAAAAATTGCCATTTAAGGTACTTTTGGAATTACTCAGCGCAACTTCATCTAAACGAGTGTAACTCAGCAGACTCTGCTCAGGCGCCCAGTAAGCCTTTGCAGACATTGAGAACGTGATGGCCTGACCAACGCTGACTTTGTCGTAGAGCAGACTTAAGCCATAAGGATTCTGATCAAATTCAGCGTCCTTACCGTAAGTGACATAGTTAGAACTCTCTAATCCGAGCATAATGGCATTTTTGTCGATAGAACTTTCGCTCACTAGTTCGCTGCGAAAAACCTCAAGGTCCTCTGACGCAAAAGCGCCGCAGCCAAGGACGAGCCCAAATAAAATCGCACTTGAAAATGCCGTGTTGAAAAAGCGAGGTTTCGTCATCATTGATCAATATAGGCAAGGTACGCTGCTGTGTCCAATTTCAGGCTAGGAAAATTTTACCAAGAAATAAATTTCAATTAAGATTTAGCTTTGGCACTCGGGACACCAGAAAGTCGAACGGCCCGTTATGTTCTTAGCCAAAACCTTTTTGGCGCATTTTCGACACCCCTCTCCCCGACGGCCGTAAACAAAGAAACACTGCTGAAAGCTTCCTGATTGGCCTTGGGAGTTCTGATAGTCCTTAATGGTCGATCCCCCGGCCTCAATGGCCCTACTTAGCAGTTTAGGTAACTCGACAATTAGAGCCAGAATTTCGTGAGACTTAAGGCGATGACACTTTTTTTGAGGCTTAATCTTAGCTAAAAACAATACCTCGCTCGCGTAAATATTACCGATGCCGGAGATTCTACGCTGGTCCATCAAAAAGCTCTTAATGCTCGTCGATCGAGTTTTGAGTAGGGGTGTTAAGTAGCTCTCAGTAAACTGACCCTTATTGAGCGGCTCGACCCCCAGATTTTTAAGCCAACGATTATTAGCAATTTCCGCAGTTTCACAATGAGTTATGAGCCCAAATCTTCGCACATCATTATAAACCAGGTAGTGTCCCTGAAAAAATTTAATTACAAAGTGGTCATGTTTTTTTGCCCTAAATTCACTTTCAGCTCGCCACCGCCCCGTCATTCCAAGATGATTTATCATTACCCCTTTTTTTAACTGAAATAATAAAAATTTAGCGCGCCTTTCGATTTTTAACAGGCTCTCGCCCATAAGCCACTTTGGCAGATTTTTATCTAAGGGTATTCTTAAAGACGGCGAAAGACATTGGGCTGACTCAATTTTGAGATTCTCACCCAAGGACGCAATTAAACTTCGACGTACATTTTCGACTTCTGGTAATTCGGGCATGGGTTCTTCTGCTCTTTTCTTTGGTCTTTTCTTTGGGTTAATCGCCAATTCAATCCCTATCAAGCTTTTTTTGCCCTTTAATGTTTTTGTACTTCCCCACGGCGGGGTTTTTCTAAAAGCCAGGTCAAATGTGAAGCTATTATTGTGTGTCTTTTGGGATAAACCATCAGAACCTTCCATAATCCTTCTTAAAGCCGATCTGGCGGCATGTTAGAAGGATTTGAATTCTTGGCACTCGTCTTGCTCAGTTTACTCCGAGATTGAATTTTTCGATCTAAAACTGAATAGAGAAGGTATTTATGAGAAAATTGCTTACATTAATTGTTTTACTGTCAACTATTTCTACATCGACACTCGCTAATAGAAATTTGGAGCGCAGTCAGGCATTACAAAAGTGTGATCACGAACTCTATCAGAAAACAAATTCAGCATTAACGTTTTCAATGGTAATGGATTATTGTGAAAGAGAGAAAGCAATTGATCTTTTGGCAGCTGCTGACTTATGGAAAAAAATTGGAACAGTCGGATTCGCAGACGCCTTAGCTCGAGTAAAAGCATTACCTCAGGATTGACTGTCTCCGCATAACCAAAACCCCTTGATTCTTTGCTAGCGATTAATTTGAAATACGCTGACTTCACGACTGTCGCTATACCCCTGTAGCCCGATTTGGACCGCTATGCACGGATAACGGCTAACATCGGGCAATGAGGGTACAGCCATAAATATCACTTCATGATTAAAGAAAATCGGCTTTGGATCCGATAGGATAGACATGCGTCCCACCTTCGTCTCTTTAGCGCTAGTTTTTGGTCTCTTTTCCAACTATTCACACGCCCAAGAAACTAAAACCATGGTCTGCGGCATAGACCTATTACAAGCTGTGAAAGAAACTATTCTGTGTCGAGGGTCCTTGAGTTTTGCCAGTTGTATTGGGGCAGGAACCCTACTTGCTAGCGCCGGTAAGACCGCCATTTCGGCAGCGACAGCGAAAAGTAAACGTCTCAGTCGCGCAGAAAAAATAGCAGTTGCCCAGCTTGAAAAAGAATTAAGACCTTTGCATGAAAGGCACTTAAAAGCGATTAAAGGCGCTCAGGCCGCTGTTAAAATAACTCGAGCCGAGGTCTATGATGACGCCGCCAGAGTTACGCAAAATAATATCCTTGGGCAAATTTCAAATGGGACCTATGAGCGAAAGATGGGATATGTCGAGGCCAAAGCCTATGAAAACAAATTAGCACAAATGCGGTCTCTTACCGGCTTGCCCGAGGCTCAAATTACTAAGGGATTAGAAATAGCTGAAGCAAGACTTCTCTTAGGTAAGACCTTAAAGTATCTCATCCCTGGTCTTGGTGCCGCAGCTATTACTTACGACGTCGCTGACTACACCTTAACGGCGTCACCCATTGCCTGCCAACAGCTTGACGAAAAATATATGAGTCTCGATGGAGAATGCAAAAATGATTTTGAAACGGTTTCAGAAAGTTCACGAAAGTTCTTAATGATGCCCGCCATTGATCAGGAGCAAATTCTTAAGACGAATCCACGACTATGTGATCACTACCAGAAAATGCTTGAACACATGAAAAGACATGATGAAGGATTTGAAATTAATTCGCTAAACTGTTCAGACGTAACTCGACAGAAAGCAATTGAAGTAAAAGTTAGTAAGCTCAACTCCGACGGTACTTATAAAACGCTGACTCACAAAGTTAACTTAGACAATAGCCGCCAACCTGAAAAACTAGAAACCTACGATTCAGAAACTAAAGAAGGTTCAAGAATATTCTTTAAACAGGTGACGGGATTTACGTATACAAACAAAAACCCAGAAAGTGTTACTGAGATTACTGACATTCAATATCAGATTCCTATCGCCACTAGGGGTGTAATTGATACGGCACTTACGCCGATTAGTGCCAAGCCAGAGTCTGAGGCATTGGCTACCCGTCATGCCCAAGCTATTAAACACTGGTACGGATTAAAAAGTTATCTCCCAAAACTGGTATCATGCTGTATGGATACGAGAATGAACTCCCGGAACCAGAGAGAAAGCATTCCCGAAAGAGAGTGTATAGAAAGTGTATCAGGCAAAATAGCTCGCGAATCGCAAACAGTCAGATCCGGGGCCCCAGCCACTACCGGTTCGGCTAAATAGAGAACACTACTGAATCAATACCCAGACAAGATATATATGAGTGATGTGATGAACCATTTGGTCAAAGCCCAAACAGTTCCAGTAAGAAGCTTTCGTCTTATCTCGGTAGCGCCCCATATATTTGGGGCCAGCCTTCAAGCGATCCATAATAAAGTGCGTAACAAAATCAATGACCAAAAGCTGTAACCACACTGAGGGATTTACGGCCAGCGCAATTGACAGCGTAAATACACTGTGAACTAAACAGTGAGCCGAAAGCGGCGGAATAAAATCCCAACCAGGCCTTATCTTGTTCAACATGTAGCCACGCTGTAGCGGAAAATCGCACAGGAAGTGTTTCACCTGATAAATGACCAAAAGAATAAAAGCTTGTTCAAGCTGAGTATATTGATTAAGCATTAGTTGACTCTTTAAACATCGTAACCGAGCCCAATCGCACCCGTCTACAAAATCAGTCTTTACGACCCGATCAAAGTAGGGTTAGGATCTAAAACATGCCAAAATCGCCCCAACCGCAAACAAAAGCCGACAGCCAGGGACCACTTGGTGTGGCTATTGATCTTGTTTTTAATCTGGTATTGCCCGTTTATATACTCGAAAAATTTTCACATCGTTTGGGCGAAAACGGCGCCGTTTGGGCTCTTGTCATCGCCCTATCTTTTCCTTTGGGATTTGGCCTCTATGATTACATCGTCAATAAAAAACAAAATTGGGCTTCGATACTGGGGTTTGTAAACACTGTTTTTACTGGCGTTTTTGCAGTCATAGGCCTGACGCGAAACTGGTATATCGTCAAAGAAATTATTGTGCCCCTAATTCTCGGAATTTACGTCCTGATGACCTTACGCAAAGGCAGCAAGCCATTTATTGAAAAACTCATATATAATGATCGGGTACTAAATATTGCTTTGATTGAGGAACGCCTTCGTCGTCAGAATCAAATAGACCGCCTGCATTCCCATTTAGCCAAGTCGACTCAATACTTTTCGGCAAGCTTTTTTTTAAGTGCCATTTTAAACTTTTTGGTCGCTAACCATGTGTTTACCGATATCGAATATTTTTGGCTGTCTAGTGAACGAGCCGCTCTCAGGAATTTGCAAATTGCACAGATGACTAAGCTCGGTTACCTCATGATAGCACTGCCGTGCATGGTTATTACAATGGTGGTGATTTGGTTTTTGTTGAATGGCTTGACCAAAATAACGAAGTTAAGTCTAAACGAGATAATGGCCGACAGATCCCCTCATTCCGCTTCCGCTTCTCCTTCGACCTCGACTTCACCAGACTCGTCTTCATAGTGTTTTCCCACCTCATATTCATCGTGAGGATCGACCTGAGGAACTGATTTCAATGCCTTTTTGATTAGCTCCCGTTGGCGTAGAAAAAACCTTCGGGCCACTTCAAGGCTTTGTTTTTCTTTTTTTATTTGCTCCTCCAGAAATTGATCGCGCATTTCTGAGGTTAATTCTCTTTTTCTGCGAACCTCTCTGTTCGCAATATATTCGCGACGCGACTTTTCCTTGAGTTCCTGACTCTGAGCTCTTTGAGCTTTAATTCGCTTTATTTCGAACACATCCAATTTGTCATCGGCAGCGCCTTCCTTGACCTTGTCGATGAATCCCTTATAACGGTTCTTAGCTCCCACCTGACTCTCTGCGATGCCATCTGCCCACAAATTAAGCGGTGCTTTAACTACTAAACCCACAAATAAAAGCAAAAAAAAAGTGCGTACCATTTTGCCTATTTTAGGGTATTTCCACATAAATGACACTCTTACAGAAAACTCTCGACCAAAGTCCACCAAAGATAATATGCTAAAGTCAGTTTTTAAGGGAGCACATGTGGACTATTTATTTCAGTTGGGACTTTTTGCCGGAAAAGCTTTTCTAATTGTCTCCGCAGTTATTGTTGTTTTGGTTGTTTTTCTTGTTGTGCTTCATCGCCTAAAGAGCCAACACCATCTTGACGTCGAAATTCTCAACGAAAAATATACCGAGCTTTCTAATTTTATCAAACAAAGTATCTTCAGCAAAGAAGAGCTTAAGCGCGAAAAAAAACAGCTTAAAAAAATAAAAACCAAGGACATTGTAAAACCGCGCGCTTTTGTGATTGATTTTGAGGGCGATATTAGAGCCTCAAGTGTTTCGTCTCTGCGAGAAGAAATAACTTCGATATTAAAGATAGCTAAGAAGGAAGACCAAGTTGTCATTCGCTTAGAAAGTCCCGGTGGAATGGTCCATGGATATGGCTTAGCGGCTTCGCAATTAAAACGTCTCCGCGAACATGGCATTCAGCTCATCGCTTGCGTCGATAAAGTAGCTGCGAGCGGCGGCTACCTTATGGCCTGTACTGCTGACAGAATTTTGGCTGCGCCATTTGCGATTTTGGGTTCCGTTGGTGTAATAGCTCAGGTCCCCAATTTTCATCGTTTGCTGAAGAAACACGATATTGACTATCAGGAGATCACTTCAGGTGAGTTCAAACGAACAATAAGTATCCTGGGAGAAATCACACCCGCTGGTCGCCAAAAATTTCAAGAAGAAGTGGTCGACACCCACCGCTTGTTCAAGGAATTCGTAGTCCAGAGCCGCCCGCAGATTGAAATTGATCGGATTGGAACTGGCGAACATTGGTTTGGCTTGAGGGCCCTAGATCTCAAACTTATCGATGAAATTAAAACTAGTGATGAATATTTGATGGGCCTTCATGACACCCATCAGGTAATCCGCATTAGTTATGAGGCAAAAAAGAAGCTCAGCGAGAAAATTGCAGCAGCCCTTAGTCTAGCGGTAGGAAAGGCACTTGATCGTAGCCTCGGTGCCGTTGAGAATAATAGGTATCTCTAGAACAGAGGGGAGTTTTTGTGTCTTTCCAATATCTAGTCGCGGTGTCAGTTTTCAGCTTCAGTCTTTTTTCGCAGGCAGCTCAAAAAGCAAACACGGGATTCTTAACCTGGATTCCAGACGGAAAACGCTTACGTGAGCTGCCGACGGAATGCTCTACAAATCGACTCGAGAAAATAATTCGTATGGCGCCGAGTTCTTTTGAAAGATCAGCAGCGGTAACTCGTTACTTTACTGATTGTGAACGCTTTTTAACTCTGATGGGCGAATCTGGCATTACCAGCATGCTGCAACTTTTTAGTACGGAATATGAATACCAGAATAATCCCTTTATTAGTAAGATTTCCATTCGACTAAAAAATAATACCGTCGTGCATGGGGTGCTCGGACTCAAACCCGATTACACGCCTCGCCCGCTCATAGTAATGCAAAGTGGCCTGACCACGGGCACCAATGGCTCGTCGTCTATGCGCTGGCCACTTATGCATTTGTTTGATGAATCACCATTTCATATATTAGTTTTGGGAAGCTCAACGAGCGCGGAATTTGGTTTGAGCAATCAAACGCTTTACGCTGGCGGACACCAAGAGGGCCAGTATGTTTACGAAGTCGCGCGCTGGCTTAAGTATTACAATGAAGATTTAAGAGGCCGCATTTCTAGCATTCATTTAGTGGGTGATAGTCTTGGCGGCCACGCCTCGCTTTTTGCCACCCTTTACAATGATATTAATCCCCACGCTGACAATCGCGTATTTAGCAGCGCAATGGGTTTGTGCCCAGTAGTAGATCTTGAGCCGGCCATTAACAATATTATGAAAGACACGCTCGCTGGAAAATTTTTACAGGAAAAGATATGGTGGGAGCTAAAAGAAATGTTGGGGCAAGTCCCTATCATCGACCGCCTTATTCCTGAGGGCAGAAAACCGAGCACCAGCCGAATGAAAGAAATTGTCGCTGAAGCTTCACTTGACCACTATGGGCGCCACCCACTGAAATGGTTGGCAGAAATCATTCGCATCATTATTCCTAAATCTTTAGATGAGTATTGGCGTTATAATAATTTTGTGGATTTGGCCGCTCAAATAACGACTCCCCTGGCTCTTTGGGCAGCTCACGACGATCCCGCCATTGATTCCCGTGATAATTCTCTAAAGCTATTAGATGTAGCGAACCGCGAAGGTAGCCAAATTCAAATACTCCATACCGCCACTGGCAGCCATTGTGGTTTCGGTCTTTCTCACGGCTGGGACGTGTTTACAACTTTCTTGCGAAGTGAAATATTAGCTAACAGCCCAGAGTTCTTAGACGCCTATAGTGAACATAAAACTCCGCTTGAAAATGTGCAAACCGATCCTGTGACGGTCTCCGAGGACAAAAAGTTTTTTTCTGTCAAATTTCAGGCTGAAAGCAAAAGTTCATTTTTACGCCTGACTCATCAGATTTTTAATCCTCAGCTCAAAAACTGCAAATTTGTTGATCCCTTCATGGCTGAAGATGATAGCTGTTTTGAGTTAGTGAGTACTCGTATAAATTTGGAGCGTTTAGGTATTTCCATTTTAAAAGTGCCTCGCAGCAATGTCGAAGCGCAAGCCCTCACACGATGGGCGAATGCTAATTTACGCCTTACCGATGTCGAAGGGAATTCTATAGTGTACTCGCAGCGAAAGCCTGCTTTCGTAACTTGGCAAGAAGTGACCCCTTAATTTCTTAAGTTGATGCTGCTTAGATTTTTTTAGTTTTTCTTTTTACTTGGTTTTTCGGAAACGAGTTCTTTTAACCACTGGGAACTCGGCAAAATTCTTGGATGATTGAGATCTCCACTGACTTCCCAGCGGAGTAATTTCATGGCCGGAAAGTCAACGCTGATCCAGCCTGCAAGTCCAAAATTATTCTGCCAGCTACCTTCAGAACTGATTGTGGCCTGTTCCTGGGGAATGTAAACTACGCCTTTGTTCCAGGTTAGCCTTTCTCTATTACCATCTATATGAACTAAAAAATTTCGAAGTTCTACCCAAGGGTCAGTGATAACCTTATCCAACAGCATCGGTCGCAAATACTCAATTTTTTTGCTCGAAGATGCCAGCGAAATTTTTTGCGCCGACAGAGTCGATTTTAAATTGTTTTCTACATAATTTAGACTGACCTTAATTTTTTCCGCTTTTGTTTCTTGGCTTTCGATGTACTCAAAGCCTAAATCACCTTTGAAAAACTCAAAATTTCCCTCTGATACTTTAATTTTTCCGAAAGCCTCTAGAGGTCCTAAACGATTTCCTACCAAAAGTTCCTGGACATTGGGTGCAAACAGTATGCTCTTGGCCTGCAACTGAACCGTGCCCTCTTGAAACTTTTTATCAAAATTGAATGACACTATAGCATCACCTCGTCCTTGAAAAAATGAAAATTCAGAAAAAATCCCAGAAAGGCGACCACTCTTTTTTTCGATTTGCATTTTAACTTTGGGAACCCGCTGATGAGCTCTAACCCCTCTATTTGAAAAATAAATCTCCAGATCTGAAATTTGTCCCGAAAAATCTAGCGTATCAGGGGAGTTGACCGAAAGCTGTCCACTCAGTGAACCGTATTCGTTGAGTACACCTGCCAAAACATCAATATTGAAAAATTTTACTAAACTTTTAAGCGGCAACCCAGTCAGTTTGACTGCAAAGGGTTCTCGCCATGTTCCATAAAAGGGATCCAGCACTAGTTTTTCGCTTTCCCAATTACCAGCATCACCCTCGATTAAACAGTGATCCAAAACAACTGGTGCCTGCCGATACTCCGAAATTTTACCAGTGTAATCGATGCCGCAAGTCAGCCACATGCTACTCGGAAAACGCCCTACGGTATGTCCCTCATACTCTTCATAGGTTTTCATAAGGTTAGCCAGTGGCAAATGCTTCAATTGACTTTTTAATCTAAACAAGTCGCCTTCGGTCATGCCATAATCAAGCGAAGCCTCAATAACTCCTTCACGCCAGCGCCCCAAGAGATCAACCTTAAAATGTTTGTCCTGAGCAAGACCAAAAAAATTCAGAGTCGGCCAGCCGTCTTCTCCGACGCCCTCAGAAGCCATGCCAAAATTACCAGTGAATTTTAGCGACGAGTTAGGCGTCGTACTTTCTATTCCCAAATTCCTTAAGACCACCACGTAATTGGTCTTTGTCGGGGCCGTCACAACGAATTTTTCAATGATCAGTCCATTGAACTGGCTATCCAGTTGGGGACGGGTGATTTTTTCTGCACCTGGGGATTCCGACTTTGTGTCTTCTGATCCTTTTTCTTTGAGTGTCTTTGAAGCTGGCCGCGCGCACGAGTATCGACCAGCATAAGAACCAATGGAAACACTGAGCTCGTGAACTCGGATTTTTCCAAGTGCTAACTTTCCTCTAATCAGAGCTGCCCAGTTTAGCGGTAGAAAAATTTGATCAGCAAGCCAATTGGTATCATGTAGACAAGAATCGTTTTGGCTTAATTTAAGACCCGAAATCTTTAAGGCTATCTGTGGCATCATTCCGTCAGCTAAAGAAAGAGAGATGTCTTGAACCTTAAACTCCAGAAATGGAGCCAGACGGGTGATTTCTTTTGTAACTCGAGAATTTATAGTTTCAGAAGAAAAATAGATTCGGGTGCCGAGACCTAATATTAGAGCCGTTATCAGGGATGAAAATAGAAGAAATAATTGGCGTTTGGGCAAGACAGAAACTATTTAAACTGTATCTTGGTTATTTGGTACTCTTTAACACCTTTAGGGCTCTTTACTTCTACCGCGTCGCCCACAACTTTGCCAATCATAGCTCGCGCGATCGGTGACAAAACAGATATGCGGCCACCCTTAACGTCAGACTCCAGTGTCCCGACAATTTGATAAGTAACTTCATTGTCGGCCTCAACGTCTATCAAGCTAACATAGGCGCCAAAGATAACTTTATTGCCACTCAATGTGGAGGGGTCTATAACTTCGGCTCCGGCAATTGCGCCTTGAATTTCAGCAATCCGAGCTTCACACCAAGCCTGCCGTTCTTTGGCAGCTTCATAGTCAGCGTTCTCACTCAAGTCACCAAGAGAGCGTGCAAACTCTATCGCCTTAATGACCGCAGGTCGTTCCTCCTGCATTAGCCTTTTAAGTTCGTTATCTAGATATATTTTACCGGTGCGAGTCATAGGGACTTTATCAGACGACATTACTTGCTCCATTATGTTTTTGACTCCTTGAATTATTGACGCCAACATTTTTACCCAAAATTACGAAAAATCACAAGATATTGTGAAAAATTGTCTGCAGGGACTCAGTCTTATTAGTTGAATCATAAAAAATTTACATGTGGCGTTAGGATAATAGTCTAGATGAGTCCTTGTTTTCTGGGTGCTTCTTACCATCTAATGAGATTTTATTATTCGAAATAAAATGCCGAAAAGACTTAGTAAAATGGCAATAAAAAAAATAGTAAGTAAGATCGAAGGAGCCACCAGCATCATCTTGAGCACTCATCGCCAATGCGACGGCGATGGCCTTGGGGCACAACTGGGGCTTTTCCATGCTTTTAAAAAAATCGGCAAAAAAGTCCGTGTTCTCAATGTCGATGCTGTGCCAAATAAGTACAGATTTCTGCACCCAGAAAAACACCTGCAATATTTTGAAGAAAAGTTTGATCCCGTGCAACCGACGGATTTGGCTCTCATATTAGACACCAACGACAAGCGTTTGCTAGAGCCACTCTACCCCACTTTAGAAAAGTGCTGCAAAGAGATTATCTTTGTGGATCATCATCCCATCCTAGCCGCAGGCCCGAGCCCAACGCCTACTTCTTATATCGACACTAAGGCCGCGAGCACAGGTGAGATTGCCTACCAAATTATAAAGGAGCTTGGGATTCCATTTGATGCCCAAATGGCTCGCGCCATTTATACCAGCATTGCTTTTGACACCCAACTATTCCGTTATGTGCGAAACTCCCCCGCCTCGCACCTCATTGCTGCTGATCTTTTAAAATACGAATGTGATCCCGCAGAGGTTCACCGCTTTCTTTTTGCCAATCATAAGGTTGAAAAGTTTAAATTCCTCGCAAGTGTATTGGATCAGATGGAATACTTTGAAGATAGTCAATTGGCGATTCTTAAAATCAATGCTCAGGATTTAGAAAGTCATGGCATGACTGTAGAAGATTCTCGTGACCTCATTGACTTGCTCATGAATGTGGAATCTTTGGTGGCTGCAGCAATGATTATTGAGATAAGTTCTAGTCAATTCAAGGTCAGCATTCGTAGCAAAGGGGCCTTTGAGGTGCGCGCAATTGCCGAACTCTTAGGTGGAGGCGGGCACATGTTTGCTTCTGGCGCCACAGTTGAGATGCCCTACGCAAAGATTCGCCAGACAATTGTGACCGAACTAACCAAATTAATTAAGGCCACAGCTTAAAATGAACCAGAATATAAATCAAAAAACAAAACAGAAAAATGAGATCGTCTGCCTTTGCAATAACGTTTCTCGCTCAACTATAGAAGGCGCCATTTGCACAGGGGCCGATACTTTAAATAAAATTTTTGATAGGACTACGGCAGGTGTAGGCCCTTGTGGCGGCTCTTGCCGAAGAAAGTTAGGGCCGCTGCTTGACCACTATTTGGCCAACGGAACCTTTCCAGAAAAAATTGTGCCCGATATGAGAGGCAAAAAAAAGATCAAACCTAAGAAGGGTTTCCCTAACCCAACCGATACCTAATAATATTTTCTGTATCTTTTCGGCAGGTGCCACATCCCGTTCCGGCAGATGTGGATTTAGCCACTTCTTCGGCCGATCTCGACCCAAAAATAACGGCAGCATCCACTCTAGCACAGCTGATCGCACGACAGTGGCAAAGCATCACTTCTTTATACGGAAAATCCCACTCGCCTTTTAACTTAAGCATCAGCTCCCTGATGATAAGACTCGAATGATCCAAGAGTCTTGGGACCATTAAGCTTTTTAATTCTCCCTTGATTTTACTCCGGTACTCGTCGACCAATTTTAAAAATGGCAGGCAACCAATGGCGGTAAGTTTTAAATCGGTAATGGTCCCGCTTTCGGCCTGCATATTAGCCAGGACTTCATCGCGCCCTTTAACGCCAGCAAAATATTGCATCTTCCGACCACTCCTATTATTAATGATGTCCGTGAGGCCATTTTCCGTACATCTTATACCCGTCCTATCGGACAATTATGTCTTTGTTTTGAGAGACGAAGTGAGCCATATTACCTTTTGTGTGGATCCCGCAGTAGGACCGCCAGTTGCCGACTTTTTAACAAAAAAAGGCTGGACCTTAGACCACATTCTGCTCACTCATCATCATAGTGATCACATTGGAGGCGTTGATTTTTTAAGATCAAAGTATCAACCCACAGTCTATGCCGGAGAGCACGATCGACAACGAATTCCGGCCGATCGATATTTAAAAGACGAAGAAAAAATATTTTTGAGCCCGTTTGCAATTCAGATTTTATTTTTACCCGGGCACACTCTGGGGCACATTGCCTATTATTTTAAGACAGAAGAGATACTCTTTTGTGGCGATGTTTTGTTCTCTTTAGGCTGCGGTAGACTTTTTGAAGGAACACCCGGCCAGATGCTTCAGTCTCTGCAACGAATAAAACTTATGCCAGAACAAACAAAAATTTATTGTACTCATGAATACAGCCAGAGGAACGCGCAGTTTGCATTGGCGCTTGAGCCCAAGAACAAAGCATTGATCGCTCGCTTTGCAGAAATCAATCGGCTCCGATCAATAAATAATCCTACCATTCCCACCACCTTAAAGTCAGAATTGGAATGCAATCCTTTTTTGCGCGCACATAGTCTGGAAATCCATAATAACATTGAAAAAAAAGATGCAACTGATTTAGAGGTTTTTACCGAGCTACGCTCAAGAAGAAATATTTTTTAATCTAAAACTCATCGTACTTCTTGTTAGAATTGAAAGCCTTTTCAACAGGATACTTGGCCGCATTGACTTTCATCTTTTCTAAAAATGCTTGGCTCAAATTAATTTTGTATTTTTCGGCAATTCTTATAACAAAAAACAAAACATCAGCCAGCTCATCTTCAACCCTTTTCCTTTTAGCACTTGCCATAAGCTCTTCTATTTCACTATCCGATTTGAACCTAAAAATCTCAAGGAGTTCGCACGCTTCGGTAACTAGTCCAATTGACAGATCCTTTATGCCGTGAAATTGATCCCAATTTCGAGCCTCACAATAGGCCTGAATTTTCTCTTTAAAATCCGCAACGGTCATCAGATCATTCATTTTTTTGTCTCCAATTTATTAGCTCTATTTGTCCGATTGCAGATTTAGTCAATCAAAATAAATCATTTAATTTCTTTTTTTCGCGCCACATTTTTGCTCAAAATATTTTTTAATAAAATAAAAAAAAATTTGACGGAATTTGTACGAGAAGACACACTTTTTCTTATACACACTTTAAACATTAAGAGGATCTGTTCCATGATTGAAACTCAAAACGAGCTGATAGTAACTCGTCACAAAAAATCGCCACCAATAGAACCCCATGTGATGAAAGTGAAAAAGCGAAATGGTTCGCTTGAAGCCGTCGATGTCACCAAGATCGTGACTCGAGTTACTCGCTGCTGCCAGGGTTTGAGCGAAGTTGATCCTCTGCGTGTGGCTACTAAGGCGATTAGTGGTCTCTATGATGGCGCTACGACCAGCGAACTCGATAATCTCTGTGTGGCCACGGCATCTCTTCTCATTGCCGAAGAGCCCCAATATTCACGCCTCGCGGCCCGCCTCTTGGCTCTTTATATAGAAGAAGAAGTCAGCGCACAAAAAATTGATTCCTTTCCTAACTCAATTCAGAGAGCGCACGCTGCCGGTCTTATTAACGATCAAGTTGCTGAGTTTGTAGAAAGCCACAAAGCGGTTCTTTCGGCGGCAGTGAAACATTATCGCACAGATCATTTTGAATATTTTGGACTACGAACAATTTATGATCGCTACCTGCTTAAAGACCCTCAGAAACGAACTGCCTTAGAAACACCTCAGTACTTTTTTATGCGTGTCGCTTGTGGCTTAGCAAAAACAGCTGCTGAGGCTCTGGAGTTTTACGAGTTGATGTCTTCTACCTCCTACATCCCCAGCACTCCCACGCTATTTAATTCAGGCACCCAACGTCCGCAAATGTCTTCGTGTTATCTATTAGATTCACCTAATGACGATCTTGAGGCCATTTACTCGCGCTATAAGGATATCGCATTACTCTCTAAATTTTCTGGCGGCATCGGCATAGCATACCACCGAGTGCGAAGTCGCGGCTCTTTGATCAAAGGCACTAATGGCCAT
>Ga0163151_10002957_pt1 | contig 25245 bp, 20 predicted proteins | sample OliLakLV19MP5IB2_FD_145596 | JGI IMG/M metagenome (GOLD analysis project Ga0163151, IMG submission 145596) | Freshwater microbial mat bacterial communities from Lake Vanda, McMurdo Dry Valleys, Antarctica - Oligotrophic Lake LV.19.MP5.IB-2 | ecosystem: Environmental > Aquatic > Freshwater >...
GTATAATAATACAATGAGATTTTTGTCGAAATTGGACTATATATTTTGTAAATTTAGTATAATAATACAATGAGATTTTTGTCGAAATTGGACTATATATTTTGTAAATTTGGTATTAACCAAATTCTTTTAAAATAATAACCCATTGTGAATAGGTTATGTAAATTGAAAGTAATAGTTACCAATTGGCCGCTATTTTCGCAGCTATTTGCTGCATTTCGCTCGCTTCTAATTTTAGTTTAGCGTTTGCAAAATTCATTTCAGCCATTTGCAAAAAAGGGATCAAATGAATATGGGCATGCGGCACTTCCAAGCCCATTACACAAATGCCTACCCTATTGCATGGCACAGCCTTTTTAATGGCCAATGCCGTGCGCCTGACAAATTCATTTAAGCTGCTATATTCATCTTCCTCCAAATCAAAGATATAATCCACTTCCCTCTTAGGAATAACGAGCGTATGCCCTTTAGTTAAGGGACTAATATCCAAAAATGCCAAGTGATGTTCATCCTCGGCAATTTTATAACAAGGAATTTCACCCGCTACAATTCTGGTAAAAATGCTTGGCATACTTATAAAGTAATCTCTAAAATCTCCAACTTTATATTGCCAGCTGGCACAGTAACCTCACAAATATCACCAATCTTCTTATTCATCAACCCCAATCCTATGGGCGATTTAAAAGAAATTCTTCCCGTTTTTAAATCGGCCTCCTTTTCATTCACCAAGGTATACCAAATCTCCTTTTTAGAATTATGATTAAGCACCCTAACATTGGTCAACATCATAACCGTATTGTTATTTAATTTGCTTTCATCAATGATTCTCGAAATTGAAAGCAGGTTTTCCATTTTAGAAATTTTAGCTTCCAATAAGCCTTGATCTTCTTTGGCTGCATGGTATTCTGCATTTTCACTTAAATCACCCTTATCACGGGCATCGGCAATTTGTTTAGTAATAAAAGGACGTTGAACATACTTTAGATCAGATATCTCCGCCTTCATCTTCTCCATTCCTTCCTTTGTAAGATAATTAATTTCTGCTGCCATAACTCTTCAATTGTTGTTGTAATAAAAACAAAGAAACGTTCCGCCCTAAGACGAAACGTTTCTTTTTTGTAAAAACAAATATAGTAAAAATATTATCCTTTTTTGCCTCCTACGGTTAATCTAATGCCTACCGTATGCATACCATTAAAAATTCTAGTAGGCGCATAAGCGTAATCAATTGCCATAGAAGTGCCATTTTTAGAAATTGGCAATTGGAATGTTGCACCTGCCCACAATCCATAAACTGGATTCATATATTGTGGATCCGTCATGTTTTTAGAAAACAATTGTTGGTCGCCAGTTACATTATATGCAACCCTTAACATAGCCAATTCTTTATATGCATACTCAGCACCAAATCCATAAACATTAGATTGAAATGCATTGTAGTTAAAGTTAAACGAACCTGTTAAACGATGGTAATATGTATCTGCAGTTTTATCTAATCGCATATCATATCCCAAACCAATATTAACCAAAGTAGGTAAGTTAAATTTATCGGCAGAAAAGTAGGCTTTGCGATCAGCTCCAGTTTGTGAATTGATTGCCCTAAACGATAAACCTGCTCCACGATATGTTAAATCGGGACCAATATTTCTCATCGAAATTCCCAACCTAAAATCTTCCTTCTTAATTTTGTTCTTTTCCTTCTTAGGGTTTAAAGCTGTTTGATATTGTACACCAAAGTCAAATGCCAAACCTTGCGCTTTCACGTCTTGTATACCTTCAGAAATTAACCTTAATAAGAATCCACCAGTAATACTGTTAGAGAACTTCTTAGCATAAGAAGCACCAATGTTTACTACTTGCGGACTAAAAGTAGGCAAGGTGCCATCTGGATTATCATACGTAGTAATTGGAATAGTTCCAAAGTCCCACGATGAAAAACCAAGGCCAATTACGCCCCCATCACCATTTTCTCCTACGGCCTGAGCCAAACCAAAGTTATTCACATTTACACCAGAACCCTGCAAGAAACTCATGCGCGAAAAAGCAACATCCGTTTTTGTGGTATAAGCCAATCCTGCAATATTCAGGTTAAAAGATTCAATACCACGAACCGATGCGGTATTAGCTCCTCCATATCCTGCACTCCTTGCATACGGATTAATATTTAATTGGGTTGCACCTGCACCTCCCGAACGATCAGGATTACCTCCAAACACCTGGCTGGTTGCTAAGAGCATCCCAATTAAACCAAATCTTGTTAAAACTATCTTCATTTTACTGTTTTTATCAAGTTAAAAATAACACCCAATTAGAATGTATCAAAATCCGCAGGACGCATAATTCCGAACCACTTAATCACACGCTCGCCTATTCCATCTGCATATACATGAACCAAATAAACACCACTTGAAATAGGCACATTGGCATCATTTTTCAAATTCCAATCCAAATAGGTTTTGCTGTCATCATCCTTCTTTATCCTTCTTACCAAGAAACCACTTTGTGTGTAAATTGAAACAACACATTTCTTTGGCAAATTGATAATCCTAATTCTGGTATCCAATTGATTGCCTGGATCCTCATATCCAGCATAAGCATAGTATGGATTTGGTGTTAACGAAACCATGTCTAAGGCATTCTTTCCAATTTCCTTGGTACCAATGGTTGATGCCAAATCACTTGTAGAGAAGGAATATAATGGCATGCTATCATTTGCCAGTGCTCCTTCTAATGGCGCTAAAGACGCATAAGGACGTTTCACATTTAAGTTAATCTTTACCTCGCAAGGAATTCCACCAGAATTTGTTAAATCCCCCAATTTAGTTTTAGGACTAACCAAGGTCATACTTACCCACATGGCCTGAGAATATAAATAACGCAAATTAATCACTTGGCCATTCTCAACTTTCGTTAACAAATCATTATAACTTACTCCCTCATCGTACCTTGGTCCTTTGTACAACACAGGACCAGTTCCTATTCTGAAAGACTTAGAACCCATTACATAAATATGATGTTTTCCTCCAAATTTGTAATCTAATCCAGCCATATTTTGAGAAACTAAGGTGCTTGTTGGATTCCAAATCATGTCTGTTCCATTTTCTAAAGGCAATGAAGAATCTTCGGCAAACATCATGTTTAAACGCTCACCAGTTTCTTTGTTAATGGCATAACCAGGGAACCATCCCATTCCATTTCCAGTTCCATCTGGCTTGCCATCTTTGCCAACCGATGGAGATTTCCTTCTATTCATCTTCGGCGCATTTCCAATATTTAAAGCAGCTCTCTCTCCAGATTCAATTACCACACAACGCGTCCATTTAGTCTTGTCTGAGGTAATTACAACCAATACACTTCTTAAATCGGTTAATGGATTATCTGTTGAATATCCACCTGTACCCGCAGACCAAGCTGGACCATAAGTTGGTTGTGGAGCAACAGCTCTGGCAGCTAAGCCATATGGAGCCCAAGTACCATCAATAACTTTATTATATTGTCTTCTAGGATCTATTGGGCGCTTAGAACCACCTGGCAATACTTCAGCAAAATCGTGTTCGTAAGGGTTGGTAAATCCAGGTGTGCCAGTATTTCCTGCACGTATCCAGTTAAAAGGTGCCAATGGCGCCAATTCATCCGCAATACCCGGCAACCACTCATTGGTTGGATCAGCATATTCTTTAGTTGCCGATAAGAATCCGTTTGCATCGTCATTTATATTGTCTGGCTGACCAGGTCCTGCAACTTGGTTTACTGATATGCTCAATCCAAGTTTAATAAATAATTGCTCATTCTTATTAGCAATATTGGTTTCACTATAATACTTATTACCCGTTTCAAGATTTGTTAAAATCCATTTTGTAGAATCACCTTCTAAACTATCGGCCTTGAAGTTTGAATTTGAAGAGTCTCTTAATCTTAATTCAAAATTTGCACTAGGTACTTTAAATGGATCTGTTACTTTAACTATAATTGGTCCGCTACCTCTAGTATATACAGCATTAGGAACATAGTAAGGAGCCAATAATGCCTTTTCAATAGATGCTTGAGATAAAATTAAGGCATTTCCGCCATTACCAATTCCTTCATATTTGGTAATTTCAGGCCCATCTCCCCAAAAGGTATTCAATTTTGTTCCTTGGTTGTGTGGCGTTGGCTTATGTGGCACTCCACCCCAAACCTTAATAGAGGAACCGTCAATCATTTTACGACCAGCCAAATATTGCGTAGCATCAACAGAACAATTGGTAGCACTCGCATAGGCAACTAATAAGTAATAGTAATTTTGGAAATTCACTAATGTTGGATCAGACAAGGTAGAAAATGCATCCTTCGTAATTTTAAAACTATGACGAACCCCTTTGTCTTCTCCAGCAACCATTATCTTTTTTACTGACCCTAAATCTGGATCGTTTACAATGTTTACCATTAAACCATTTCCATCTTGTAAATCACATTGAGCCACTAACCTTGCTTCCTCATTGTTGTACAAATCACTCGGTGTAGAGTTCTTCGTTAATTGAAATATTTGATACCCCTGAAATTTATAATTTGTTTTGCTTGCACACAAACCAGCAGATGAATCGCGGTATGCTTCTGTAACCTGATAATTAGTGATATTCAAAATTAACTCCCTGTCCAACTCCACAATTTCAATTGAAGGAACCCTAGGTCCATCCACAATGTTAAAGTTGTTTTTGAACAATACAAAAGCCTTATCAGAAGCTTCCTTCAATAAGTTAAACGAACCTGTTGCGCCACCTGTTGTTGCCCTTGCCCAAACAACTACAACAGTAACTTCATTTTTAGAACCAGGCAATAAACTAAAGGAACCCGCAGTTTGCAAAAAGCGCCTGTCTCCAGGATTATTGCCGGCAATTCTTTCTGTCCAATCTGCCCTACCTGCTGGATCTGTTTTTCCAGGAAACATATAGCTTGCTGTATCAGAACCTCCACGGCCGTTGCCACCATAAGAAATATTCAATCCATCTTTCCACTTACCATTCAAGTAATTCCAATAATGCTCAGGACGAGAAGGATTACCAGTTACCGAAAAGTCATTGTTATAATATATAAACTTAGTTAAACCAATTTCCGTTGTGTCTGAACCTACAATGCGTTTAGGTCCTTCGAAGAAGTTTACACCCACACTTGGCGGATTTAAACCATATCCCAAAATACCTTCATCGTTATCGTCACCATTATAACAAATACCCAAATTTCTCTTTACATCGCACTCTACATAATCATCAGAATAGTTACCTAGATCTGCATCTACCCACTGACCAAAAATACAACTGTCAATGGTCTCTGTACTTCTATTGTAAATAGTAGTGCGATAAAAAGTCATGTTGTTAATTTCATCATTGGTAGAATATGCAAAACTCTGCGTATGCAATTCTAAACCAATTGGCAAACCTTCAGATTCTGAGTGAATATTTCCTTTGTCATTGTAAATGGTATACAACATCATATCTGGAATATTGCTCAAAACATTTTGATCAAAACTAGGGAAATCCCCATCTTTATAATCATACAAACCATCATCGTTATAGTCGAAAAATGGTGCTAAATATTTAGCTTCTCCATTCTCATCATTTGACGTACTGCCATTTCCAGGCCAAGTAGCAATAGCATCAATTGGGTTATCCCACAAAGACTCATTGTTAGAGAACTCTTCAATTTCTGCTAAGGTAACTTTCCAAATTTTATCGTAAAACTTGCAACGGGAAGCAGAGATAGAAGCAGACCCATCAATTTGAAGTGCACCTGGATAATAATCATTTCCACTCTGGCGATATGTTTGAGCGGCAATCCTTAGGTTACCTTGGGTAATACCCCCAATCCATAAGGCACCAGAAAACAAAGAGTGCTTAGAGGTTTGGCCAGATTGTACCTTTGGAACTTCATATCGTGCATTTTGTAAATTCCACCATACGTCTCCACCATTTAAGATGGTAGTACGCACGTTATTTAAATCCAAATCCTTTTGTTGGGTAGCTGCAGCACAACCCGCACCCATTTTTAACAAGGATGGCTTAGCGGCCTTCTTTAACTGACCAATATTTTCTTTTGCCATACCTGCCTGAACTACAAATAGCAAAGAGGTGGCCAAAACAAAAGATTTCATGAATCGTGATATATTTGTTTTCATAATAGATACTTTTTCTTAATTAAATTATGACTCCTAAAAATATAAGGCCAATCCCAAACGAGTTAAACGAGGTAATGCAAAACGGTCTGGATTCACCATCCTAATATTATATAAGTCAACATAAGACTGTTGATTGGTTGCAGTTTCCTTTTGCTCTTTTGAAGCTGGTGATGCCAAGAACCCATCATTATATGCAGAACCTGTATAACGGTAAACTCCTGTAACATTAGCGGTATTCAATAGGTTCTGAACCATAATGAAAGCACGCAATCTGTATACCGATGTAGACCCATCAATTTTCTTATTCTTGAACATAAACGATTTATCTATGTTTAAGTCAATGTTGAATTGTGGTGGCAAGTTAGCGCCATTGATGGTACCTTTAACCGGACTTCTTACAACAACTCCAGACTGAACACCACCTGGGGTAGGATTCAAATCTTGGGTATAGGGTCTTCCAGAATATGAATTGAAACTGATGTTAAATCCAGCATTTTCAAATATTCTTTTTCCATTTACAATTGGACCATTATACTCTTTAGGACCTTCCTTATAATGGTAATCCAAAATAAACTTAAAGGTATGGCGTGTATCAAAATCCATTGGCACCAAGGTACGTAAAGTAGGTAAACCAACTTGAATCAAAGCACTACTCGAATTCGCATTTGAACCCGTTCCATCAGCAAACTGTAATTGGTAATTGGCGGTAATGGTAATATTACCTAAATCCCTTACATTATACTCTAAACCAATACTCTTTACTGTTGAAAAGTCTAAGTTGCCATACGTTGTATAATCGTTTGGCCAAGCCTGCACATACCGATACAATTGAATCAAATTCCTGTATTCACGATAAGAAGCAATAATTCCCAAAGCAGCATCCGTTCCAATTTGTTGACGGAATCCAATTTCATAATCGGTTACTTGGGTCATTTTCAAATCAGGATTTGCAATGGCACCACCACTCAAACGATTCTGCAAATAGAAATAATCATCAATTTGTCCCACATTTGCATTCGGTCTTTGGGTTAAGATATCATAGGTTCCAAAAAACTGAGAAGTGGTTGATATAGGGAATGAAAACCATATACGAGGTAATAATTTAATATCGGGTACATAATCTGTAAATGAAGCGACTGTTGGTAATTGAGGATTTTTTGGATCAACCAATAATGGCATATTCCTGTTTGTTTTTGCCTCCCTAGCAATTTGCTGAGGATCTGTTATTGGATTACCATTTTTATCGTACCATTTGTTTCCATCGCGGTATCCCATAAACTTGGCATTGGTTACACCAGCACTCGAAGCTTGTTGATCTGGATCTTTATCTACATAAGGAATAAAATTATCGCCAATGGTGGTTGGAATATTCCCAGCATCTAAAATGCCTAGTTTCTTAGCCTCACCTACCGTGTACAATGGAACTATAGAATATGGATCTTTTAACACAGATTGGTTGGCATCAAAACGCTCCATGCGCACACCCACCCTTACAATTAAATCTTTAAATACAAATTTGTCCTGAACCCAAGCAGCAAAATAGGTTGGTTGGTAAGATGGCAATAAACGTGCATTTGAATCTGTTAAGAAATCATTGATGCTCGGACGCTTCCTTACTATCCTACCTAAATGGTCATAACCAGAATAACTTACTACGCTATTACCATTGTTCAACAACTCATTGGCAGAAAACATATCCAATGAATAATCAGATGGCTTATATGAATTCACATCAATGGACGAATAGGCATCAATTGGCTTACCGTAAGCATCAAGAGCACCATTTGCAATTAAATTGTTGCGGAAATTTTTGTCAAAATTTGTTTGCTCAGATGCAACAATCTTTCTTTTAAAATTAACGGTATCATTAAATACACCGTTCTGATCCAAACCAACAGAATATAATCCAGAATCTAAACCAGAGAACTGCCTATTGGCATATAACCTAGCCATAGTCCATAAACCTGTAGTTCCCAATGAATAACTTCTTCTGAATTGTTGCTCTACATTTAAACCAATCTGAATCTCATGCTTTGCCTTTGGATTGCTACGTGGAGCTATACTAAACTCGCTTTGAATATATAAATTAAAGGCTTCACTCATGCTCTTTCCATAACCAGCCTGCTGAGCGCCTACATTACCAAACATATTAGAATAAACACCATTAGGTCCGTCTCCATTGATTAAACCACCAAACTGACGCACAGCACCTGGCGACCTTAAACTATTTGCTCCAAAAAAATCATATACCGATCTGGTATAATTACCCCTAATTTCATTGTAATTTTTATCCTGATCATAAGTGTATAATGTATCTCTATATCCTACATGGCGATAATAATCTGTTAAGTATAATAAATCGCCATTATCTGTTCTAAAAGTATCAGCTGGTGCACCCAAACCTTTAATGATCCTAGCATAGTTTGGTGCAGAATAAGTAGTGAACTTGCCCAAATAACCATAATTAAAGAAATCTCTTTGGTGCTCGGCATCCATTGATTCGCCATAACCTCTTTCATATGATAAACGAACACTGTAGTAAGCATTGCTAATATTTGAGGTCTTTTTCTTTGCATCCTCATCTTTGTTATCATTCTTAAAGGTTTGCGTAAATTGAACATAAGTTCTTGCAGTATAATTTTTCTGTAATGCATTGTTAGCTGGATTCAACAAAGAATGGAACGAGTTCCAATTTACTCCCTGACTAAAATTACCAAAATATCCTAACCTTACATTAATATTATTGCTTGGCTGAAAGTTAAAGTTACCATTTAAATCGGCACTATATGAATTCACATTCTGACGAACATTCACCTTTTCTAAATCTGCCTTTGTTAAATATTCTGCTGCAGGGAATAATGAATTGGCAGCTCCCGCAACCAAAGGCGTATTTTGAATTTCCTTTAATTTAGCATCCTTCACTTTATATAAATCTACAGCAGATAAACTCTTTGAATAGGTGAAAGCTCCCGAAACCAAAAAGCCCAAAATAACTCGCTCCTCAGATCCCCTGCCTTTATTGATTGTCTTAATTGGACCAGATACAAATCCTTGAACATTGTTGTACTGGCTGTTGTCTAAATATCCGGTAAAAGGAGAAGCAGTGGTTATTTCAATACCCCCAACTAAATTTTTTGTTGGCGCCTTGGTTGTTATGGAAATTGCTCCTCCCACAAAGTCACCATATTGTGCTGGCGTTCCACCTGTAATTACTTGAATTTGATCAATTGCATTGGCCGGAATATTGGTTGATCCACTCTGTACACGCACACCATCAATATAATACGCTGTACCATCTGCACGAGAACCACGGAAAATTGGCGTGCCGCCCGACCTAGATTCTACACCCAGAGCCGTTCCGGCAATCTTGTCTACGTTACGTGTTCCCAAAGCCAAAATCTCTTTGTTGGTTTTTACATCGCCCTTTACCCCACCTGGATCTACCAATTGTTTTCTGTAGGTAATAACTACATCTTTAAGCGTTGTTCCATCAGATGGATCCATGCTAAAATTAACAAATCGATCTCCTTCTGGCTCCACATTAATGGTCTGAATAGTTACGTTTTTATACCCCACATAGGCAGCAAATAAATCGTATGAGCCGGGTTGAAGGGTCTTTATTACATAACCCCCATCATCATCGGTCATGGCAGTTGCTTTGGTAACCCCATTTAACTTAATGGTGATACTTACAAAATCCATTGGTTTTTTGGTTTTACCGTCCTTCACGGTGCCCCTTAATGTTCCCATTCCTGATTGGGCTTGAAGCGCTACCTGAAAGCCAAATAAAATGGCAAGTAAAATGTATATTTTCTTCATCTGACGTAGAATTTACTATTTCAAAACAATTTTTTAAGAGCGGTAAAATAAAGTAGTTAAATTGAAAATAACAAAATCTATTTACCATAAATGCATACCGAAACCTATTTTTTATCTAAAAGTGAGCAACTTAGTTAATAGAACCTGGGAAATTTTGGCATAACTTTCTTTCGTCCAACCTCCAATATGGGGTGTCAAAACCACATTTTCGCGGTTAATTAGTCGCTCAAACCATTTTTTCTCCTCCAAATTGTGCCATTCTAAATGCTCATTTTCTAAAACATCTAACGCGCAACCCAAAATTTTTCCCTGATCCAATCCTTGCAATAAATCTTTCGTATTGACCACTTTTCCCCGACTCAAATTCAAGAGAAAAAATGGCTTTTCCATTTGGTCTATTAAAGCTTGGTTCAAATAGAATTTTGTTTCGTTGGTTAAAGGAACATGGAAACTTAAAATATCGGCTTCTTGTACTATTTGCGCCCATGTACTTTCTACCACATTTTTGCTTCCAAAATCTTTAAGATACTTATCGTAAACAAGCACCTTTACATTGAACCCACTTAGTTTTTCTGCAACAGCCTTACCGGTATTTCCATAACCAATAATTGCCACCGTTTTCCCTGCCAGTTCAATGCCCCTATTTGCCGCCCGTAACCACAATCCCCTTTTCACTTCTGCATGGGCTCTTCCCAAATTATTAAGCAGCATCAACAACATACCCAAGGTATGCTCTCCCACCGCATCAGAATTGGCCTCGCCTGCATTGGTACACGTAATGCCCAATTCTGTTGCCAGAGTTAAATCAATATTGTCTAACCCCGCTCCTGCACGGGCAATTAACCTCAATTTCTTGGCAGCTCCCAATACCTCCGCATCAATGGGCGTTTTGGTTCGAACCACCAAAATGTCTTGGTCAACTATCTTGCTCAAAACTTCTGTTCGATTTGCTTTTGGTAAATAAAGAACATTATGTCCAACTTCTCGCAAGCCCAGTATTAACAGCTCATGAACATCATCTACAATGAGAACATTTAGGCTATTATTTGCAGGCTCCAAGTTTCCTTTCATCTTATTAGTAATAATTTTTTAACAGAAGGTTGCATCCTGCTAAACCGAATGGTACAACATCCTTCCAATAGAGAAATAAATAACAATCCCCAAGAGGTCGTTGCTGGTGGTTATAAAAGGTCCGGTTGCGATGGCTGGGTCTATTTTTAGGCTATTTAAAAACATGGGAATAAAGGTGCCAAATACCGAAGCAAAAATAATCACCGTAATTAAAGCAATGCTCACCGTTACGGCCAATTCATACGAATCATGAAAGGCCAAATTATACGCCAAAATCAATAATGAACAAATAAGTCCATTGATCAAAGCAACCCTTAATTCTTTTAAAATACGCTGACCAATATTTCTAGTGCCCAAGGTATCATTTGCTAACCCTTGCACCACTATGGCCGACGATTGCACGCCAACATTTCCGCCCATTGCGGCAATCAAAGGAATAAAAAATGCCATCTCTGGGTGTATCATTATCTGGTCCTCATACAAGCCCAAAAATCGAGAACTCGCAATTCCTCCCATCAAACCTATGACCAACCAAGGCAACCTAGCACGGGCCAAAATCCATACCTTATCGGTGGCATCCACATCCTCTGTAATACCACTCATTAACTGGTAATCTTCATCGGCCTCCTCGGTAATCAAATCCACCACATCATCTACGGTAATTCTGCCCACCAAACGGCCCAAAGTATCCACCACTGGTAATGAAACTAAATCGTATTTTTTGGTAATGCGAGCAACCTCTTCTACTTTGGCAGTGGCAGAAACCGAAATAAACTCTTTGTTTAATACCTTAGAAATAAAAGATTCGGGCTGAGCCAAAATCAAATTTTTTAAGGTAATGATGCCCACCAAACGCTCCAAATTATCAACTACAAAAACAACCAGTAATATCTCTACATTTTCTGCTTGTAAGCGAATTTCATCTATACATTGCTTAACCGTCCAATCTTCATAAACCTTCACCAACTCAACCGCCATCAAACTCCCCGCAGTCTCGTCTTCATACTTTATTAGGTTCAATAAACTACTGGCAAACTCAATGTCCTGCAATTGCGAAATAATTTCTTCTTTGGCCGAATTAGAAAAGTGATTTAAGATATAAGCGGCATCATCACTGTCCATTTTCTCTACAAACTCAATCGCAATCTCACGCGGCGAATAGGCGGCAAGAAAAGACTCGCGGGCATGTTCTTCCATTTCTACCAATACTTCAACCACCACTTCCTTTTGCAAAGCATTCATCACCAAACGCGCTTCACCCTTTTCTAAACGATTAATTACAGAGGCAATATCTTGCGAATACATGCTCTCTAATTGATCCTTTAATTTGGTAATCGACTCCTCCGAAAACCAATGGCGGAATTGTTTAATTAAGGCATTGTCGACTTGTAGTTTTTCCATGATTAATTGGCTGCAATTAACTGAGTTAGGCTTACAAAATCGGCCACGCTTAATTCCTCTGCACGCTTAGAGGCAAAAGCGCCTAAGGCCTCATCAGTCATGCCAAAGCTGGATATGGCATTCCGAAGTTTTTTCCTCCGTTGGTTAAAGGCTGTTTTCACTACCTTTCTAAAAAGTACTTCATCGCATTCCAATGTAGTTGCCTTGCGTGTCATCCTTATTACCCCAGATTTTACCTTAGGTGGCGGAATAAATACGTGTTCTGGCACCGTAAACAAATACTCCACCTCATAAAAAGCCTGGGTAATCACCGAAATAATGCCATACTCTTTTCCACCATTTTTAGCGCCTATGCGCTCGGCAACCTCCTTCTGAAACATGCCAACCATAAACGGAACATAGGCTCTATGATCCAAAATATGGAAGATAATCTGAGAAGAAATATTATATGGAAAGTTGCCTATAACAGCAACGCCTTGCGGAAAAAGTTTGCCAAGGTCTAACTCCAAATAACTCTTGCTAATTAAATGCTCACTTATTTTTGGATAAGTGGCCATTAAATAAGTAACAGATTCAGAATCTACCTCTGCCGCCCAAGTAACAATATTGCTCTTTGGTAACAAATATTGGGTTAATACCCCCATTCCCGGACCCACTTCTAGGACATCCCCTTGCGGAAAAACATCCGTTAATGCGGCTACTATATTAGCGGCTATTGTTAAATCCTTTAAAAAATGTTGACCCAGATGTTTCTTGGCCCTCACTAACTGTGTCATAATCTGCAAATAGAATGGTTTTGTATCAGAAATTGAAGTAAAACCTTGTTTAAGTGACAAATTTTTCAAAAATCCTTCTTTAAATTAACGCTTTGATTAAAACCAAATCATAAAAAAAACATTTCGCTTCGTCCTTGTTATTGCGCTATTCTTATTAAATTGGTTCAGCCAGAAGCTTTGCACAAACTGTTTATGCAACCGATAACGGTAAAAAGTTCCATGCAAAAAATTGTAGCATAGTTAAAACCGGTAAAAAAGGCATAGCGCTTTCCGAGGCCAAATAGAAAGGCTTCGAACCTTGTAAAAGCTGCAAGGCATATGCCATTAAACCAGAAGAAAAAAAATCGACTCCAAGTAAATCTAAATAAAAAGTTTCCTTTACTTTAAAAAGAGTTTGTATCAAAAGTAAAAATGAAGTTGTATAGATTCGCATATTCTTGTTTAGTATAAGTATTTTTGGATCATTACATTTTGCATATCGGTATTAGCTAATTTTCCATACATATAAAAAGGCTGTTTCGCCCTTTAAGAAAGTCTCTTTTATATTTCTTTCTTTATCACATTTGGTTTAAACAGTGTCCGCAAGATTTTAACTGATAAAAACAAATCCAAACAATTAATAAGGTTTAACTAACCCAATTTCATTTGAATATTTTTAAACTTTCGAGTGTTGAGCATTACAAAAAAAATAATTAACCTTTGCTAATTGGAATAATTAAAACCAGTTAGAGTTGTTGAATAATAAATCAAATTTTGCTACCCCATTCGCTTTCGCAAGTTGAATTTTAGACAAAAAACAAGGAGAATCTCTTTTGAACCAAGCTTCAATTGGGTTCAAAAAAATTGATATTAATGCCTAATATTGCCCAGCTAATTTGGGCCCAATAATGCTTAAATTTAATCTCAGAAATCATGAACATACAAATAAAATCTCAAGGTAAAGTTCAAAAAGACCAATCCTTTTTGATTCTTGCTAAAAAAAATGACAAGCTGCAAAACTGGAACTTGAGCAAGGAAGAACTCGCTTACATCAAGAAAAAGCAAACCGCAAAAGAATCCTATATTTTGTTAAACCGCTTTACGCACCTTGTTTTTATTCAGTTTACCGCCGATTGGGATAAAAAATCAACAGCCGAGCAATTGGAACAACATAGGTTATTGGGCAATAAAATTTGTGTGGCCATTAATGCGCATCAATACACGCATGTTTATTTGCATGCAACAGAAAACCCAACGCAAATTTTAGCTGTTGCAGAAGGTATTGCCTTAAGCAATTACCAATTCTTAAAATACAAATCCGATAAAAAGTCAACAAATACGCTCCAAACAATTGGCATTGAAGCAAAAGATGAAAAAACCATCGTAGAACTTCAAATTTTAGTTGATTCGGTTTACCTAGCCAGAACATGGGTAAACGAGCCGCAATCTTACCTTACTTCGGTAAGCTTTGCAAAAGAAATAAAAGCCATGGCCACTAAAAGTGGATTGAATTGTGAAGTGCTTAACAAAAAGCAAATTGAAGCCTTAAAAATGGGTGGATTGCTTGCCGTAAACTTAGGAAGTAAAACGCCGCCAACCTTTACAATTTTAGAACATAAACCAAAAAATTCCAAGAACAAAAATCCTTTGGTTTTAGTAGGCAAAGGCGTGGTGTACGATACCGGAGGCTTAAGCCTTAAACCAACGCCCAATTCAATGGATACCATGAAATGTGATATGGCTGGTGCTGCTGCGGTTGCCGCGGCCCTAAATGCCATTTCCTTGGCAAAATTACCTTATCATGTTATTGGCCTTATCCCTTCTACCGATAACCGTCCGGGCGAAAACGCCTATACACCAGGTGATGTGGTGACCATGTTTGATGGGCAAACGGTTGAGGTACTAAACACAGATGCAGAAGGCAGAATGCTCTTGGGCGATGCCTTGGCTTATGCTAAAAAATATAAACCTTCTTTGGTATTAGATTTTGCCACATTAACAGGTGCAGCCGCAGCAGCCATTGGTTCTTTTGGAACCGTTTGCATGGGAACGGCCGATGAAAAAACAAAATCACTGCTAAAAGATTGTGGCGCTAACGTGCACGAGAGATTGGTAGAATTTCCTTTTTGGGACGATTATGCCAACCTGATAAAAAGCGACTTAGCCGATATGAAAAATATTGGGGGTGCGGTTGGGGGTGCCATTACCGCCGGAAAATTCTTGGAGAAATTCACAGATTATCCTTGGATGCATTTTGATATAGCCGGACCAGCATTTTTGAGTAGCCAAGACACCTACAAAGGCAAGCAAGGAACAGGAGTTGGCGTGCGTTTAGTTTTTGAATTTGTTAAACAATTAAGCAAATAATGAGCAAATTACCCATCATCGGAATTACCATGGGCGATATCAACAGCATCGCCACAGAGGTAATTATAAAAACACTCCTAGATCACCGCATCAATGAGTATTGTGTGCCTGTAGTCTATGGCTCACCAAAAGTAATTAGCTATTGGAAAAAGCTACTTGGCTTCAACGATTTCCAATTAAACATCATCAAAAGTTTGGATCAGATTAACCATAAAAGATCTAATATATTGGTGGTTTGGGACGAAGAAACCGAAATTAAACCGGGCGAAGCAACCGCCCTTGCTGGCAATTATGCTTTTAAATCATTGGAGGCTGCAACGCAAGACGCAGTAAGTGGCAAAATACAAGCAATTGTAACCGCCCCACTCAATAAAAATACCGTAAATACCCCCGAACGTCCATTCAAAGGCCACACAGAATACCTGGCAGAACAAGCTTCCAGCAGTTTTTTAATGGTGCTCAGTTCCGATGAGCTAAAAGTTGCCCTTGCAACAGGACACGTGCCCGTAAAAGACGTATCGAGCAGCCTTAGCATTGAAGGAATTCACAAAAAAATTAAACTTTTAAACGAAAGCCTTCAAAAAGATTTTGGGGTGGTAAAACCAAAAATAGCCGTTCTCGGTCTGAACCCACACGCTGGCGACAACGGGCTTTTGGGAAGCGAAGAAAAAGATTTAATCATCCCGGCAGTAGATAAAGCCAAAAACGAAAACCAGATTTTTGTGATGGGGCCCTACCCTGCAGATGGATTCTTTGGTTCGAACCAACACCAGCAATTTGATGGCATTTTGGCTATGTACCACGACCAAGGGCTGATTCCTTTTAAATATGCCTCTTTTGATTCTGGGGTAAATGTAACGGCTGGATTGCCTTTTGTGCGCACCTCGCCCGACCATGGAACGGCTTATGCCATTGCTGGAAAGAACCAAGCCAGCGAACAATCTATGCGCAACGCTCTTTTTATGGCCATAGACATTTGGGCTAGGAGAAATTATTTCGACGAAATCAATTCGAACCCCTTACCCCTAAACCCGGGCAAAAGGGAACGTTTTAGAATCGATTTCTAAATTTACTTAAAACACTGAAAATGAGAGTAAAAGGCAGATTATACTGGTTTTTAGCACGCTGATTTTCAGTTAACTTTCAAAAAAAATTGAGAATTTTATCACTAAACCATATCTTTGCCGGCTATAATAATGGGAACTAGGTCTAAAGCATACCTAATTGAATTCAATAAGCTTGTAATGGGGCCCAATGAATTTGATTTTATCTTGGATAATCAATTTTTATCGGAGCTTGAATTTGCGCCGCTTGAAAATTGCCAAATCGAGGTAGATTTGAAATTAATCAAAACCGAGTCGATGTACGACTTAAAGTTTGATTTCAAAGGATACGCTAAAGTACCTTGCGATACCTGTGCAGAGGACATTAATTTGCCAATTTCACAAAAATTTGGCTTGGTAATGAGATTGAGCGAAGAAAATAATTTTGATGATAGCGAAATTATCTACATTGCCCGCACAGAAATTGAGTTCGACCTAAAACAGTACTTATATGAGAGCTTGCTTTTGGCGCTCCCAGTTAAAAAGAATTGTGATGGTTTGGCTGAACCAAAACCTTGTAACCAATTAGTTTTGGATAGATTGGCCCATATTGAAAACAATGAAGAAGATGAAAACGGAGAAAACCCTAATAACAATGAAGGCGATCCCCGTTGGAATAAATTAAAAGATTTACTAAACTAATAATAAGGAGAAATATATCATGCCTAATCCAAAACGCAAAATCTCAAATGCAAGACGCGATAAACGTAGAACGCATTACAAAGGCGCTAATCCAACAATATCTGTAGACCCTACATCTGGCGAAACTCATTTACGCCACCGTGTAACTCCTAATGGATACTACAAGGGAAAATTAGCATTCCCTGAGATGCAAAAAGATATTTAAACACCTGCGTTCCTGCAGAAAATCTAGCTCGAATGAAGATTGGTTTTGACATTATGGGGGGGGATTTTGCCCCAAAAGAAGCAATAGCGGGCGCCGTTGTTGCCCAAAAGGAATTAGCTGGTATAGCCAGAATAGTCCTTATCGGCGACAAGGAATTAGCTATGCACCACGTTACTAACGAAGGTGGCAATATTGAAGACTTTGACTATCAACACACTACCGAGGTAATAGGTATGAGTGAGCATCCTACAAAAGCTATTTCCCAAAAGAAAAACTCAAGTATTTCTGTGGGCTTTGGTCTATTGGCTCATAAACAAATTAATGCCTTCGTAAGTGCTGGTAACACAGGTGCCATGTTGGTGGGATCTATGTTTTCTGTCAAACCTATTGAAGGAGTTATTAGACCGTGTGTAACAGCATTAGTGCCTAAGTCGAATGGTGGAGTAGGACTTTTACTCGATGTTGGGGCAAACGCAGATTGTAAACCAGATGTTTTATACCAATTTGCCATATTAGGTTCCATGTTGTTAGAGCATGTTTATAAAGTATCCAACCCAAAAGTAGGCTTACTAAGTATTGGAGAAGAGAAAGAAAAGGGTAATCTAGTTACCATTTCGGCTCATCACCTCATGGAAGATTCAAGCGATTTTCATTTCATTGGCAATGTAGAAGGAAGAGATATTATATCTGACAAGGTTGATGTAATTGTGTGTGATGGTTTTACTGGTAATGTAGTGCTAAAAGCACTCGAATCTATGTATTACGCGCTCAGAAAACGGGGTATTCACGACGATTATTTAGAAAGTTTTAATTATGAAAACTTCGGCGGTACACCCATTTTGGGGGTAAATGCGCCAGTCATCATTGGGCATGGAATATCCAACGACAAAGCCTTCAAAAACATGCTACTTTCTGCCCGCGATGTTATTGATTCAAATCTTGTTCAGATTATACACGATTCCTTTCAAAATCTTGTACCACCTTCACAATAATGACAAAAATTACTGCGGCAATTACAGCAATTAACGGGTATGTTCCTAAAGATTTGCTTACAAACAAAGACCTAGAACTATTAGTTGATACAACAGATGAATGGATAACTTCCAGAACTGGAATTAAGGAGCGTCATATTTTAAAAGACCCTGCATTAGCCACATCTGATATGGCAGTTGAAGCAGTAAATGGTTTATTAAAAAAAAGAGGAATTGGTGCAGATGAACTTGAATTAATCATATTTGCAACAGTTACACCAGACCTAATTTTTCCCTCCTCTGCCTGTATTTTAGCAGATAAAATTGGCGCTAAAAACGCTTTTGCATTCGACCTCATGGCAGCCTGTTCAGGTTTCCTTTTTTCCCTGCAAACCGCATCTGCTTATATCGAATCGGGCAAATATAAAAATGTATTGGTTGTAGGGGCAGATAAAATGTCGTCTATCATTGATTATACAGATAGAAATACGTGCATCATTTTTGGAGATGGGTGCGGTGCAGTTTTGATTGAACCAAATTACGAAGGAAATGGAATCATCGATGCCGTTTTAAAATCAGATGGTTCAGGTCGTCATTTCTTGCATCAAAAAGCCGGTGGCTCACTAAAACCACCCACACACGAAACTATTGCTGCCAGAGAACATTACGTTTACCAAGATGGCAAACAGGTTTTCAAATTTGCAGTAACCGGCATGGCCGATGTTTCGGCGCAAATTATGGAGCGCAATAACCTTACCGCCGATGATATTTCATGGTTGGTACCTCATCAAGCAAACTTGAGAATTATAGATGCTACTGCCCAAAGAATGGGCTTAGACAAAGACAAAGTAATGATCAACATAGATCATTTTGGCAATACCACTAATGGTACGCTACCACTTTGTTTATGGGAATGGGAACCGCAATTGAAAAAAGGTGATAACCTCGTTTTAGCCGCCTTTGGAGGCGGATTTACATGGGGTGCAATTTACCTAAAATGGGCCTACGATGGAGATGCTGTCAAGTAATTTGACATTTTTCCACAATATATCTTGCCAAACCATTTTTTTGAATAAATTTGATTTAATTAAATTGATATTGTTATGGAATTAAAAGAAATAAAAGAACTTATTAAGTTGGTTTCAGAATCGGGTGTTTCTGAAGTTGAAGTAGAGCGTGGTGATTTTAAAATTGCCATCAAAAAAACCGAGGAAAAAACAATGGTCGTGCAACAAACACAGCCAATGATGGTACATACTCAATCTTCACATGTTGCTACACACACGGCTCCAACGGCCGAAACACCCGCTCAAAAGGCTGAGGTTGTTAGCAATCTTATTACCATCAAATCTCCCATGATTGGAACATACTACAAATCTGCCTCGCCAGAGAAACCAGCATTTGTTCAAATTGGAGACGAGATAGAGCCTGGCCACGTTTTATGCGTTGTTGAAGCAATGAAATTATTCAATGAAATTGAATCTGAAGTTTCAGGAAAAATCGTTAAAATTCTAGTGGATAATGCTAGGCCAGTTGAATACGATCAACCTTTATTTTTGGTTGAACCTAAATAATTTGTTCGATTAACAAATTTGTTTCAATTAAAGATTATTCTAACCAAAATTTCTTATGTTCAAAAAAATACTCATTGCCAATAGAGGAGAAATTGCCTTAAGAATTATCCGCACCGCCCGTGAAATGGGCATCAAAACGGTTGCGGTTTATTCAACAGCAGACCGTGATAGCTTGCATGTAAGATTCGCAGATGAAGCTGTGTGCATTGGGCCGCCTCCTTCGGCTCAATCTTATTTAAACATCCCAAGCATTATTGCAGCGGCAGAAATTACCAATGCAGATGCAATTCACCCTGGTTACGGTTTCCTTTCAGAAAACGCCAAATTTTCACAAGTTTGTCGCGAACATGGTATCAAGTTTATTGGTGCCAGCCCAGAAATGATTAACTCCATGGGCGATAAGTCCAATGCCAAAGCAACCATGAAAAAAGCAGGTGTACCCGTTATTCCTGGTTCTGAAGGGCTATTAAAAGATGCCGATGAAGGAAAAGAATTGGCCAAAGGCATTGGGTATCCCGTAATTATTAAGGCTACTGCCGGCGGTGGTGGTAGAGGTATGCGCATTATTTGGGCCGACGAAGAATTTGATAAGGCATGGGACAGTGCTCGCCAAGAATCGGCAGCAGCTTTTGGTAATGATGGAATGTACTTGGAAAAATATGTAGAAGATCCTCGTCACATCGAAATTCAACTTGCAGGCGATCAATACGGCAAAGTATGTCACCTTTCCGAAAGAGATTGCTCAATACAACGTCGCCACCAAAAATTAGTAGAAGAAAGTCCGTCTCCATTTATGACAGATGAACTGCGCGAACTAATGGGGAATGCCGCTGTTGCTGGTGCTTCTGCCATTGGATATGAAGGTTTAGGTACCATCGAATTCTTGGTCGACAAACACAGAAATTTCTATTTCATGGAAATGAATACGCGTATTCAAGTAGAGCATCCTGTAACAGAAGAAGTAATCAACTTCGATTTAGTAAAAGAACAAATTTTGATTGCAGCAGGTGTTCCAATTAGCGGTAGAAACTACTACCCTTCTCGCCATTCAATTGAGGTGCGTATTAATGCAGAAGATCCTTTCAACAACTTTAGACCAACGCCAGGTAGAATAGATTATTTACATAAGCCAGGTGGCCACGGTGTACGTGTAGATACACATATCTATGCCGGTTATACCATTCCTAGCAATTATGATAGCATGATTGCCAAAATGATTGTAACAGCCCAAACACGTGAAGAGGCAATTATCAAAATGGAAAGAGCCCTTAGCGAATTTATCATTGAAGGTCCGGGTTTAAAAACAACCATTCCTTTGCAAATAAAATTGATGCAAAACGAAGATTTCAAAAGTGGCAACTTCACAACTGCCTTTATGAATACATTCGATATCAACAAGTAATTTTATATAAAAAAACCGGTTCAAATGAATCGGTTTTTTTTATGCCCCTATTTATGCAAATAATACCAATTGGACTTATCAAATTGCATAAGCCTATTTGATAGGTCTAAAAGGGTAAATGCCAATAACAAAAAATAGTGCTACAATGAGAAATTTATCGATATAGGACTATGAATTTTGTGCTTTCGGTACCATTCCATAACTATTTTAAGGTATGTTTAAAGTCAAAATAGTTCGTCTAATTCTTTATAAACAATTTTGCTTATTGGAGCATCATCAATGTTGAACCAAAAACATCTTCGTCAATTTTGTCCCACCTACATAAATAGCCACATAATACGTTCCATTTTTAAGCATACTTACGTCTAAGGAATATTGATTGCTGGCCGGCCAAATAACCTCATTAAATAGAGCAATTCCTTCTTGGTTATACAGCTCAATTTTTTCCATCATAAAAGATTTAATTTCCAAAACAGCATTGGCAGGATTAGGCGATATTTTGGTAGCATTTTCAAAACGTTTGGTTCGACCCAAATTTTGTGTTTTTGAATTTTGTGCCAATAACCATTGATGGCCCTGCAAAAACTCTCGCTTCCAAAACCATTCAGAATGTGCCCCATCTGCTTTAATTTCTTTCCTAAAAACGATATTGTTTGTCCCCTTTGTTTGGCAAAGCAAATCCAATTTATCAATTAAAGGTGCCATGGTTTCACTTTCATTTAAACCAGACATTACATAAAAAGTAGTTTGACCAAATACCCCAATTGGTTTAGATTTAATGAAATCAAAAATAGAATCGCTAAACCAAAGTGAAGGCGAAAAAATCAAAGCACCACCAAAAGTTTCTTGCCTCTCAACTGCCACGTATAAAGCCAAAAAAGCACCCATTGAACTACCACCAATATAGGTATTATTTCTATCCGATTCTGTCCTAAAAGTAGAATCGATAACAGGCTTTAAAGATTGAACCAAAAACTGACTATATGCCTCTCCATTTCCACCACCATACCCAGAATTAACATAGGCACTGTACTCATTAATTCTTTCTCCTCCCCCATTTTCTATGGCCACAACAATACACGCTTCTAAGCCCAACTTTTCGTTCAGGCTCAAAGTTTCATCAACACCCCATTCGCCAGCGAAAGAAGTAATTTTATCAAAAATATTTTGGCCATCTTGCAAATACAAAACAGGATATCGGGTGGCTCCATCCGTTTCATAATTATTGGGCAAATAAACCCAAATCTTTGCCTTTCTATTTGAAGGTGGTACAAAAAATTCGCGAGAAAGTAGCTTTACATTAGGCAAGGCTGTAGAGGCAGTATCGGGCCCCGAACCAAGTAAATCTAACCACCCAGCGATGCTAAGGTTTAATGTTAAATTGGGACTATAGGTAAAGCTCCTGTTGGCAATGTTTGCTCCAGTGCTCGTACATTCTACTTTACCCCAAGTGGCTCGTGTAAACTTAAATTGAGCATCACCTGTTTTAGCTGGCAAAATTATGCTATAGGTCGACCCAACTTTCTTTAGCTTATAGTTTATATCACCTGGATTCCAATTATTAAAATTACCGGCTACATAAATATCCTCTGAACCTGGGGTATTGGCAGGTACACCTTTAAGGTTTATGGTAACCTGAGCCAATACAAAAAATGGTGTCAGAGAAAATAAAAGTACACCTATTTTGATGGAAAGAATTTTCATTGCTAACTAATTTCATAACGAAGTTAAGGAATTCATGTTATTTTTGTTCTATGTATTTGCTATTGCTTCTATTACATTTTATACTGCCGAGTAAAACCCAAAGCCTAGAAACTATTTCGTTAAAGAGTTTAAAAGGAAAAGAAGGTTTTATACAATTGAAACAAGGGCAGAAAGCTACTGTACTTTTTTTCCTTTCACCTGAGTGTCCGCTATGCCAGAGCTATTCGCTTACCATAAACCAATTGCAGAAAACATTTGGCTCGCAAGGATTTCAATTTATAGGCATTATACCTGGAAAAGATTTTACGTCAGCAGATGTAATAAAATATAAAACTCATTATAAACTAAATGCATTGCCATTTTGGTTCGATCCAAACCTAAACTTATCAAAATATTGCCAAGCAAACATTACGCCAGAAGTAGTGGTATATAAGCCAACTGGCGAGAAAGTATACCAAGGAAGAATAGACAATTGGGCCTATGAATTGGCCAGAAAACGAGCCGTAATTACGGAACATGATTTGCAAAATGTGCTTAGTATGATGAACAGCAATCAGCGTTTTAAACCCTATAAAACAAAGGCCGTAGGATGCTACATAAACTAATTTACATCGCTATATTTTGTGCCTTTTTATTTGCTTGTGGGGAGGCAACACACAACAAAATTCGAACAGAGAATGAACCTGTTTTATATGCCGAGCACATTGCACCTATCATTCAACAAAATTGCGTTAAATGTCACCACCAGGAAGGACCAGCTCCATTTTCTTTGGTTCAATTTAAAGAATTGTCGTCTAAGTCTAAACTGGTTGCTTATGTTACTAAAAATAGAATTATGCCACCATGGCCTGCCGACCCAGAGTATACGCATTTTGCCAACGAAACTTACTTGAGGGATGAACAAATTGAGTTGATTCAAAAATGGGTAGCACAAGGCTGTTTACCTGGTGACACAGCCCATTTGGTTCAGCCCGAAATAATTGAAAAAAACTGGCAAGAAAGAGCGCCCGATTTAATTGTTCGGATGCAAAAAAACATTAAGGTGCCGGGCAATAATACCGATTTATTTACTGTGGTTAAAATACCGTTTGAATTGCCTCACGATACCTTCATTAGGGCCATTGAATTTGTACCTGGCAACAAGCGCTTGGTGCACCACTTGAATGCGCACATCATACAGTTTGAACCGAATAAAAAACGCAATTTATGGGCCGGGACATTTTATGTAAATCAAGATCAAACTAAGAGCACAAGCATACACAAAGAATTAAATTTGTTAAATGATGATGGCTCCTACGCACCAATGACACCAAGCGTTTGCAACTACCTTCCTGGTTCTATGTTTAGCTTTTACCCCGAAGAAATTGGGGGATACAAAATTGGCAAAAAAAATGCGTTCTATCTAAACGACTTGCATTTTGGACCAAGTCCGATAGACGAAATTGACTCATCATATTTCAAAATTTATTTTGCCGAAAAGGCACCAAAACGACCCGTTTCTGAATTTCAAATAGGCACCTTGGGATTGGCTCCAGTTGAACCACAATTGGTGCTTAAACCCAATGAAGTTAAAACCTTTCACATTACGTTTCCTGTGCCTCAAGATATTTCTATTTTAAGTCTGGTACCGCACATGCATTTAATTGGGAAAAGCTTTTGGGCTTATGCCGTAAAACCAAGCGGCGATACCATCCGTTTAATTAGGATAAACAATTGGGATTTTAGGTGGCAATATTTTTATCAGCCCAAAACATTATTAAAAATTCCAAGGGGATCTATAATTTATGTGGAGGGCATGTATGACAATAGGGCCGAAAACCCAAATAATCCATTTAGTCCGCCCAGACAAATTGCCGAAAGAAACGGCAGTATGAAAACCACCGATGAGATGTTTCAATTAATTGTAACCTATTTGCCTTGGCAAAAAGGAGATGAGGAGATTGAGAATGGAGGAGGGAATAGATAGCTGTTGGGGTTTGGGCGTTTGGGTCTTTGGGCGTTGGGCGTTGGTCTTTGGGCGTTGGTCTTTGGGCGTTGGGTCTTTGGGCGTTGGTCTTTGGGTTTTGGGTTTTGGGTTTTG
>Ga0163151_10002960_pt1 | contig 25234 bp, 49 predicted proteins | sample OliLakLV19MP5IB2_FD_145596 | JGI IMG/M metagenome (GOLD analysis project Ga0163151, IMG submission 145596) | Freshwater microbial mat bacterial communities from Lake Vanda, McMurdo Dry Valleys, Antarctica - Oligotrophic Lake LV.19.MP5.IB-2 | ecosystem: Environmental > Aquatic > Freshwater >...
CGAGATGTCCGCCCCGCTCGCTCAGCCGAAAGGCATTGGTGACAAGGCGGCGGCGGCACCCTTTGGCACCGCCTGCCACGATGGCACGCGCCACCGCGGAGCGTCTGGATTTTGGCCTTCGCTTGAGAGGGCCAAAATGTCATGAGTGGCCGGCGTCACCCAGTCGTTTCCGTCGAGGGCGTGCGCCCACTCGCCAACGAAGATAGCGAAGATAGCGAACACTACGGTGTGGCCGTCTACCAGCGCGATCGGCGCGGAGTCGTCGCCGGGGCGGTTAACGATCGGTAGGGTGATGTCTTTGCCTTTTGAGTTTGTGATTTTCATTTTTGGGGGATTTGAGTTTTTGAGGGGCGTAATTGCTCCATGGAGCCGCGGTGTGAACCGCAGCTCGGGGAGGAATCAGTCTTCCGGAAAACTGACGCACGAAGAAATGGCCTGACGGAAATCATCAAGTGACCCGTGCCAACCCGGTCCGTCTTCGCGCTCCAGCCCGGCGGCAGTGTAAGCAGCCAATGCCACCCGGTCCAGCGCCGTGCGGATAGTCCCTTCGGTCAAAGCTTCGGATTCCCCCAGCCGAAAGTCGGCGGAGGTGGTGCCAGAGCCGGTCTCGCGTGGTGCGAGAGATTCGGCTAAAGCGGCGGCGAGGGTATGGGCAGAGGTGGCGGTTTTCATTTTTGTTTTGTTTTGTCGGCGGCGTAATTGCTCCAAAGAGCCGCGGCGTGAACCGCAGCTCGGGGAGGAATCAGGCGCCGCATTGGGCTTTTGCGACCGCGCGCCGGATCCTCCGGAGTGCGCGGCCGGGCGTAGTGTCCGCGGGGTCGGCCCGTGCGGCGAGGGCCCGTGCGGCATCCACCGGAAGGCCGGCGGCATCCATGGCCGCAATCCACCGGGGAGTCCCACGGTTTCCCTCGACGGCGAGCCGAGCAAAGAGCGGCGCCAGAGTAGCGACCGCGGCGGGAAATTCCATTTTGTTTTGGCGGGCGGCCGCCGATGCCGCACTGCGCGCTTCTTCCATCTCCGCGCGCGTCACGGCACCACACGCGACGTAGAGCGCATCGGTCATTACTTCGTCCCACTGACCGTCGGCCGCGTCGGCGCGGGCATCTGGGCTGAGGCTTGCGACGTATGCGGGGATTGAGTTGGTTTTCATTTTGTTTTCTGGGGCGTCTCGGGCGTGATTGCCTCCGACAGACTCACCCAATCACTCCTTTATCTTTACGTCAATAACGTATTGACGGAATTTATTGGGGCTTTTCCAGAGGCTAACGGTTACGGGATGTTCGGCTGCATGAAGACTATCCAGTGGGTGCGTGCGGTTGTGCCGCATCGTTGGCCGAAGAGCGGACGCTCTGGCGTGAGCGCGAGCACCGTTGAGACCGGCACTCGGTGCTCATTCCATTTGAAAATTAGCGTGCCCAGCGGACACAGCACGCGGAAGCACTCGGCGAAGCCGGCACGGATTTCCTCGCGCCAGTCCCCTTTCAGCGAGCCGTATTTTTTCGCGGTCCAGCCGTTCGGGCCGGCAAAGGTGTGAGGTGGGTCGAAGACGACGAGCGAGAAGGTCGCGTCCGGGAATGGCAGCGCCTTAAAATCAGCGAGCACGTCGGGATCCACGACAATTTCGCGACGGCCCTCGCGCGTGTCCGCCGCGCATGTTTCGCGGCGTTTGTCCACGAAGAGCGCGCGCCGTCGGCGCGGTCAAACCAGAACATGCGAGAGCCGCAGCAGGCATCGAGCACCGGAGGCAGACCCCCTTGCCCAGAGCCAACGTCCACAACGGCTTCATGGTCGTCGATAGTTGCAGAGAGGGAGTTTGGAATTAGAGTTCGCATGGTATGCCGCGGGTTTTGCAGAGGTCTCGGATCGCGCTTAGCTCGCCAGTGCCGTAGCCTGTCCACCCGCCTTCGTCGAGCAGCCGGCAGAAGTTCGCGGCCATGTCGAAAAGGCTCATGCCCTCGATTGGACCGTTGTTGTCCAGCCGGCGCGGCGGCACTTTCACGGCCATCCATCGACATTCATGACACGCGTTACTGCGGTGTGTGAGGATGCGGTGCTCTTTTTTAAATGCCGTGATTTGACTAGCTTTTGATGCGCCCATCGGTGGCACGTCTAAGAGGATTCCTTGTTTCATTTTCGTGAGTCAGTGAGAGGCGTGTTGGTCATCTTATTTGTTCAGTCGGCGTAATCCGCAACGCGCGTGTCAGCCGGCGACATCACGACACCGATAGGTGCGCCGCGCTCGGCCTCGACGGCGGTGGTGGAAGAGGGTATCATGGCTTTTCGGAGAGTTGGGTGTTTTGAGTTGGGGCGATTTCAAAAGCCCTCTCAACCTCAAGCCCCCGGGATGACCTTGGTATGCCGGCGGAGTCGGTGCCGTGGGAAGCTACGCGGGCGTCGATGGCATCGAGGGTACGCGGCAGGACGCGGCAGGAGAGGTTTTTGCGGGCGAGGCCGGCAGGGTAAGCAACGCGGCCAGAGTTGGGGCGTTTGCCCCCATGTGTTGGTTTCTTGGGCTTCTTGGGCTTACTCATGGTCGGCGTAGGGTGCGCGATAATGAGAGGGTGATTCCACGCGAGCTCGGGCGTCGCGGTCGTCGGGAGTGATCGCGGTGCGGCCGTAGTCGCGTCGACGGCAGGCGCGTAGGTAGGCGCAAGCCTGGCCGTACGATCGAGATTGGCCGCGGCGCAACATCATGTCGGCGGCGCGCTCGATGGGCATTGAGGGCGGGATTGGGCGGAATCCGGAGTTCATGGCTTTTTAGCGGTGAGTGTGGCAGACGTGGCGCCCGCATCGAAACAGAGTCTCGCGTAACGGCGGGCGTGGGCCGAGGTGGGCCATGTCGAGGGCAGTATCTTACCGCTGAGTTGCACGTACCAGCGCATGGACGAACTGCAGCGAAGCACGTTGGCACGTTGGCCGTCGGGAAAGACCGCGGAAAAGAAAAAGAAATTACGCCGCTGGCCGATGGGGTAAGTGGTCCAGCGCACGGGAGTGTGTGTGCTCATTTTGTTTTCAGTTTAGAGTGTAGAACGGAAATTCAAATCAACCCGGCCAACCGGAATGAGTAGTAGCCCTTGCCAGCAGGATCGGATTCCGCGCGGCCGACGATCACATGGTCCAGAAGCAGGACATCCATAACGTTGCACGCCTTGCGGACGTTCCTCGTAACGATCACATCGGCGGACGAAGGCGCCGGATCACCGCTGGGGTGGTTGTGCATGATCACCACGGCTGACGCTGCGGCCGCCAGCGCAGGCCTCAGAATCTCGCGGGGATGCAGCACTGAGGAAGTGAGGCTTCCAATGCTGACGAGATTCCATGCCTTGAGCCTGCTCTTCCGGTCCATCAGGAGCACTACGACCACTTCCTTTTCGTGATCGTACCAATCGGCCTTTTCCACCACGTCGCGGAAAAACTGTAGGCAAAGTTCCGGTTTATCGCATGCCCGGAGCACGGCTTTCATGTCGCATTCGCGAACCGATACCGCGCGCATTTCCAAGATGCGGTATGTGTCTGAAATGTGGAATTCTAGGGTGTTTTGAGCATTCACAAACCAGACGATGCTCGCGATCTTGAAAAATGCAATGCTTTTTTCAAGTAAGTGCTCTTTTTAGGTCAGTTCATGAGCTGGCGGACGTAGGCGGAAAGTGCGTCCATCTCTGCGCGAATCTTCGTCTCGGTATTGCGACGGCCCATGAGAGATCCGAGGGCAAACTCCACAGTTCGGTGGCTGCGCCCGCCGAAGCGCCGTCCGATCTCCGTGAGTGAGTGTTTCGTGAGGGCGCGGCAAAGCCACATCGCGAGCTGGCGACCGTAGCAGTAGGGCGCGGTGCGGATTGGCGAGGTCATAGCCTCGGCTGGCAGACTGAGGTGGTCGCAGACGAGATCCTGGATCAGGCGGATCGAGGGGGTATCGCGCCGGGTTTGCTCGATGAGTTGCGCCTTCACGCTTCGGAGGTCGGCGGTTGCGATTGCCAGTTCGCGGAGGAGGAGCTCCACGCGGCGTAACGAGGTTTCGATGCTCAAGTTACGGTTCTGGGTTTCCATGTCGTGTGTATGCATTTTGGTTAAGCCGCAAAATTCTCGAATCTGGTGATGTTGCGAAGGAAGGTGAGTTTCACGTCGCCGACAGGGCCATTGCGCTGCTTGGCGACGATCAAATCCGCGGTATCTGTTGCGACCTGAAACGATTGGTCGGCGTCCTTGGGGCGGGCCAGCATGAGGACGACGTCGGCATCCTGCTCGATTGCGCCTGATTCGCGGAGATCTGAGAGCCGGGGGCGCCGGTCCTCCTTATCGGCGGCGCGATTGAGTTGGGAGAGCACGATTACAGGCACGTCGAGTTCTTTGGCGAGAGCCTTGAGTCCGCGGGATGCGTCGGCCACTTGCTGCTCTCGGGGTGCGCTCGGCGTGGTTGCGGACATGAGCTGCAGGTAATCCACGATCACTGCCCCGAGGGGCGTGCGGGAATGGAGTCGGCGCGCCCTGGCTCGGATGAATGATACCGGGATGGCGCTGGAATCGTCAATGTAGAGCGGCGCCCTCGCGAGTTCGTCGGCCGCTGCGAGCATGCGTGATTGCTCGACGCCGTTTTTACCGAGCAGGCCGTCGCGCAGGAGCTTCATGTTTACGCGAGCACGCGAGCATATCATTCGCTGCATGAGTTGTTGGGCGCTCATCTCCAGGGAGAAGATAAGGACGGGTGCGCCCTTACCGTTCTTGGGCGGCGCGACGATGGAATCCGCGATGTTGAGGGCAAGTGACGTCTTTCCCATCGAAGGTCTTGCCGCCAGTATAATGAGGTCCGATCGCTGAAAGCCCCACGTGAGTTGATCGAGATCGTGGAACCCGGACCGAATGCCGGTCATCTCCCCGCGTCGGTCCGCCATCGTCTGGATTACAGCCATCGCGCCCGGGACGATCTGCGAGGAGTGCGTCGTGCGGTCCGCTACCCGGTGTTGCGTGACAGCGAAGAGCTGTTGCTCGATACCCCCGACGAACTCGTCGATACCGCCAGAGAAGGCGTAGCAATCTTCGACGGCTCCGGTGGCGGTGCGGATCAGGAGGCGCAGGAGAGCCTGCTCGCGCACTTTGTCGATGAAGTAGCCAGCTTGTGCGGTTGTTGGGATCCGGCCGCTTATTTGGGCAAGGAACGTGTATCCTCCGACACGCTCAAGCTGCTTCGAGGTCTTGAGGTCCTCGGCCAGCACGGAGATATCGATCAGGCGTTGCTCATCATAGAGCTTTAGGAGGACCCCGAACACGATCGCGTGCTTCGGATCGTAGAAAGCATCGGGAGAAATACGGGCCTCTAGGCATCGGGGAATCACGTCGGCGGCATCGATCATACAGCACGAGATGAGGTACTCCTCGGCTTCGAGGCTGTGCGGGAGAGTGCGGCCAATGCTCATGAGTCTAATCTTTAGCGGAGCCAAGCCGGCAACCGGCGTGGCTCATCTTGGATGTTGGGCAAGGCATACAGTAAGCGGTTGCGGAGCTTGATCCGCGTGGTCTGCCTGTCCTGCGATAGGTATGCTAGATCGGCAATGGTTTTGCGCAGGCGGTTTCTCTCACGCTCCAATTTTCGCGAGTGCTCCTCCCAACACACTTCGAAGCCGCACTCTTGATCGTACTCAAGGCGGTCTGTCTCGGGAGTGTCGGAGGGCGCAACAGTCGCGGGAGCCGTCGGAGGCAGTGGCCCTGACGCTGTCGTTTCGTTCGGGACGTGCGCTCCCGCGTCCGGCTGTCGGTAGTCTTCGTTCATTTCTGTTTTGGTGCTCATATTATTTAGGTCCGTGGATGTAGTCCCAAGCCGAAACGCTCCGAAGTCCGTTAGCGTCAGCATGGGCCACGTATTTCTGCCATTCCGCGAAAAGCGTTTCGTCAGTCACCGAATTATTCACTAGAGCTGCTCGTGGGGCGTCGACGTCACCGTCCATTGGAGTCTCCTTTTCCGTCGTGGTGTTCTCCCATAGCTAGATCGATGGCGGCACGGGTGATCGGTAGGTTTGCTCGAAATAAGGAGCAAGGAAGCACAGCCCACGACTTCATGGCATCCTTTTCGCGGTCCAGTTCGCCTTCGAGCCAATCGAGACGCACTTTATCGGACGCCTCCTCCGCGTCCCACGGCACAGGAGGCGTGTGCGACTGCGCCTCATCAAGTGCCTCCCGAAGTCGCGTGCACTCGCATTCAAGCTGCGTGTTTAATTTCACTTCGGTCTCGAATAGCCGCTTATATGATTCGCGCTGATGTCTGATCTCCATTATCTGCGCGATTAGTTTTGCTCCTGTTTTCATGTTATTTGGTTTTCGCTGCAGCGATGTCGCAATCGATCCAAGTCGTCGTGTATTGAATGCCGCCGTGAAGCTTCAGTGCCTCGTCTGCTTTACTGAGTAGCCCCCGCAGTCGTGTGCACTCGGCCTCCAGTCGCTCAATCGTACCGTGCATGGCGTCGACTTCGCGCAGGAATTGACGTATCGCCCAAGGGTCGTTGAACAGCCCTTCGGCTACGCAGTCGCGGATTTCTTGTTCGTATTTAGTCATGTTGTTTTTCATCGCGACGTTGACGCTCCTGAAATTCGAAGGTTAGCATTTTGCGCTTTTCAATATAGAGCGCCGATCCGCAGTAGGTCCGTGCGCCTTCCATCATTGTCACCGCATGCAGTATCTTTTTCAGCGTGCGCTCTTTTTCCACTAGCTCTCGGTATCGCGTGAGCACGTACTCCGCCCACCGATCGGAGCCCATAGGCATCCCGTCGCTTTGAAACTCGTCGAAGAGTGTGGCCAGCGTGGATGGGTCGCGTAGCCACCGGATGCGGGCTGATACCCCGGAGCCAACGCCGGGACCTGGGCGCTGTCCACGCGGCGAGGAGATCCATCTGCTTCAAAGTGCTGGCGCATGTCTTCAGTCATATTAGTTTGGTTTGGAAAGTAGCTCAACGTCGGGCTTCCATGCGATATACCGCCAAAGAGGTTTCCCTTTGCGTTTATTCTGTCGATTTTCGGACGCGAGGCACCATTGGCAGTGATAAGAGCGGAAAACGAACCGGGGTACCTCGCCGTTTATGCCGCAGGGGCCGTGCGCGAACTGGTGAGTGAGTTTTCCGGGTCGGTTGTGACATCCTTCGCACGACAGGCCGAACGCGCCTGATGACCCTGCGGGTTGTGTGTCGTGGCTCATGTTAGGTGTTGGGCGAAGAAAATAAGTCGGCGATTTGCTGCTTCATCCGAGCAGCAACCTCTACATGGTTCTCTCCCGCGTTCATCAGTTCGTTCCGCTCAGCGGTGAGTACCTTGGCGTTCTCGATCCACCACGCCTTGCGCTCCTTCAGTTCGACTATCTCGCGCTCAAGCTGGCGGGCGAATTCGAGCGGCACGCTTGGACCTGATTCGCCTTCGCCGGATTCGTAGGCCGCACACGCTGCGTTTGCCCGTGGCGTTTCCGATATGCCCGCCAAGTCGCCAGAGCGCAACGCCGGGATTTGCCCTGCGGATTGAATGTCAGTTTTCGGTTCCATATTATATCGGTTTTAAGGTGGGTTTCCGGCGTGGCTCATCTTGGGGTTCGCCAAAAGCCGAGCAAAGAGCATCCCTTGCCCGTCCTCCAAGTATTCGTATTCGTCCATCGTTGGCCCAGGGCAGGCGCATTCCGAATAATCCTCACCGCAGATGGAGCACTCGCCCTCTTTGTTGCAGTCACCCGAAAAGGACACTGGCTTCCATCCTGCCAGCACCGGTGCCCATTGGTCTGCCATTGCCGCCGCGATGCCCGGATACGTCTTGCTGCGCAGCTTCCAACGGTCTGCGGAGGGTGTGAGCTTGTTCTGTCCGCTGTCGGTCTGGTTCGCCCACCGCTCCACGTTGCCGACCATCCGACCCGGCACTCGCTTCGTCGGCGTGAGCTTCGGAAGCCGGTGCAGCCACAGGCATGTTCGCTTGCTCGCATCCTCTCCGAATTGGTAGGGCTGCACGGTCTGCGTCGGCTTGCGGATTTGGGTCGAGATTATAGAGACCGGGTTTTCCAGATACCACGGTTTTTCACCGGCGATAGCCATTAACTCGCGGACGAAGGTGAGGGCGGCATTTGTCTTTTCCCATCCCCGCCCCCGGTTATTCCAGTGAATTCCGGCGACTGTCAGAAAGGTGCAGTCCGGGTGCATCCCATACCCGCCCCACTGCCGCGAGCGCATCGCGTCGCGGCAGTCGCCTTGGATGTGGTATGGGCTGGTATCGTCGGAAGGGAGTAGGTCGCAGCTCCACGCGTCGATTCCCTTCGCACGGAGTGCTTCGCGCACCATTCCTGAGTGCTCGCAGCAAACCAAAAAAGACGACGGAGGCGAACCAGGCGCCAGAGCCAACGACCCCGGCCGCCGAACAATCGCATCCACCGCAACGCCAGCCCGTTTCACTTTCGAGGTTGTTTTTGATTTCATGGATTTTCAGTGTTGTCCACGTCGCCGGAGCCCGCCAAGTCGCCAGAGCGCAACGCCGGGACTGGCGCTGCGGGTTCATTTTGGTCGTTGGCGTTGAGCATCCTTAAGACGGTTCCCGTGTCTTCATAAACGCAAAAAGGGTCATCCTGCCCGCTGAGCCAAAGGCGTGTTAAAAAAGGAGATCCTTGCGGGTAGGGCGTAATTGCCGCGATTTTCTCGACGCGAATGTATATTGGCCCAAGGTTGGAGGTGAGTTTAAGCATTATTTTCATTCGGAATCCCCTAAGCTCTCTTTCTTTATATTTTTTTGAATAACATAGAAACAGCCCGTCACCCCGTCATTGAATGGCGTCGAAGGGTCCATTTTCGGGCGACGAGTGACGCGAGTGACGCGAGTGACGCCACTGCGGAAACTTTTCCTACGCGTGGGTATATAGAAAGTTTCCGCACTCGCGTCACTCGCGTCACTAATTCCAGCTTTTCTGATCTTGGATTGCATGGTTTCGGTGATGCAATCAGTTCATGGACAGACCAATCCAACTTCGGACCCCGCCCGTCCCCCGCTTGCTTTCAAGCCCCTTGGATTCGAGGTAAGCCGCGAATCTTTTGACGTAAACAGGGCCGGCGCCGTTGGGATTTACTTGATGAGGTCGAGTCGCGCCGTGGAGGACAGCGCGAACCATGTTTTCGGGATTTCACCGTCCGGCCAGAGCCTCTTCGCACGCTCCTGCCAGCCGAATGGCTCGGTGTAGATGTCGGCGGTGGGCAGGGTGGCCTTGCGGCCGTCGCCACGCTCCCACTCCTTCGGGTCGTCCTCGTAGCCGCCTCCATTGAACCACGTCGCGGGGTGGGGCACGAATTTGCGAGCATCTTCGGGCCATCGTGCAACGGCGGCAGCGTACGCCACGGTGGCGCTCAAAAGCTTCTCTGGCTCGCACTTGGTCATGGCCTTGGCGATCGCGCGGATCGCGTCTTGGCGCCCCTGTTTTCGCGGATAGGCGGCGTAAATCACGTCGGCGTCGATAAACAAAATTGGGTCGCGCGCGTTTTCCTTTTCCTTTTCCTTTTCCTCTTCCTCTTCTTCAACCCTCGGAGAGGGTTTGATAACACCTTCGATAGCCTTTGGCATACCCTTCGATAGCCTATCCGAAAGGCTTTCGTTACCCTTCGTTTCGCCATCGACACCAGTTTCAACCAGCGGCTCTGTAAGGTCCGCTTCGGTCAGTCCATGCCGATCCAAGGCCGCAAACACCGGGTTGTGAGGCTTACATTCGCGCGAAATTTTGCCGTACTGGAACTGGACGAACGTGCGGATCCAGAGCTTATCCTTCGGTAGGGTAGCGACTCGACCCTCAAAGGCGTCGAGATCCTTTGCGCACACCCGCGTACCGATTTGAAAGGTAGCTAGCTCCCAGTCGATTTCGATAACGCCCGCCTGGTCGCAGTTGTCCGTCAGGTAAACCCAGAGAAGCTTCCTCTTTGGGTCAAGCTTGCGGAACCACGGGTTGCACCACTTGTTTGTCTCGGTGAATCGCTTGCTCATAAGTTTAAATCCTTGGGTTTTACAGACATCGCAGGGCTAAACGCCTCGACAAAAAGGATCCCGCACCCTACGCGAGAGAGAATCATGCGCGCCCCCAAAATTAGGCGTGGCATGGGCAAGCTAGGGTGCGGAAATTTGGTTTTCATTTTGGATTCTGCCGCGATTCTCAATCACGGGCTTCCGTAGAAGCGTCCGCACCCTCGGAAGATTCCCTATCCAGGTCAACGCTTTTTTCCGGTAGCTGCACAAATCTGTGCTGGTCGAGCGCAGTGCGGATGATGGCCTCGGCGTTCTTGTCGGCCACAAGTTTGATGATGGGCTCGCCGTAGGAGAGCAGTCCCGCGGCCTCCAATGCGCCGGTGATCGCGGCTTTGGCGCGTGTCTCGGGTATGCCGGCGTCGGCCGCGTATGCCTTCGCCAGCGTGCCTAGAGCGGCGCCCATGACGTCCCACAGCACGGCGGGCCCCACGATCGGCTCAAGGACGGCAAAGGCCTTCTGCATGTCGGCAATCGACGTGCGGCCCTTCTGGTGTTGGATATTGAACCCTGCTGGGATGATCCCCTGTGCCGCCAGAGACGCACAGGCGAAATCTACCGCTTTGGTCCACGTGTCGAGGTAGCGGCGCTTGATAAACATCGCAGCCCCGAGCCACGTCGGATCCCGCAACTGCGACACATGCGGACTCGGCAACTTCGTGACCCAGTCCTCGCGGCGTTCGGTCAGGGCGACGGGCGTTGCAGACAGGGCAGAGCAGGTTGCGGCCTTGGCGCAGAAGCCGCAGTAGGAACAGGGCGTTGGCTTGCGGTCTGGCGCCAAGCGACGTGCGAGCAGTCCGTAAGCGACGGTCTCGACGGTGCGGCGGTCGAGCACGTAGCGTTCGACGCGCTTCAGCCGTCCGTATATGAGGTAACCGATGCGACGTTTCTCGTTTCGCGCCTCCATCTTGGGGAGGGCGTAGCCGACGAGCTGGGGGAAATAATTTCTTTGCAGGCCAAACTTCCAATCCATGTCGATGGGGCCCACCTCGCCGTCACCAGTCCCAAAGTACAACGGCTCGAACGAATCCGGTTTCAACATCGTCACTCGCTGCTCGAGTATCATGTCGGATTGCGTGTAACCGTTCTGTTCGGCGATCTGTACGGCCTTCTCGGCCACCCATTGCACTTCGCCGCGCTCGCTTTCACTGAGTCCTTCAAGCGCACCTTGGCGCATGGCAAGGTCGCCGCCCAACAGCATGGCAACGGCCTTGTGCTTCACGATGCCTCTCCCGCGGGGCGTGTTGTCTTCTTCGGCCTCCTCGCCGTCGATCTCTTCAAGATCCACGTCAGGGATTGATTCGAAGTCGGCGCATTCGGAGATTGCGGGCCAAGTGGATGGCCCGAGCGGATGGTGGGATGTGGGGGCGAGGTTCATTTATACCGTCTCCTTAAGTGTGTTGAATTTTTCCAGTACAGCGATCCATGCCTCCCGCCGCTCGGCTGTCACGAAGACCGTCTTGTCGTCCTGCCGGTAGGTGGAGATTGCGTCTTTCAGCGCCAACGCGACCGCCTCCGACTCGACCAAGCTGTTTATCACGTCGTCGATTGTCATTTGGATTCCTCCTTCGGCCCGGCGAGTTCATCCAGCAGCGACAGGGCACGTTGTAATAGAGTGTACGCCCGGAGCGCGTCCGGGTTTTTCTGGTAAGAGAGCGCGTCGGAGGCGCTGTCGATGAAGGTCAGGACCTTCTCGTACTGGTCGGCCTTGATTGCCGCAACGCGCACCCGGGTCCGGCACTTTGTAATTGCTTCGCCGAACGCCATCCCGTCCGCGATCTCCACGCCAAGCGCGGACGCCAGCTTAACGAATTCCGACTGCAGGGCGAAGTGAACGACCCACGGGACGTCCGGGCGTTGCGATGCATGTCCGTTGATATTGCTCATGTGATTAAATACTCTGGATGCGTTAAAACGAGTTTCGCCCATCTGGAGTGAGTTTTGCGATCCTCCGCGTCTGCGTCTTGGTGCCGGCAAGGATCGCGCGGACCATCTCGCCTTTGAATAAAATTGGGTGCTCTTTCATACGCGTCCTGTCTTCTTGTCTGTGAAGGTGATCGCGAGGGCCAATGCGGCCCACGCGTGTGAAGTGATCCCGTATAGCACGCCGGGCGTGGCTTTCCTTCCGATGGCGGCATCCTTGCCTCCGAATCTGTCAATGATGGCCTGCCGGACGTTGCCGTCCTTCGCCTTGGTGGTCCCGCACAGATGCAGCTTCACCTCGCGGCGCAGCATGATCTCCGGAACGAAGCCTGAATCGCTGCACTTCTGATAGAAGCGCCCGATCCAGATGCACGTTTCGAACACCTCGGCCCCAACACTCATTCCATAGGATGCAATCCCTTCGATGACTACCCAACGCGGCTTGTAGATATTGAGCCACGTCGGAAGCTCTTTTATGAACAGTACGTTTGGGAGGAACCCGCGGTCCACGACGAGAGCACCGTTGAACACTACGAACTGCGACTGCGTATTGCCCGGGTCGATCGCGAATGTCAGAGGGTTGTCACTCACGGGATTGAGTTGAGTTCAATTCGCGCGCGTTCGTTGGCCTCGACTAGCTCCACATTTTTCTTTGCGACGTGGGCGCGTATAACTGATTCCGCGAGTTCAGGGTGCACATCAAACAGGCGATGGCTGTTCTCGCCGCTGGGGATACCCATCTGTAGCTGGCGACGACAACCGAAGGCGTCTTTGAGCGTGGCTGAGTATTTATCGCGATCCGCGAACGGTCTTTCGCGCTCGGCCTTCATATCCGCGATAAGCTTTTCTGCTGCCGCGATTTCTCGGTAGGCGCTCCATATTGCGGATGCTGTTTCTTGTGTGATCATGATTGGGTTTGTTTAGCTATATCGAAAGTATGCCGGATGGCCGCTCCTAGGTAAGGGCCTTGCTTGTTGTGCTCCGGCGGCACCGAGCCCCAAGGGGCGAGTGGTGGCAAAGCGTTAGCTGTTTTGCGCGTCCGTAATGGCGCGCATGGTGTGCGCCTCGTTCCTGCCGGCAATTTCCTCGCGCAGTCTCGCGTTATCCGCCTCGATGCGCGCAACGTGGTTAAGTAGCGCTTTGTGCTTGGCGCAGTAGTCCAAATCCAAATTGAATCGCCCGTCATCCTTACCGGCGTGCCACGCCATGTTTGTTAGCTCTGTCAGCAGATGATCGAAGGTGGGATCTTTCACGACTCACCCTTGGCTGGCGCTGCTTTCATTGCGCGTGCGGCGCCGAGCTGCTCCTTAGTGTAGCCGGCAGCGATAAGTTCCTTTAGCACTTCGTTGAGCGCATCGTTCAGGAACTCATTATTCTCATTGAACACCTCCAATAGATACGCCCCGTTGATCCACGCGATCTCGGTGATCCGCTTGGCGTACTCCGCCGTAGCTTCTCCGGCTAGCGGGTGCATCGAGGACCCCTCGTCCGCCCACCATCTTTCGAATGTCGTCCGCGCGGTTTGGATCTGAGCCGAAACGGCATTCGGCGTTTTCTTTGCCCATTTAATGGATTTGCTCATGTCGCTTTCGGTTACGGTTGAGAATAATGGTTTCACTGGATTCGGATAATCACCCAATCGGAGTGATGTGTTTTGATGATCACCTTACATTGGTTCAGGAGGCACCGGTCGCGTATCCACGACTCGCCTGGTGCGTCCGCCTTCTTCATGCGGAGGACCGTATCCAGAGGCAGCGCATCCACTATCTTGGCCCACGCGGCATAGAAGGCCTCTTCGGCTTTAGTGGGGCGCCCCTGATGGCGTTTTAAGCTCACGCCTCACCGTCCTGTTCGAGTAGTGGGCGTGCACGCTCCAGCGCGTCGCCAATAGCGCGCTGCTGGCTGGACGACGTTAGAAACCGGCGATCGTCTTCCGCGTGGACAAGGTCAGCCAAGGCTCTGCGAAGCTTCATGGCCTCATCTTCGATCTCGATGGAGCACCGAAGAAGCCAATAGATGATCGCGACCGCATTGACCGAAATGATCGCCAGAATAATCACGGCGGCGCTCATTGCGCACCGTCCTTCTCGATCTTTGGCGCTTGCCGGAGCGGCGCAATCCGACCGCCCGCGTCGAACTCCGTTTGCGTCGTTACGTCAATACGGGTCGCAACCACCTGGATGTCGCCCGGATTGCGCTCGAAGTGCTGCGTCACAGAGACCCGGACATTGTATCCAAGCGCGATCTTGGCGCGCTGCGAAGCGGTTAATTTGAAGACGAGCACACCCTCGCGCCCGAAGCGGTGCTTCTTTGGCAACGGGCGGTCGTTTGGCTGCGGGCCGGTGGGACGTGGCTTCATGGCTGGGATGGCACGGTTTCGATCGCGAGCGACGTATCAATGGCCTTGATGGTCCGCAGGCGGCGCTCGCGCTCATCGAGCCAAGCCTTCCCAACTAGCTGCGCGACGTAGGGCCAAATATCCCAGCTTATCTCGACGACTGAGGTCGTGCGTCGGTCCCTCGTATTGCGGCCCGTAAAGGTGAACACAACCTGATCGCCGCTGCACGTATTCTCGACCTCTGCCCACGTACTCTTAACTTTAATGCGGGTTGATTTGATTGAACTCATTGTTGGTATTCCATGGGGTGAAACTGCTGGCAAAATTGATCCTGCTCTTCGCGCGTAAGCTCGATCGACGCGCCTTTCCCGTCTACCGCGGTCATTGCATCGCAATACCAACCGCAGCCCTGTCCATTTGCGGGGTGTCCTGCTTCGAGGAATGCCCCTTCGCTGTAACTCCACTCTGCCTTTAGAGTGATTTGTTTCTCGTCGCCGTTGCGCTCGACCGAGCACAGTTGGCGTATAAGCAGCGTCCACATGGGTATCTTGATTTTGCGGACGCTGCTTGGTGTGAATGCGCGCGTGGTTGGCTTACGCGCTCCGGATCTCGGCGCTGCCAAGATGCACCTGTAGATCGGTCTCGGCCTCGATCCGATCGCGTGAGATCTGGAAGGCCTCTTCAACAATCTTGTGCGGACGGTTCAAGATATAGGCGAACGACAGCTTCCCGTCGTTGCCAATTCGGAAGCGAAGCCGCGCTTCAACATAGACCGTCGCCGACCCAACGAACGGCTGGAGGCGGATGCTCAACTTGTCAGGCACCCGGAACGTGTCGTCCCGGCGATTTGCCACGCCTTGGATCTCGACGGTCTCGATATACTCGAATGTGATCGCTCCGTCCTTCAGGTTCTTTCCGCCCTTGAAGGTGGCATTCTTTCGGCCCTGAAGTCCCTGAGCCATCTCAAGGATCTCGGCTGCTGCCGGCGTGATGATATCGTCGAGCTGGTCCTCAATGAATTCCGAGAACGCTTCCTGGGGCATGAGTGTGCCATTGTTCTTCACCCACTTCACCCACTCTGGCGTTGGCTCCAAGGTGAGCTTGGCGACGTGATCTCCCCAATTGGGCTGATTGGAAATTATGCCGCCCCCATGGTAATCGAGGACTGCCGTGAACGATCCGCCGATCTCCGTAGCCTTGCCGAACAGGTGTGTGGGTCCTGACAGCTTGTGCGCGTTGACGTAGTGGATGAACGAGAGCGTCTCGTGAAGGCTCACTGTCGCACGCTTGCGGCGCGGGTTATCTGCGAACCGTTCGAGCGAGGTTACATTGCCCGTGCGATCGAAGAGAACCTCAAGGGCTCCAATCGTTGTCCGCTCAGGCCGTTGGGTCTCGCTCTGGCCAAGGGTGCGCGCGGCGAGAATAATCGAGGCCGCGTTATTGTCTTTTGTATCAATCATACTGGGACTGTCTTTGACGTTGTGGTTTCTGACTTGGAAAGCGTTCCGTTACTGGCCCGCTGATTTGGCGACACCCTGCGCGATGTCGGACTTCGTGATCTTTCCGCCGTCGATCGACGCGAAGCGCATATCCTCCTGGTTCGGATTGCGCCGAGTGAGATTGCTCTCTTCGTCGGCGAAGAAAACGGACGGCTGGCGCGGCTTCTTCGGCAGTGACACCTTGATCTTGTCTACGACCTTCAGGAGCGGCGTGTCGCCAGCGCCAAGACCGTTCGGGATGATCGTCAGCTCGAGCGTGAGTTTCGCCTTCGCCCCGGCGTCCTGTGCGTGCTTCGTGGCTTCGCGCAGTGCGTCGTCGAGGTCGTTCATGACCGTGCCACTGTTCATGGCGGCGATCGTTGCGAGGAAAACGCCGGAAGCGGCGGGAGTATTATTCATGTGCGTATGGATTGAGGTTGGTTGCGGGCCGAAAAGATTGGCGTGTTACTTTACCCCGATCGCCTCGAAGAACGACGCGCGCTGTTTAATGATGCGCGTCGCCATCTTCTCAGGGATGTTGCGGAACGTCTGGCCGGCTTGGATACTGCCAGACGAGAGGAGATACGCGTTGGCCTCCTGCTCGTGCGGGCCGACGATGAGCTCCAAGTCTTCGAGCGTCTTGGCGGCGAGTGGGGGTGTAGCGGTGGTGGTGGGCTGATTGTTCTCCGCAACCGGTGTCGCGGTGACTTCCATCGCGCCGTCCGACAAGTCACCATCGGAGGCGACTTGACCCGTGCAACGTGCGTACAGGCGAGCGAACAGCTTCCGCTCCGCCTTGCCGAGAATGGCATCCGCGCCCATGCGCTCGTTTACCTTGATCGGGATCTCCTCGTTCGTGAGCTCGATCTTCTTCTTGCCCCACTCGCACGAGATAGTCCCGGTGACGACTGCGCCATCGCTCACCATCTTCGGCACGGACAGCTTCCATATCGGGAACGTGCAACGGCCCTTCTCCGAAGCGCGACGGAACCAGCCGTGAAAGCCTTCCTTCGTGCTGTATTGGCGACCCGCAAGAATGTTCAGCTCGTTATTTACAGGGTAGAACCCTTTGATCGTGCCCTCGATCAGCGCGTCCTTCACGACGTCCTCGCCGTAAATCTTGTCCGTCTTGAAGCCAAGCGAGCTGCCTTGCAGAGCCATGATCGGCTTCAGCACTTCCGGCGTCAGCATCGCCCGGAGTTGCGTGTAAGACTCAGCCATGTTGACGGCGCGGGTGAAGCCGCCTTCAACGCTGCTCATTAACGCCAGGCCTTTCTCCTCATAGAAGGCATCGAGAGCCATCAGTGCGGCCCCCGTTTTGTTTTGCGTAGCGACTTCGGTATTTGTGGGCGCCGTCAAGGCGGTGGATTGTTCGGTACTCATGTTAATTGATTACTGGGATATATAACTGACTAGAAAAGAGAATGCAGCTCCAGCCGAGGGTTCAGCTCTTATGAATGCTCTGATCCTGCCACGGCGGGTGGCTGGAGCCGCAAAGGTGTATTTACGCGGCTTTCCCGAGTGTCTTCAGGGCCACAAAGAATGCAGAGGGGCGAACACAGGTCTTCCCGTTGAGAATCTCGGTCACGAGGCGATCCCCGTCGGTGCGCTTCGACCAGAGCCGGATCTGGCCGTAGGAAGCCCACGGCTTGAACAACGACACCGGGCACGGCTCATCTCCCAACACAGCCACGACGAGCGCATTCGCCGCCGCCTGGTTGCTGACAAGGATTTCGTGAAACTCGTCGACCGCCTTATGCAGGTCTTTCGGCGTGATCGGGATCTCCGCGCCCTTGGTCAGCGTCACGAGATAATCGTGCGCGACCTCCAGCGAACGAAGCGCGTTCTTCACGTCGCGAGACTGTGTGCGAGCCGGCATGGGTCAGGCGGCGACAGACTGCGCGTTGATGACAAGGTTGTCGGCTTCGGCTTCGATCAACTTCGCCAACTCCTCGAGGGTAGTCACTACAAGCTCCTGAGTGTCGGAAGCAGCGAACGACAACTGCGGCACTTGGAGCGCGCGGATCGTTTGGGCGAAGGCCTTCAGCTTGTCGACGTCGGGCGCCGCGGCTTCTGCGGCTGCAGCAGCCTTCTCTTTCAACGCGAAGCGGGCCGCGATGTCGCTGAGTTCCTTGGCTTCACGCTCCAACTTTTCCAAGGCTGCGCGATCGATAGCGGCTTTGCGCGCCAACTCCGCCAACTGCCGGGCGGTCTCGGCCTCGATCCTCTCCTTTTCAAGACGAGCCTGCTCCGCAGCAGCCGCGGCCTTCTCGCGCTCGATCTTCGCAGCAGCTTCGCGCTCCTCTGCTTCCTTCTTCAACCGCGCGTTCTCTTCCCGGATGCGCGCCTCTTCCTTCAGGCGGGCGTTCTCCGTGGCAATGCGTTCCTCTTCGGCCTTGCGTGCCGCCGCCAGCTTCGACTCGTGTGCGGCAACAGTGTTTTCGAGCAATTGCGTGAAGGTCGCGTCCGACATGTCGCCCAGGGAGAATCCCGTCAGGTCTATCCCGAATGGCTTCAGCAGTTCCTCGCGCTTCGTCTTCAGCGCGGCCTTCCGCTCCTCCTCCTGTCGCTCCACGATCCTCTCCTGCTCTTCGAGGCGAGTCTCCTCGGTGGCGAGCATATCGACGAGGATGGCGTTGAAGCCATCGATCGCCTTGCCCCGTCGAAGCGACTCTTCCTTGAGGGACTTCCTCAGCTTGTCTCCGTCCACGCGGATGGATTTGAGTGCAAGCCGGCACTCGCGCGCCATCTTGATCTCAAACTTCTGCGAGGCGTCCGTCACGACCAGCAGCCGTGACTTTTCCAATACGCTGCGCGCCTTCGTGTACAGCGGGGTAAACGACGCCTGCAGCGTCTTGGTGGTATCGGCCTGAAGGCCGTTCTGTTCGGCGACCAACGTCACTTGGGCGTCAATCGTAGGAGTAGTATCGGTATCGTTCATCTTATTAAGGGCAGTGTTGCGGTTCGGGAGTTCAGGGCGTCTGAACCTTGAGAGGCTGATTCATCAGCAGTCGCCCGAGCATCTTCGCGGCGATCTCGCGCCGGCGTTGATCGTCGTCCATGCGAGCGACGATGCTGAGGAGTGATTGAAGGTCGCTTATGAGCGATTGCTGGCGTTCGAGGTCGGTCATGGAAAGTTAGGAGGCAGGCAGTCGCCGTTGGGGTTCGAGGGCTGTACTTACCTCTGGTCGTCTTCGACGCGGCCGAGGATCACCGTCTTGAAAAGCGCACTGGCCCAGTCCCACGCGACCACGCACCAGAACGCCACGGCGGACAGGATGCCGAGCAGGATGAGCTTCGTGGGGCTCATGCGACCTTTCGCGCTGCTGCGGCCTTCGGCGCTTGGTGCGACCCGAGCTGTGCGATCAGCACGGGCAGTCCGCGCTCAATCGCCATTCGCAAGACTTCCGCTTGGCTTTTGATCCCGGTCTTCTTCTGCGCAGCCTTCAGCAGCGGGTGAATCCGAGTGATGTCTAGTGGGTAAACTACCCTCGTATTTATTCCCATGCCGTGGTGAAATCCTATACGGTCCACACATGCAAGAAAAATGTGGAGAAATCCTATACGACAGAGGGGGAAAAGCCCGCTTGTATAGGTTTCAGATACGTGCTACACATCGACCGTAATGCCCAAAACCAACAAGAAAGAGAGCAAGGAGAACGTGGTGCCAGTTCGCTTCACCGATCGCGCATTGGCGGAGGTGAAAGTGGCTGCATCTGCGATGGGGCCGCGCCAGAGCGCGGAGATTATACGCCTCGCCGCCGAGATCGGCCTAGCTGTACTGGCAGAGGTGAAATACGACCTTGCCGGGATTATTGCGCGTTACTCGCTCGCGCAGGAACCTATCAAGCCTGCAATCGCTGTTCCTCGGCCTCGCCTGGGTCGAGAGCGGGAAGCGCAGACGCGGCTGATAAAAGCCGTCGGCGCGGGGGCGGCGGGCACTCCAGTTCCTCGATCACGGAGGCAACCTGAATCGGCGTCAGTCTCCTAGCTAGTGCGGCGATGGTCCGCATTGCCACCCTGCGTTCGATTTTCAGGATGGCCTTGTAATTAGGGGTATTCACCGGAGCGGGCATAGGGAGTCGCCCGATGGCCGTTCGCAAGACTGGAAAACACGTAGCATGATCCGATGTGATGGCGTAAGATTGCATGGTGTGAATCTATGTCCATGCCCTCGCCGCTCATTGCGCAAAATAACTAAACCCGCTTCTTCGATGGTTGTGGCATTAAAAAAAGGGAATGACGAGACGGACAAGGGGTACGAGTCCAAGACGATCAACGTCCCGGACGATCTCATGGATCGCGTCAGGCGCTGCATGGTGCTCACGGGACTGCGCACGTTCACATCGTTTGCCCACAGTTCACTCACCCTTAAATGCCAAGCAACCGAGAGAGAGCACGGCGTTGATGCCGTCGGGACTCCAGTGAGGCCGTCTAAGGAATATCCCCTTGACAGGCCGTAGAGGATCCTCTACGAATTTGCTTGTTCAAAGCGCGTCATACCGCCGAGATCCTCTTTCCTGTTAGTTTAAGAGGCTCCACGTAGTATGACCGTGGGGCCTTTTTCTTGCCCTGTTCCGCACCTCCTCGTAGCGACAAGGGAGACAAGGGCCGGCGCAGAGCCGGACTATCGGTGCCGGCGCTGTTGAACAGCAGGGCGGCACTGGCGAGTATCGGCGTTTTAGTAATGGGGCCAAGAATTACACCGAAGAGCCCGACGCCGTTACTCCCTAGTGCTTCCCGACTCCCAGCCGGATAAACAGTGTGATCGAAAGATCAGTGATGAACGGACAATGCCGTGTGCAGTTGGCACACCCGAGCGGCCCCGTTCTTGAAGTATACCGGAAACCTCGCCTCTCTTTATATGCAAGTTTCTCATATCCTCACCTCCTTAGCAGGGGTGAGGTGTACCCGTTTGCCTACATCATTACTGCAATGTCTCAAATCTTAGCCACTCCTGACCTACCAAGCGTGACGTTCTTCTCCCTCGCTCGCCTGTTGATCGTCTCCGCCCATTTGCCGTACTGGTCGACCATCCGCATGAAGTCGTCGTCCCTGGCGTAGGCTGCGCCGATCTCCTCAAGCTTCTTCCGCAACCCGGGCGTCCACCGCTGGCCGGAAAGCGTAGCCGAGGTGTCTTGCTGCCCTACCTTCGGTGTGATGTCGATGACGTGGCGGAATGACTCGGGCGTCAGGTCGATGAGGTATCCGATCATCAGGCTTACCGCCCAGTGCCGGTTCTTGCCGGCGACCTCGTCGATTACCCGGATTAACTTCTTCTCGGCGATGTAAGTCCACTTACCGGATTTCCACTTGGAGAACTGGTTGGCCGGGGTCTTGCCGATCGCTTCCGCAACACGTGCAATATCGCGGCCGCTCTCGGTGATGTAGTCCGCGGCAAGATTGCCGAACATGATTTTGAGGGCCATGGGGTAAAGTTACGCGATCTTCAAGCCGGTCTTGGCCAAGGCCGCAAGCGTAGGCTCCTGCCAGAAGGGAAGGACGTTGTCGGGCATTTGGCTGTTCGCATAGAACGAGCTGGTTACTTTCGGATCCCGGTGTCCGCCTTGCTGGGAAGCCGCCAGTAGGCTCTCCCGCTTCACTTTTTGAGAGAACCATAGCTTGCGCAGCTCGTGCGTCGGTTTGACCGCTTCCACGCCACAGGTCCGCAACCAGGCATTCAGTCGCTCGAACACGTTGGCCGTGCGTTCTGTGTCCGTTCCGTCGAGGAAGTATTTAGTTGCCGGGGCGAGCGACCGGATTTCCTCGGCTACCCATGGATCAAGCAGCACCTTCCGACCGTGGCCGTGCTTGGGCTTAAACTTACCGTCTGCATGAATCTGGATAGCTGGTGAGTCCTCTTCCTTCAGCCATTCGAGCCGGAAGTTGGCCGCTTCACTCTTCCGGAGCCCTGCTTGCACGCAAACAAGGAATGCCCGGTAGGCGTTCAGGTCGTCGGCTTTCAGCCGCGGCGCCGCCGTGAAGATATTGCGGATCGCTGAAATGTCAGGGAGTACGAAATACTTCTTCGCGTTGAAGAGTCCCACGCCCATGAACCCACTCACGTCCGGGAGTGCGAGGGTGTGGCTCCCTTGGTAAAGCTTCATCGCCTCGCGAGAGAAAAGGGCGTGAGCACTGCGCAGATTCGTGTCGCAGGATATTTTCCGCGTGATCTCCTCTTCCTCGTCCTCCAGGTCGTCCGGTAGCATGAACCGCTTGTAATCGAGCCCCAGCTTGGCCGTGACCACGGTTAGGGACAGTCCGAGCCACGGCGCCATGGCTTTGTCGAGAAACCGGTGCCCGCTCCAATTTTCGATTTTCGTCCCGTTGTGCCACGCATCGACTTCGCGAAGGATCAACAGGAGACACCGGCGATAGCTCTTCGCCGTCGTTCCGCCGATCTCGAGCACCTGCTCGTGCTCGGCGTGGAACTCGAACAGCTCGCCGATCGTGGAGAAGTTCGACGGCCTGAGCAGGGCCCGCGGGTTGAATTTACGCTTCGCGTCGTCGATCGTATTCGTCGGATCCTCCAAGAACGCCGCAATCAGGTCGGCAATCCGGTTGGCCTCCGCCGGCAACGACGGAAGCGGGAATCTGGCGAGCTCGCCGTTCACCATCTTGGCGAAGTAGAACTTTTTGGTCCAGCGAACCGACCCGTCGCCGGCCTTGTACGGAAGGCGTCGAACAGTGGCCCCCATGCGCTTGGTTTGAAAGGATATGATTTCACCGTCGATTGATTTGGTTGTGTTCTTCATCGCCCTTTTACTTTGTCTAAAACTTGTCGAAGGTCAACGCCCAATATAGGTCATCATGGCTTGTGCAACGCGGCGCCTAGCTCTGTAGGACTAAGCATTGTGGATACCTAAACAGGGATGCCAGTGACTACGGATCAGAAGGTTTGGGGTTCGACTCCCTACGGGTGCACCAAGATTTAACTAACTCTTCTAGAGCGACTTAATTGATCCGAGGTTTCTTGGAAGTCTGGCCAGTAACTTCCTGACCTTGTCTAAATCTTGTCAGGCCTCTCCGCTTCCGGTCCGGCAAGCCTCGATACTTATTTAGGTATCAGACTTGATTAAAGCGGCGGGACCGGGCTTCCTGTCCACCCATGGACCTTACCTCCCACGAGGGCATGACAAAGTTCGCCGAGGACGTGCGCCAGCAGGCTCAACCGTTCGCGAAAGCCGCCTGCGAGGCGTTTGGATCCCTGTTTCAGGCTGAGTACCAGCGCCTCCGGTCCAGTGGCTTGGAGAGCGGGGAGAACGCGGCCATGCTGAACGTCACGGTCTTTTGCAACTTCGACCCCAAGCACCGGACGGTCGATGTGACGACGGCGCCCATGCCGATCGCGCTTCGACCCCGTCGCAAGGTGGTGAATGTCGGGCAGCGATAACCACCTTGGGATGCGCGTCGATCTTTACAGTTGGACACCCAACCTGAAGCTCGAGCGAGCGCTGTTCGATCGGCCGTCGCCTGCTTCGACGCATAAATACCACTACGACGAAGGTCGGCTCCGGATTGTGGCCTCCATGAGGATCAATTACGATACGATCGTTGCCCAAGCCTTGCGCGGAATGCCTTCGACGTGGATTGGGGCCGCTCTCGGCGTCTCGCGCGAGGCGATCGACAGGCGGCTCCGTCCGCTCGGCCTGAAGAATCCGCCCGGGGTCAAGGGCCGGCCTAAGTCGTCCCAGCCAGGTTGTACCCAATCGAAATGTCCCGCAGCAGGGCGGGCGCCCCGTTAAAGAGCACGATGACGCCGCGGACCCGGATCCGGCGTCCGTGCAGATTGATCGGGACGACGTGCTCCTCCTTGTCGAAGACCAAGCCTCTCCACTTGCCGTGCCGGCGCCCGTCCTCGGTCTCGGCGTAGAGCCCCACGTAAGCCCGGGAGTGGCGCTGCCAGGTCATGCGCAGTTCGAGATAGTTCTTCCGCGCCTGCGAATTTCCTAAATCTTCGAACGCCGTCTCGAATCGCGCCACGTAGGCGTCGTTGAAATGCTTCGCGAACTCGTAGGTGCCCTCGGTTTCGAAATAGCTCCACGGGTCCACCATTAGGGCACTGGAGCCGTCTGCGATCGTCTCGCGAAATACCTTGTTGTTCTCGGTCATGGACACGAAGGAGAGCCCGGGAGTTGGCGTCGGCGTCACGTTAACCGCCTCGAACTCTGGCCCGAGCGGTACGCCTTTGCCCTCGTTCATAAACTCGTCAACCTCGCCCACGTTTCCGAAGTCAGAGTACAGCATCTCGCCCGTGGCGGTAAGAACAGCAATCAGGGCGCTCGAGCCTTCAATGTTGCCGCTGATGGCGCAGGATGTCGGAGCGTTGAAGTGGTCGAACGGCCCGCTGACCGAGCGCGTGCGTTCGTTGTAGGCCCATAAGCCAAAGCGGCCGGCAAATCCTTCGATCTCGGCAAAGATCCAAAACAATTCCTGGGTGCGATCGTAAAACGTGTGCGCCTTGCCGGACAATACCGGCTTCTTCATGTCGCGGTTCCAGTCGCCGGCCGCGCGCCCCGTGGCAATGTCCTGATCCCGCGCAGGCCGCTTATCGTTCGGGCCAACACGAATCGCTTGGTCCTGGTACACTTCGCCGTCGGCTCCCAGATAGAAGCTCGCAATGCCGTTCGTGTCGCGAACAGCGGCAGGAGAAGGCGCAGAGGCATTGGCCGCACCTGGCGCCTGCACGCACTTCCATCCGTCGTCGCTTCCGTCTACGTTGTAGAGGTTGACGGGCTTCGCATCGGTGTGAGCGGTGATGTAATTCTGAAAGGCTGAGAGCGCCGTGACCTTCGAGGCGTCCGTGTAATCGAGGTCGACGAACGACGTGGAGAGCGAGTAGATGCCCTCGACATACGGGAAATCCTTCACCGGCGCGTTCGTGATCCAGACTCGTTTTGGAGTGGTCACGTTGCCGGCCGCGAAGACAGAGCGATTCGTCCCCACGACGAAGCTCTTGCAGGGCGGGATCTTTACCCGCGAAGGGTTGTAGAGGTCAGCGTCCGCCGGAGCTGATGCAGGCCCCATGGCGGAGAGTGCCCCGCTGCTCCACTTCACGTTATCGTCCGTCCCGTTTCCGAAGTACCAGCGTTCTCCGATTCTCGAGGCGAACCACGGGAGCGTCGGACTCTTATCCCGATACACCGCGTTGACCGCGCTCGCGAGTGTCACCGCGTCGGTACTGTCGAAGTTGAAGTCAGCCGGAGTTCCGGTCGTGGCATAGAACATCCCGAGGGCAGACGACGACTGCAGGGACCAGACCACAAGGAACACGTGATTTCCCCGGGCGATTGTGACGAAGTGCGCTTTCGCCGCGTCTGCACCAGAGAGGAGCGCGGTCATTTGAGCGGCCAAGCCGGTGATTCCCCACAGCGGCTTGAGCTCCGGGCCAGATGAGAGCGAGCCGACCGGAACCGCAAGCAAGCCGTCGCACAGACGTAGCACCGTGCGGTCTTGGTCGGTGTTCTCTTCCCGCGTTTCAAT
>Ga0163151_10002961_pt1 | contig 25234 bp, 29 predicted proteins | sample OliLakLV19MP5IB2_FD_145596 | JGI IMG/M metagenome (GOLD analysis project Ga0163151, IMG submission 145596) | Freshwater microbial mat bacterial communities from Lake Vanda, McMurdo Dry Valleys, Antarctica - Oligotrophic Lake LV.19.MP5.IB-2 | ecosystem: Environmental > Aquatic > Freshwater >...
GTTTAATTTCATATTGATTAGTATATTCTAATAACCTTTCCTAATTACTGTCAAGCGATAAATCCCTAAGGTTTTCTAATTCTTTCTGAACCTTTTTTTGCAACTTTAAATCCTTCCCCTATTCCCCTTATGAAACCCCCCCATACTTTACCTACTCGATCCAACTTATCAATCTCATTTGGAAAAGTATAGTAAGTTTCCCGAGCTACGGCTCTAACTCCGGCAGCTCCCACACTCGCCACCGTTATTGCAACACTTACTACGGCCTCCCCAGCAAGTTTTCCTATTATTCTACCAACTAGTTTCGCTTGATCTCTCTTGCGGAAACTTATTAGTTCTTGGGATTCACAATCAATCATGAGGGAATTCTATCACTTATCAGTCTATAAATCAAATCTATAGGTCCATCTGAGCACTACTCAGTGGGATTTTTTCGGATTAGGAACTAAAAACCAAACTCCTGAAAAAGCTATAACCATCGTCACAAACCAGACCATCGTCACCTTCTTTCCTAGCGCCTCAATCCTCTCCTCAGTCTCCCTCAAATTTCTTCCCGCCAACACATATCCGCCCTCATACTTAGTCACAACCGCCGCAATCCGCACTCCATCCTTAGGCTCCCAAGTCACTCTATTTTGCCCGTTCTGTTTAGCGTGTTCCAGAACCCCCTGCGGCAAAACCGGATTTACCCCGTCTAATTTACCATTTGTCGCCACAATTTCCCCCGAATCGTTATAAACAGTCAAAAACCAAACCAGGCTTTTAGCAATATCAGCCTCCATCGGCGGCATTACCGAATTAACGTCTTTACCGGTAGCCAAAAACCCAGCCATATCTTCTGAAATCTGAATTTGCGGTTCATTAGCCAAATTGCGGTAAATCTGGAATGCTGTCATGTATATAAGACCACAAAGTAGGGTTACAATTAAGCCTAGAATCAAAAGAAAACTAACTCTCAGTGGAAAATCTCTAAAAACCTTCATATATTATTCAGAATGACAGAATAAAAAAAAGAAGTCAATTAATATTTTTGGATTTAAAAGAGACCAATAACCAGCCCCATTAAGCTCTACAACACCGTATTATATCCAGCATTAATCAAAAACAGTTTAAATGGTCTACGTTCAAATAAATAATTATTCCCAAAAGCCATTGCAATCCACCAAATGCAGCCAAAAAATTAATTTCCATAGTAAAACTATACAATCTCCATTATTATCAACGCAACTGCTATAAATAACAAACCCATAATTCTTTGCACCACCAAAGTTCTGGCAGAGGTCTCATACTTCACTCCAAATATTTTCTTGGCAATCAATTGACGAAATTTAATAATAATTTCCGGACGCAATAAACTAACTCCTCCCCAAATCAAAAACAGGACCCCAATTACCAAATTCTTTTCATTCATGATTATTTTGTCTTCCCCCAATGAATTTCATTCCAAGCTCTTTCGTGAATGAAATAAAGGATGGTGTTAATGATATTAGCCACAGCAGTGATCTCCAGGCTTGTCTGAATCTCCCCCGTTAAATAATAGGTAACTAGGAATGTAGAAACAACAATCAAAACTCTATAAGTGACTGTCTTAACAATACTTCTCTCGTAATACTCAAAAAACTTCATTAAATTGAGTATAACAAACCCCCACTTCTATGCCGAAATGTTATTATTTATCTAATGAGATTGTTTGTTACTCTAAAACAAGTCCCTGAAACATTTAAGTACTCACTTGCAACCAGCCTGACTTTAGTAATAACCGCCCTTACTCAACTTTCTTTCGGCAGAGTCCTCATCTGCAAATGCGGTAACATCAAACTCTGGCATGGCGCAGTCTGGAGCAACGAAAACTCCCAGCATTTAACCGACTGGTACACTTTCTCTCACATCATCCACGGCTTCGCCTTTTATTACTTGGGCAAACTCTTTAAAAAACTATCTCTTTTTCAAACCTTCTTACTTGCACTTCTAATAGAGTCCGTCTGGGAAATAGTTGAAAATAGTAGTTTTATAATCAACCGCTACCGCGAAACCACCGTTTCTCTGGATTACTTTGGAGACAGTATTATCAACTCTTCCTTTGATATTATCGCCATGGTCCTCGGTTTTTATCTGGCAAAAAAGCTACCTCTTTGGATAATACTTCTATTAATAATCATTATGGAAATTGGCGTAGGCTTCCTAATCAGGGACAACTTAACTCTGAATATTCTAATGTTGATTTATCCCCTAGAGGTCATTAAAAAATGGCAACTCGGTTCTTAATTTTCCTTAAACGTATCACACGAAGAAAGCGATCCCGCTTCAAACCCTTTGGTAAACCAATTAACCCGCTGTTCTGATGACCCATGTGTCCAGCTTTCCGGGTTAACCTGGCCTGTAACCTTCTCCTGAATTCGGTCGTCCCCCACCGCCTCAGCTGCATCCATCGCTTCCCCTATTTCCCCTGCCTCAAAAACACTTTTATCACGAAGTGAATTAGCCCAAATCCCGGCAAAACAATCAGCCTGCAATTCCAGATTAATTGAATCTTCTGAGGAACTTACCCCTCCGTTTGTCCCAAGTTCATTCTGAACATGATGCCCCACTTCATGAGCAATTACATAAGCCTCTGCCACATCTCCCCCTTGAGCTCCTAAACGCGTAGTTAACTCCTCAAAAAAAGTCTCATCCAAATAGATTGTGCTATCCAAAGTGCAATAATGCGGCCCTACTTGTGAACTGGCATTACCACAACCCGACTCAGTCAGATTTCTAAACAATACCAATTTCGGTGGATTATACGTTTTACCTTCAGAAGAAAAAATTCGATTCCATACGTCATTACTGGAGCCAACTACAGAAGAAGCAAAAACCTCATACTCATCTTCGCCTGCAAATTGAGAAGTATCTTCCTGAGACTGCTGTTGGGTTAGCGCCGCCGGATCGATTTGAGTTAAGACATCACTTAAGTCTCCACCAGTCAGATAGGTAAAAGCGAGTACTAATGCAATTCCGCCTATCCCTAATCCCCCGCCTAATGAGGCCGGACTTAAACCCCTTCTATCTTCTACATTTCCCCGACTGATGATTTTATCCCAAAGAGCCATTTAATTTCCTTCCTTAAACTTGAGTTTAAATTCTAGAGTAGATTTATACGTTTTCGACTTTTCTGTCAACTTCCTGAGGGTTTGTCGGTTTCATTATCTGCATCAATTGTACCAACCCGTAAGCAATTATTAAATAAACCACCATCGCAACGAGCGTCGACCATTCAAAATAAGCCCCCGGAGTTACCGCAGTGATATTAAATATTCCTCTGAAAGGCAGCGCCAAAGGATCACTAAATGCATAAATCAAGTTAACAAACCCACTGCCTGCATTAGCCCCTAACATTTTAAGCAAAACCCTAAACGTCAATAAAATCTCAATCAGCCCCAAAACATACCAAATAATTTGGTACGTTCTAAATATTGCCTTCTTCTTCACATAAGCCCTTTGTGGATGCTCAGTCTGAACTCCCGGAGTACCAACCGCCCTAGTAGTCTGCGTTACATTTGCTGGTGAATTCTGCGATACAGTAGTTACTCTCTCAACTTCCTCCATATTGTTCAGTTTAAATCACCTTTGTAAGCTTCATATGTGAATCAGCTAAGGATCAGCTAAGTCTTATAAAGAATACTCCTTCTTATTGATGAAGAGTTATTACAAATTCTTATCCCTCTTCTTTTAGAGCGTCTTCCTTAGTCTTATGAATAGTTCCATCTTCATGATGCGCCGGTGAATAAATCGTATACAGTTTCATCTCTCCCTCGCCGTCATTAATAATATTATGCTCAGTCCCAGCCGGAATAACTAAAGCGACTCCATCAAACAACTCATGCCCGTTCCCATTCAAAATCGCTCTACCGATCCCTTTCTCAATCCGAATAAACTGATCATTATCCGGATGAGCTTCCATCCCAATCTCTTCCCCGTCCTTAAGCGACATCAAAACGAGTTGTGAATGCGCTGATGTATAAATCACTTTCCGGAAATTATTATTCTCAAGCGCCAATTTCTCAATATCTCCCACAAATCCTATTGGCATATAATCACCTCCCCTACTTAATCATTATACCCATCGTGAATTTTTAAAACTGTGATGCAAAACACACTAGTTGAGGATAACAATCGCCAGATTCAAAACACTCGCAAAACTTACCCATGCTAGATATGGAATAAGTAAATAAGAAGCAGTCTTAGAAATCGGATAAAAAGCCTTAATAGTCAAAAATATAAACACCCACATTAATAAAATATTCACAAACGCCAAATCTGGATTCCTCATCCCAAAAAACACAATCGACCAGGCGAGATTTAAAGCGAGTTGAACCCAAAATAACCTCATCGCCGCTTTCTTCAACTTACTCTCCACCGTCCAAACCAGATAAAGCGAAATCCCCATCATTATATATAAAGTCGTCCAAACCGGCCCAAATACAAAATTCGGTGGACTAAAAAATGGCTTATTCAATGAAGCATACCAAGTCGAAATTGCATCAAAAGTAAAAAAGGACCCCACTACCCCCGCTCCTAAACAAATCCCCAGAGAAAAAACCAGCTTAGGCAAATTAATAGACATTAAGAACTAGTATATCAGGATTCAAAGCAACTCAAGAATTCGGTCCAAATCTTTTTAAAGCGCGTTCGTGCGCCTTCTGAGCCTCAATCTCCTTATCCCTCGGCTCAGCATTAGTCTTAAGGGATTCCCGTCGTATCTCTACAACGGAAAGTGCCCTTTGATCTTTAATTACATGCGCATACGGTGGCATATAATTTTTAGAAATGAAACGTTAACGGTTCCATTCCATCATCATTCTATGGAATTCCATCTCCATATTATCCATATGGTTGCTGTTTCCTAAAGAATTTAGATTACTGGAGTTACTGACAAAAACTCCTGAATTAGACTCCCCTGTAGAAATCTCTACTGAGTCGTTCGAAGAATGGTGGCCAGTATTATCATCCCCTGTATTCCCTCCTGAGGTACTTCTTATTTCAACGTCATTGTCGAATCGAGATCTGTTCTCCTGAGAAAACCATTTTTCAGAATCCATATCGATTTCTATATCGCTATCTGATCCTGAACCATTACCAGACACCCTAATGTCTGCATCCCAATCACATTCATTACAATCACCAAGGTTCGCTTGATTCATGTTAGCCATGTTCGAGATACCAACAAGTGCACTAGTGTCACCTGTCTCAATTGAAACCCCACCTCCGGTATTACCGGAAGATCTGTTCCCACCAGTAGAGGAGCTGATCGAAATATCATTACTGATATTTGCACCATTGCTCTGCTCTGTTCTGGATGAGCGACTTTGGCTTAGTGAGACATTATTATCAGATCCTGATCCGTTACCGGATAAATGGATCTCTGTTGCTGCAAAAGCCGGAGAAATTGCACTTAAAAAAAGTGTTCCCGTAACTGTCGCAGTCGCTATCTTGCCTTTAAAATTTAACATTTATTTTTCACCCCCTTTCAAAGTCTTTAGACTAATTAACAGATTTAATTAAACCAATTAACTATGTGTAGTGAGTAATTCGGTCGTAAGCCTGCAGTAAGAAGTTTATCTAAGCTCAGTTTACACCGACAACCGGTGCTCTACAGGCAAAAGCCTATCAACGAGTATCAGAAGGGATAGTTATTAGTAAAGTTCAACAAAATAAATTCTCACAGTGCGTTTTAAGAATGCGCATCCCTCTTGAGTTTTTTAAACTCTTCTCATTCTTTTATATGCAAAGAGTGCAACTAGTGCACCAACCACTGCAATGATAATTGATACGATATTAAAATCGTTGCTCGCAGTTAATGCGAGTGATCCGGTTGTTAGTAAACTTGCAAGAAGTCCTCCCACAAACGCACCAACTACACCAACTCCAATTCTCTCAGGCCAACTCAAAGCTACAGAACGGTCAATCATATCAGCGATAAAACCGGCTAAAGCTCCAAATACTACCCATAGAATAATATTCATCATAATAAATCTCACCTCCTTTTCTTTTCTAACTTAGTTAATTATAGATGAGTTTGTTATGAAGAAAGTAAAATAATGTAAGCTTTGTGCAAGGAAATTAAACTTCAGATACCCGATCTAAGAAATCCTCAGACCAATAATCAAAATAATTCTCCGGTAATACCAATGCCCTTCTTGGTTCCAACTCTTTAATAAATTCTTCAGTATGCGACACAATCAGCATAGCCCCCTGGTAATCCTTTAAAACCTGCAAAATAATCCGCTGTGATAAAACATCTAAATATGTCGTTGGTTCGTCCAATATTAATAAGTTGTAGTTTTGCAGGAGCAGTAAAGCAATCGATAACCTGGTTTTCTCCCCTCCCGAAAGCGTCCCCACTTCCTGGTTAACTTTACTTCCCGGAAACAAAAACCGCGCCAGTATCGGTCTTACGACATTCTCTGCTAAATTTAAATCCCCTCGTGCCGTCTCCAGAAGCGTCTTTTTAAAATCCAGATTCTCAAATTCCTGCGAATAGTACCCAACCTTTAACTCCGAATCCCTTACGACTTCTCCACTATCAGCCTCAATATAACCCATTAATATCTTAATCAAAGTACTTTTTCCAACCCCATTTTGACCAATCAAAGCCACCTTCTCCCCTCTATCAATACTCAAATTAATATTATTCAAAACCTGGTTTTCCCCATATGATTTAGATATATTAGTCGCCTTTAAAGGTAGTGCCCCAACTGAAGCCGGCTCCGGTAACCTAAACTTAATCGCCCTAACCTCAGGTGGTAAATCAGGCAATCCCTCTTTCATTCTGGCAACTCTTTTTTGCAGCTGAATCCTCTGTCTCACCCCAACTACATTAATACTTTTCTCCAGCCTATTAATAGTTTGCTGCTCAACATGAACCTGTTTTTTTAGTAAATTATGCTGCTCTTCCCGCTGCGCTAGAGCCTGCGTATAATTTCCTTTAAATTCTTCAATCTTCTTTAGGTGCCCGTTTACCATCAAAATCTTATCAATATGTTTATCTAAAAGTTCCAGATCATGTGAAATTAAAATCAGCGTTTTCGGATAATTACTCAAAAACCCCATCACCCATTTCTTCCCAGCCGTATCCAAAAAGTTAGTCGGCTCATCCAAAAGCAAAATATCCGGCTCCGCCAACAGAGCCCTAACTAGAGCCAGCCTGGTCTTCTGCCCTCCGCTCAAAGCTCTTGGAGACGAATCAATATCAAGCTCAGTAAGTTCCACCCCTGCCATCATCTTCGCCAGTTGATACTCCTGTTTATCCCCGTCAGGATTTAAATAATCACGAATTGATTCGGCCGCTTCCATAACCGGATCATGTTTAACTTCCTGCGGCACCACCCCAATACTCCCCGTCATCTCCACCCGCCCTTTATAACCTAACTCCTCTCCGCTCAAAATCTTAAACAATGTACTCTTCCCAGCCCCGTTAGGACCAATGAGTCCAACCTTCAGTCCATCAACCACTGAAAATTCCGACTCATCAAAAATGATATGTGTATTATGGGCAAACGATAAATTACGTACGGAGAGCATTCGGGTATTATACCTGAAACTAGCTATTTGAGTGCTTTATGTGTATAATCCTCTACTATGGGAAGTTTCAACAGAGATAACAGATCAGGTGGCGGCGGACGCGACTTTAGCAGCCGGGGCCGTGATAGAGAAATGCATCGCACAACTTGCAGCAATTGTGGCAAAGAATGTGAAGTTCCTTTTAAACCAAACGGTAGCAAACCAGTTTTCTGCAGTGATTGCTTTGAAAAAAACGGCGGCGGCCAATCTAGAGACTTTAATGGTGGTGACCGAGACCGCGCCCCCAGAAGATCCAGCTTTCCTGAAAGAAGACCAAGCTTTGATCGCCCTCAATATAACGATCGTCCCCAATATAACGACCGACCTCAATATAGCGAAAGACCACAAAGTAGCGACCGCCCACAACAAGGTCCTGACCAGTTCGCCTCTTTAAACGCTAAACTAGACCGAATTATCACTCTTCTTACTCCAAAACCAGAATACAAGGCCGAATCTGAGCAAGCCGCTGCTCAATCTCAAGAAGCTGCACCTAAAGCTGAGAAAAAGCCTAGAGCCCCAAGAAAACCAAAAGCAGCTCCCGTTGAAGAAGCAGCAGAATAATCTTACCCTAACTTTTTCTTCTCACAGTCTTTTTATCCTAATACTTAGTGTTATCCGCGATTCGTTATCTTCAACTCTCAATAGCGAAAACCCCACCCCTTTCATAATCTATTCTTTAAATCCCAAATCCTTCACCATACTCAACGCTTTGAAAAAGTCGAAACAACCGCATGAAGACTTTATGTATTTGTCTTTTTCATATATTCAAACGATTCTTTTATCAGGGTTTCCAGTACAACTTGGTCAACATCAGAAAGCTTATTGATATACAAACACCCTCCACTTTTTTTATGCTTTCCCAATTTTTCTAAAGAAGGATTGTCCCCGTTTCCAGCCATAACATAAAGAGTTAAGTTTTGCTTCCGCGGAGAAAACCCGACCAGAGGCCAATCCCCCTCCTGCGTACTTCTTTCTGACTTGTAATGATACTTCCCAAATCCCACAATACTGTCCCCCCACATCACCGCCTTTTCTCCAGTAATCTTCTGAAACATCTCCAAAAGCGCAAACCCATCCGCCTTTTTCTGCTCGGGTGTAATAGTATCCAGAAATTCTTTAGGATCCTGAGTTGTAGCTTTTGTCTTTAGTTCAGCCATAGGGAGATTATACCAGAGGAAGATTGTAAACTAGAGGATCTCTCTTTTTGCTATAATCGATCTCTATTATTTATAAAACTACTGCGTAGACTATGAAAAAAAGGATTGCAATATTTGGCGGAGGCGTGGGTGGATTATCTGTGGCTCATGAATTATCCAAATTTCCTGAGTATAAGTTAAATTTATACGAGAAAAAGACAGAACTGGGAGGGCTTGCCAGAAGTAGCCGGGACTTAGACGGGTGTGTTACTGAATATTGTTGGCGGGTATACTTTGGGTTTTATGCTAACCTACTCAAGATTTTAAAAGAAATACCCCTTGTAGAAGATACTAAAAAAAGTGTTTTCGACAATCTGACTGTTTACAGACATATCAATATATCTGACAGCTCGACCCCTCTTAAAGATTGGTTGCTTGCCTTATATAAGATTTTTTATGGATTTACATCATGTGATGCCAGGCTCGACAAACTAGATAATACGACCTGGTGGCAGGCACTTGGAGCATCCAAAGAGTCTGGTTTATTTAAAGAAATTGGTGCCTGGCTTGGGATGGATAGGTATAAGGGTTCTTTTAAATCTGTTGTAAAAGTCGGTATGGAGCTTCATATGCTTAATACTTTTTTTTCCAGGAAATATAAAGATTTTGTTACAACAAAATCAACAAGTGAAGCTTGGTTTGATAATTGGAAAAAAGCTTTGCTGGACAAAAAGGTGAATTTAAACCTCGAACAGGAACTTTGGAGATTGCAGGTAAAAAATAACCAAATCCAAGCAGCTGAAGTGATGGATATAAAAAGTAAAAAAATCACCAGGATTGTGGCTGATAAGTATGTCCTGTCACTTCCGATTGAAGCTTTAGCAAATTTAGTTGAAAAAACTCCCAGTCTAAAAGTTGGCGATCTTAACAATGCTAAAAAGCTCAAAGAAACGTGCTATCAAATGCAATTATCTTTTCAGGTATTTTTTGATAGAAAAATATCTCTTGGATCCTTTGATAAATCCGGTAAAAATAATTCCTTCTTACTTGTTGATTCGCCGTGGGATCTGATTGTGCTTTCTTATGATCAAGTATATGCCGGTACAAAATTATCTAATAAATTACCTGGGGTAAAGGGAGGCTGGTCAGTTGCGGCTTGTACTACTTACATACCGGGAATTGTTTACAAAAAGCCAATGGATGAATGCTCATACCAGGAAATAATAACTGAGTTGTGGGCTCAGCTTACTGAGAGTAAAGAACTGAGAAAAATTGTTAAAGAAAATAATACGTTTGAATTGTCAAAGGATAGGGTCATTAAATGGTCACCTATGTGGCCGACTTATTCTACTGATCAAAAAGGTCGGTTAACTACTACCGAACCTAAATTTACCAATAATGCCGGCAGTTATGCATTAAGACCCAGCTATAAAACACCATTTAATAATCTCTATATAGCTTCAGCTTATGTAAAGGAAACAATAGATGTCTTTTCCATGGAGGCTGCGGCATATGCTGGGAAAAGCGTGGCAAAAGAGATAGAAACTCGCGCAACACCAGTTTTTACTAAAAGCAGACCTCCGATTTTTTCACCATTTAGAAAAATAGATGCCGTTTTATATAAATATAATTTTCCTAATATGTATCCGCTATTAGTACTTTCATTTATGTTTTTTTTAATCACATTACTAATTTATTTCATTTTCTCAAGATGGGGCCAGCTACCTATCCAATTTCAGGGAATCGTTTGGAACCTGCAGAAAAATTTTAACTTGCTTAGTAATATTTTCAGACTTCACGGCAGAATCATACCTGGTCTGTTGTAACTCTCTGAACTCTTCTAATCCCCCGTAAACCCATATAAGTCATGAATAACAACACAACTGCAGCTATATAAAATTCATCTGAATTAAATAGAATTCTAATAAGCGGGGTATCCTGACGAAAGATAATATGAAAAATCACTGATAACGGCATAGTTAGCCAAAGCCATGAAGTTAACGGGATTTTTATTCGGACTAAGAAGAATAATTTTGTCAAAAGAGGAGAAAGAATAAGAATACCAGCATATGCCAGTGCTGTATCAAAGATCGTAAACGGACCTATTCTGTATTGCCGCAGCAAGGTTATGTAATCCATTATGATAGTTTACTCTTTTTAGGGACATTAGTGGGGTCTGTTCTACGTTTAATTCGAAAAATAAGGCAAAATAAACATCCAACGAGACCTGGAAGTATGAGCGCTGAGCCTATTGCAATACCAGTCCAGTATAAAATAAGGCAAGCAAAATAAAAAATTATTCGATCACTACTGGTCTGTTTAAAAAAGTGATTAAGTAGAGCAAAAGCAATTGTTCCACTGAGTATCCAACCAAAAAAATTAGATACTGGAACCCCGTAATACACCCCCCCTTCTGCATACCCCCACATACCCAACCTTACTGCACCCGGATCAACAATTGCATCAGTCAGGAGTATTAACACTATGAAAAGTAAGTAGTTTTTATGAATAGAGCCTAGGCTAAACCTCTGTGTTAGATGGTATGCACCAACAACAATTGGGATCCAACCAAATGGCACAATTATCGGAGTTACGTCAAATAGTTTGTAAGCAAACATATCAGTATAAAAGAACTGTCCGTATGGGAATCCGGTTAGCACTCCAACTGTTTCTATTCCCAGCGCAAATATACTTAATATAGTAAGGAGTGCCAAAGTTGTTGCAAAGGAATAATACCGAAACAAAATATAAAACATAGGTAGTGCGAAAATGATCGGAAAAAGAGAAGAAATAATAGGATAACCCTTTGGAATTCCGTATATTCCAGTAATAAACCCAGAAATAAATAAGCAACTAAGAAATACTTTCCGCATCATAAGAAATGTAAACTTGTCAAAATGCTAGGGATACATTTGGGGCGACAAGCTTCATACCTTAATTATATCAATTCAGCTCAGAAATACCTTGCTCGCCTACTGGAACGATTATAGACATGCAAACTGGCAACAAGCTAGTCTTTATTCAGAACAAGTAGTCGAGTTAAATGCTATATTTGCAAGCTAACTAAAACCAGAAGTTATTTGAAGATAATTTGATAGTAGAACATTAAGAATAAACATATATGTAATGGGGCTGTTATAAATCCAGGCACGTACTTTTTAACAACCCCAGCCCAAACTATGTGTTGTACCCCGTTAGCAAACATCAACGCGATAAAGAAAACTAATAAGTATTCTCTACTCGGAAATTGATTGAAAAATAAAACCGCTCCCCAGAAAATGTTAAATAAAATCTCGAATCCCAGAAAAACCCAAAAAGACATCTTGAATAAATACCATTTTGAGTGAAACCCAGTTGAAAGTTCTTCAACAGAATGAGCTAGCTGGACGAGATAAATTAGCAAAGCAAAATGATTAATAACTTCCATATTTATTCTTCAACCTTCCCAACAATAGCGGTTATTAAATCTTTTTGGTTTTGCCAAATAGTTTGCGTAATAGAAACAACCTGCTCTTTATTTAAATTCTTACCTAATTGTTCAGCAAGCCTATTGCCTGTGTTTTGAGCCATTTCTATTAATGCTTTTTCTCTATCTTTTTGAATTTTTAATCTAAAATATGCTATGAAAATGGAAAAGAGTAAAAGCAAAACACCAACACCACCAAACATTAATTGCCTTTGGAGATTTTGTTCTCGAATAAATCCAAATAGAAGAACTAAACCACCTACATAAGTAACCAATCCGACTACTCCAAATTCACGTAGGACTTTTATTAAGCTGTTCTCTATATAATTCATTTGTCTTTACTTTCTTTAACTGCTAATTTCTTAGCTCTTTTATTCTCGTAATGTTCCCGTTCTTCTTCATGCCACGGCTTAAAACCTAAATACATTTGTTGAGTTATGTCAGAAAGTTCGTCAATTCCCTCATATCGATTATACTGCTTTGCAAACTTTTTTTGTTCCGCTGTACCATTTTCCCAACAATCAGGTGGCCCGAATTGTGAGAATAATTCAGTACCCGTTAGAATAAGTATCTGATTAAAAGGCTTGCGAGCTTTTCTATTATTACGGTTTCTTTTAATTAATTCAGATAGGAACTTTACTTCTGATTTATCAAGATTATGTCTGAAAGTCGAAAAGACCAGGATTGCACCAGGGGTTTGTTGCCCTAGATACTCCATATTTTTAATACCTTTCTCTTCAAATTTATCCCAGAAACTTTTACATTCACAAAAGATAGGAATCACGGTAGAGCTACTAAACTTTGACCAACTAAAAAGCATACCTAAATCTACTTCAAATTCACGAATGCCTTTTTTTAATAAAAAGCTCATCGACGGCGTGACCGCACCATCGAGCAACTTGGAAAAGAAACGTAAAGTAATCAGAACAGAATATCCACCCGACGCTAAATCAGGTAGACTAAATGGCCCAAATGTACGATATGCCCATTGCATTTCATTTGTTGGAGAGTGAGTTGGCGGCTTGAAATTCTCTAAGCATTTTGGACATTGTAGTTCGTATTTAAGTTCGTCAAGGCTATACCATGAATGTCTTTGGCATACAGGGCATTGAATACGTGTGCCGAGCCTGAACATATTGATATCCGTTAATCGTTCGAGATACTTAACAGGGTCATTTTTAAAAGGGTCTTTGCTGATTGCTTTTGAAATTTCAGCAATAAGTTGGTCTTTAAGGATAGGCCCTTCTTTTAATTCCGACGAAGTTCTCGCTTCATCAAGCTCCAACAAAAACTTCTCCACATCTTTTGAAGCGTCATCATGTTGCTTGGTTCTTAAAATTTTTTCTAAAGTGACAATCTTGGCTGAAAGAGAAGACAGTAACCGATTTTGTCCAGTCAATCTACCCAATAAGCCTATCAATTCTTCGTTTGCTATTGTTTCAATTCCCCAAACACCACCTAAATGCTTTATTAGTTGCTTCGCTATATAACCTGCGGAAGAAATCTTTGTTTCCCAACCTAAAGATTTAATCCAATCAAGGAAAACAACTTCTGCTTCTGGTAATGGCAAATGAACTGTCCAATCTGAATGTTGAGAAAGGTAAACAAGCCCTTTTCGAGATAGACGCCATTCTTTATGCCCGTATCCGCCAATTCGGTTAGCAAGCTTGGAATCACCCTGTGGCATTACTTCTGCAATGGCGTTTTCCCCTGCATAGGTACGAAGTTCTATTTCATTTGCAAAACGTGGCCAACCGTGGCCTCCAAACCTAGATAAAAATTCTGGGGTTAAAGTTTTAAACTCTATACTGTCTTGGTCGCTTGGCAAATCCTTTTGCGCATTGTCAGCTTCCAAGTCTGCACCTTCCGCACCGTCTTTATCCCTAGCCCAACTATCCCAAATACGCGGATACCAGAATCGAGCTGAAATTTTAGACTGTCCGCTTTTACTATCAGGTTTTATGTCTAGGAATTTAAGAAATGCTTTTGCCTTTTCTTCACTAACCGACCGTCCTTTTTGAACCGTAGCTGTATAGTAAATTTGTGGGTTATACCTATGCTGTCCAAAGCTTTCATCGACAAATTTTTCACAAAAGGATTTCATTTCACTAGTCTCGGCTACCTGAATGGGGACAGGTATTACAGTTAATCCCAACGCTCTAAGATTCCAGTAGTCGACCACATCAATAACGTTATTCGGGTCAAGTAAATAAAGAAGGTGGTCATCAAATCTGCTACCCCTTCTCCGAGAATCAACATATAAACCAGTAAATCTTCTTAGAAATAAAGTTTTTCTATCTAAAAAGGTATGGTAGTTTGTAAGGTTAGCAACAGGTCTTTTTATACTAAATGGTTCTTCATACCCTTTTAGAAATTCTTTGTCGAATTTTTCAGGTAAGTCTCCAAATACACTTGCCATGAATAATTGGCTTCTTGCGGCTAATTTCGGAATGACCACATCTACAGGGTTTTTTCTAACAAACTTTAGCTCTTTTTCATAAAAGTGATTAAGAACTTCATAAATACCTATGCCATAGCGAACCGTTCCATCGTCGGATATACCAGATAATATATCTTCAGCTTTTATTTTCTCCCTACCACCAAGGTCGAGTTCTAAATCTTTACACTTTCCTAGTTGTACAACGTAATCAGGGTCATAGGCATTTAAATAGCCACGAAGTATATCAGCGTTATCTTGGAGCTTAAATAGAATGTCTTTAGCTAAAAACTTCGGCTTTCTCTCAAAGAAGGGAATTATGGGATTATATAAACCACCCCAAAGGAAGGAGTTAATCCTTATTGCCTCTAAAACAGCTTCTTTATCAGAAATATCGGCTATAAATGCCAATTTAATGGGTCGAAGGGTTATGTCTAATGTACCTGCTCTCATAGATTAATGAGAGAATTATAGCAGAATGAGATTTTAGAAAGGTAAAAGTTTTCCCGCGTCGATTTTTAGAGCTTTTGCTAGCCTCTCTAAGTTAATAAGCGAGGGATTGCGCTTACCCCTCTCTATTTGGCCAATATATGTAAAGTGCATACCTGCTAGGTCTGCAAGTCCTTCCTGCGTGAGGCCTTTACTTTCCCTTATCCTTCGAAGGTGTTTGCCAAATTTGGCTCGTATATCTTCCATGTATATATGGTCTCTAAAAGAAGACTATGTATACAGAGACGATAAGTCTCATTTGTGCTATAATGATGACCATAAGTCTCAAACAGATATGGATAATTCTAAACAATCGCCAGTTACACCAGCGCAAAGCAAAAAAGTTGCAGTGGCTTTAGGCATGGCTGTAATGGTTTTCCTTCTGGGAACACTTTTCGGAACGACTTTAAGCAAAGAACCCCAAACGAAAGAGATAGAAGTCGAAAAGAACGTCTCTATATGGCGAGAATTGAAAGAAATTGACGACCAAACGTTTGTGGTAGCTGTAAAGAGTTCTGAATTGTCCTCTGCGGCCTTCTATGCCATTTCACAAGGAGATAACGGCACAATACAAGCTGTAACGGCAGAAGCTAAGAAGAATAGCCAAGAATTCGAAAAACTTAAAATTCAACGCAAAGAAGTCCTTGAAAAATTAGGCTACTAGCGCTTCATGAAATTTTCATTTACACGGGTCGCTGGCCTGAAAAAGTAAAACTACGAAAACAAAAAACTGACTTGTATCACAAATAGCCCTATTTGAAGGGATAAACCTCATTGTGAATTGAAGATTTCTACCACGTATTCGGAAGTGTGTAGCCATAAACTTTATCAGATAAAGCCGTGTTTATTTAATGGGTAACTTCTGACCTATAAATCGTTATAATTGTCGATATATACGAATAAGAATATGAATGCAGTTAGACATATCTATAATGACGATTTCTATAAGATTACGGCCGTCGTGCTATCGAAAAAGTTTTTGGAATTAGAAAACGCTTTACGAAGTGAATATGGCGACGCTAACCTTTCAATTCCTACAAAAGGATTTACAAGCGAAGGCCAGTATAGAGAATGGCTTAAAAAAGCCATGAATTTACCTAAAAAGCCTGGCAGATTCATTAGTGATCTTCTTTCTGCCTTTAACCTAGACGACGAAAATGAATTCTTTCGTAATTGTGTTGTAAGTAGAATCTTCTTTTGTAAAATGCCCTGGGAAGAATCTATTTACCCGCAACCAAACATCACCTTAACAACTAGAAATAGCGGAAAAGACAGAGGTCTATGGGTAGAAATAAAACCCTGGACGAAAAAAGAAGACTACGTAGAGCTTTGGGAAACAATCAAAATGCTTCAAATATCGCTAATTGGCTACCGTAGTAAAGAGAAATTTCAAAAAACCTTTCCCAGGGATTTCAAGGTCTATCAACTTTATATTGAAACGAAACAAAGTTTTGCACCATCGGAAAAGGTCAGTGTTGAAAAGGTATTGTATGAAATGGCAGATAACGACAGATACCATTCACTTACAGAAGAATTTAAAGGTGGAAATTTAGACTACCAAGCCAGACAGATTATTGCCAGGTTTGACGAGCTTTTAAAAGACATAAGTATTTTTTAAAGTTTTATGCGACCTGTTTAAATTTTTATCTATTCGTATCTCTATTTGCCACAATATGGCTAATATAAATATGAATAAGAACTACGCCACATGGCGCACAGATAGTCTTTACGTTTCTGCATTTCTTCTTGCAAAAGGTTTGACACTAGCTTCTATCGAAAAGCTTTCTACCAAGAAATCTCTTTTTGTCTTCATAGATTCCCCTGACCGTGAGTCCTTGCTAAATCAGTTTAACTTCTCGCCCAAAGATTCAAAAGATTGTCTTATTGACGCTAGGGAATTTGTTTCGGCAATCAAATCCTTAAAAGAAAAGTTATACCAATATGATTAGCCGAGAACTGATTTTAGAACTAAAACAGATATTAAAAGACGAATTTGGACTCGACCTACCCTATGAGAAAGTCGTTCAGATTGGCAACTTCCTTTTGTCGTATTTTGAGACGTTACTGTCAATTGAAAACGACGGGAACAATAAGAATAAGTACTAATATGGCAAACCGAAGAATGATTCAGAAATCTTTATCAGTATCAAAAGACTTTAATTCTGTGAGTGAGTTCGCTCAACTTCTTTACTTAATGATTACGCCACACCTTGACGACTTCGGGAAGGTAGACGGCGACCCAGACGTCATAAAAGCCCTCGTATTGCCAATGAACAAAAGACCAGTAGAAGACTTTTACTCGGCAATTTGTGAGTTAGAGAAAATAAAAAGAATCGAGTTTTATGAAATTAACGGACAAAAAATAGTAAGACAACCAAGCTTTGAAGAAGACCAGACTGGTTTAAATAAACGAACCACAAGCAAATATCCCGACCCACCCAGTTATAACTCTAATAATTTCCAAGAAGTTCCGAGAACTTCCTACCCAACCGAACCGAAGCGAACCTTACCTAACTTAACAAATGCGAATAGAACCGAAACTGTCGCAGATAAATCTATAAAGTCTATTAGGGCAATTTTAAAAGATAAAGAGTTATCAATTCCGACTGATACAGATATTAGAGATAGACACCAATTGGCCGCCGTAGAAGCATGGAAAAAGTTAGAGCCAGAAAACAAGCTTGCTTTACAGACTACATATCTTAATGCCGTTCGCAGAGGCATAAAAGCACATACAATTTATCAATTTGTTAGCGAAATTAAACAAGACCGTATGATTAAAAATCCAGGTCAAGTTTTTAACAAAAAGGTCGACGATTATTGTAAACTACACGAAGACGATAAGTCCTAAACAAATATGAAAACTGTTACTATTGAACGCGTATCGAGCAAAGAGCAAGACGAAACAGGATATTCTTTACCAGCACAACAAAAACTTTTAGCTGGGTATGCTGTAAGTAAAGGACTCACTATTGCTAAGCCATTCACCATTACCGAGTCAGCTAGTGGGGAAAAACAAAGAGAAATCTTTAATTCGGTGTTCGACTATGTCAAAAAGCACAACATTAAAATAATTGTTGTAGAGAAGGCGGATAGATTCACACGTAATTTTAAAGACACTGTCGATTTATGGACATGGTTAAATGAGGACGAAGAGCGACAACTCCACTCTGTTAAAGATTCTTTAATCTTACATAAGAATTCCCGTTCCCAGGAAAAACTTAACTGGGATATAAGAATAGTCTTCGCTAAAAACTACGTAGACAACTTATCGGAAGAAGTTAAAAAAGGCCAAAAAGAAAAGCTGGCGCAAGGCTGGCTTCCAACTCGTCCCCCAATAGGTTACATAACTGTCGGCGAAAAAGGTCATAAAATACACATCGTTGACGAAAAAATTAAACCATTAGTTCAGAAAATGTTTAAACTCTACGCTACTGGTGAATACTCATTGGTAAAGTTGACAAAGATAATGGACGACGCTGGCCTACGTAACGCCCAGGGTAACAAGATAGTCAAAAGCCGAATCCACCAGTATTTAACAGACCCATTCTATATTGGAACGAATCGCTGGAATGGTAAGCTTCACCCAGGCAAACAAGAACATCTTATAGAAGACGAACTTTTCGAAAAGGTACAAACCGTACTAAAAAGTAAAACTACACCAAAATATCGAACTCACTTTCACCTATTCAAGGCACTTATGAAGTGCAAAGAATGTGGTGGGTCTATAACCTGGGAAATTCATAAAAGTATTGTCTACGGACACTGTAATCATTACAAAGACTGTACGCAGAAGACCTGGTCTGTAGAAAAGGAAGTCGAAGACCAAATACTCGAACATATTGGTAAATTAAAAGTGAAAGACCCACGACTAGCCGAATGGATAAGAAAAGCTTTAAAAGAAAGCCACCAAGACGAAATTGAATATCATTCTTCTTCTGTGGGAGAATTGACTAAGAGACACAGTACATTTAAGAATCGTATAGACGCTATTTACGAAGATAAATTAGACGGGAAAATTACACAGGCTAACTACGACAGACTATTTGAAAAATATGACAAGGAACTAAAACAATTAGATAAAAAACTAGGTAGTCTAGGTGAGTCGACAACGAAGTATTTCAGACTAAGCAGTGATTTTTATGATATTTCCCAAAGAGGTAATGCTATATACAAAAAAGCCAAAACAATAGAAAAGAAACGAAGCTTAATAAAACTTGTTTTCAGAAACCTTACCTTAAACGAAGGGAAATTAAGCTTTGAGTTTACAGAGGAATATCAGTTACTTTATGAAGCAGTACAAAAGACTAATAGTTCGAAACAACTTAAAATGTTAGCAAAAGCGTTTGAAACTTTCGAACAGCGAGAAAAGATTGATAAGACGGGCGAAAATGACTCTTTTGTTAAAGCCCGTCCTATTTTGCTCCCCCGCCTAGATTCGAACTAGGAACCTTTTCGTTAACAGCGAACTGCTCTACCATTGAGCTACAGGGGAATATTAAATTGTTAATTACTTCTGAGATCTTGAGATTATTAGCCACAAAATATTCAGTCGTATGCGGAATTTTAGCATCTATACCTAGTAAAATCTAGCTTCTTCGTGTTAGCGCAAGACTCATCCTTGACTACTAACCAAAATTTGTACTAATGTAAGAAAAGACTTTTTTCGGGCAACTTCTTAACACTAAACCCAAGAATTGGAGTATTGTCTTAATTTATGGAGAAAAAACCCTTAGAATTATCGCGCTTTGAATATGACGGCAGTTATAACGAATCAAAAATCGGCCAAAAAGCCGAACAAAATTCCCAGAATTCCTACTCCAACAAAAATAACCCTAAAGGTTCAATCTCCTTCACCAAAAAAGCAGGCAAAAAAACTCCCCCTTTCAACTGGATCCGTATTCGCAGTTTCTTTATCAGACACAAAGGCTTTAAACGCTCAATGGAATTCAGCTGCCACCCAGGCGGCGTTCATTTACTAAGAATGGCTATGCTCTATTCAGAAGGCGGCTGCAAAATGTGCAAAGTCTACGTCGAAAGAAATCTCTTCTAAATACTACAGGCTTGGTTATTGTCTCCAGTTTTGCTAAAATCACCCTTCGTCCCTTTTTATGGAAAGATCTACTAGACTAAGTACAAACAGAAGAACCTTTATAGCAGGCGTTCTTGCAGTAGGAGCAAGAACCTTAATGCCACCATCAGATATCCGCGCGCAAGGCCCTTCAGAACAACCATCCCTACCTATTCCTGCATTCGCCCCTAAACCACCAACCACCTCTGAAGAACTCTTATTAGATGATTGCAAAGTAATGAAACCTGTTAGCTTCTACAATCTGACCGGACAAACTATGGCTAATGGACAGACCATGGATCCTGATCGGTATACCGCAGCTATACCAATGGATCCTTACCTGGAAGAAGGTGAAAAGATTGGAGACCATATCAGGCTTACTGATCCTGAAACTAAAAAAGTTGTGGTTGTCGAAATTACTGATCGGGGCTTAATGCGAGCACCTCCGTACAAGGATAAGTATGTCGATGTTTCTGAGGGGGTTGCCAGAGATATGGGATGGACAACAGAAGGAGTCAAGTCACTCTGCTACAAGGTTATAAAGAGAGCTTACTCTAGGTAATCGCGCAGCTTCTTCGCCCTTGTTGGGTGTTTCAATTTTCTAACAGCTTTGGCCTCAATTTGTCTAATTCGCTCACGAGTTACCCCGAACTCCCTACCAACCTCTTCCAACGTCCTCTGCTTACCATCCTCTAAACCAAACCTTAACTGCAAAACTCTTTTCTCTCTCGGAGATAATGTATCCAAAACCTCATCCAAATGATCCTTAAGTAATTCGCGTGTCGCCTGCTCATCAGGTTTAAGTCCAGGGGCTTCAATAAAGTCACCCAATTGCGAATCATCCTCATCCCCTACCGGTGTCGCCAAAGAAGTAGGCTCCTGTGAAACTTTAACAATCTCCCGCGCCTTTGAAGGCTCAATTCCCAAAGCTTCAGCCACCTCTTCAGGTGCCGGCTCACGTCCCAACTCCTGCATCATTCTTCTCTGGGTTCTATTGAATCTATTAATAGTCTCAACCATATGTACTGGAATACGAATTGTTCGTGCTTGGTCTGCTATCGCCCGGGTTATCGCCTGACGAATCCACCAGGTCGCGTATGTCGAAAACTTATACCCACGTCTCCAATCGTACTTCTCAACCGCCCTCATCAGTCCAATATTCCCTTCTTCAATCAAATCCAACAGACTCATACCTCGTCCAACATATTTCTTAGCAATTGACACAACCAATCTCAAATTGGCTGAAATTAATTTATGCTTAGCAGACATTTTACCTTCCTCAACTTGCTTAGCTAGTTCAATCTCCTGAGGCGCGGTTAAAAGAGCTACTTTTCCTATATCTCTTAAGTATTGACGAACCGGATCAGTCACCGCTCCCTCATCCAAAGCTGCCAGAACTTCCAATTCTCTCTCCAAGTCAGAAGTTGCCTTCACTTCATCAGGTTCCTCAGCAGTTGTCTCAAAAACATCAATCCCCAACTCAATTAATTTAAGATAAAAATTATCAAGCTCCTCTAATACCTCCTCCGGCTTAGGAAAAACCTGCAGAATTTCTTCCTGCGTCACAAATCCCCGGTCTTTTCCAAGTTTAATTAACTTTTTATCATCAAGAACTACTGGTTTAGATTGTCTTTTGGCCATAATAACTTCCTTCGGAAGTAAATCTCCAAGTGTCCAATACACAAGTTATCCAAAACGAATTTGGCACTTGTTATTTGTTTCTTGGTACTTATATTTTGGGGATAAGAAAGAGAGCATTGGCAATAGCTGTCGTCCCCAAGTTCGCGCAGCTTTGTCAGCTTCATTTGAAGCGTAATCTAAGTATTCTACCCTATAGCCAAGGCAAGAACAAGAGCTAATTTATCATTATTTAACAATTTAGCAATTTAGCAATTTGTACTTAAAAATCCTACAAATTTTTTAGTTTCACAGACAAGTCCCTGAATCTCTTATTAAGTGTGCCCAAACTATCTTCCTTCCCAAACTCCTGAGCATTCTTAATCTGCAGGCTCAATTTCTCAAGAGAAGCCTTAATTAACATTTTTTTTAATGCCGAAATAACTAAATCCAACTCCTTTTGCCAAGTGAATTTATCCCGTAATTTATCATCAATCTCCAGTAAATACAGCCTGTCAGTCAATTCCACAAATTCAGCAGGCAAGGTCTTAATAAATTCCCCTATCTTAAACTCCTCTGATTTAAAAGAAATCGAATCCAAGAATAAAACGAGTAACACATATACCTGCTTTAACTCTTCCTGAGTAAATAGTGTTTCCGGAAAATTAGGTATAAAAGTCACATCTGCCGGTTGATGCAAAAGTAACGCAATCAAATACTGCTCCAACATATCCCGTCTGTCATAAACTATTTTTATAACCGGCCTCTTGTCCTCTTCTGGTGCCTTACTTTGAGAATTGGCAAAAGCCAATTTTTTGTAGCTTTGAGGTCCGACAGTTTTCTCATATTTCAAAAGCTCTTCCCGCACAAAATCATCCTTAACCGTCAAAAAAGCCGATAACTTCTCAATATAATGCTCCCGTGTTATAGGGTCAGAAATTTTAGTCCAAATCGGCAACAGTTCACTTAAAATCTCCCGCTTCCCCGCAGCCTGCTTCGGACTAAACCTCACCCCAACCGACTTCAGGTAATAATCATAAATTGGAATCGCCTCCTCGGCCGCTTTCTCCCATAACTTAGGATCAGATTTAATAAGCTCCGCCGGATCCTTAACCCCCTCAAAATCAATAACCTTAATATTAAGTCCCGCCTTATCAGCAATCTCAATCCCTCGCCGTGCCGCCACATCCCCCGCCAAATCGGTATCAAAACAAAGTAAAATCGTTGAAGCATATTTCTTTAGTTCCTCAACCTGCGCCTCAGTCAAAGCCGTTCCTTTAGACGCAATAATATTCTTAACTCCAGCCTGATAAGACATCAAAAAATCCATCTCCCCCTCAACAATAATCACCTCATTCTTTTCCTTAATCGTGCCCTTTGTTAAATTAAGCCCAAGCAAAAACCGCCCCTTATCAAATAACTTCGTTTGCGGACTATTAATATATTTAGGCAACTCATCCCCCAAAACCCTGCCTGAAAAACCTAGAACCCGGCTTCTAACGTCTCTCAATGGAAACATAATCCTCCCCCGAAACCTGTCATAACCCCCTTGACTCGATTCCACTATTAATCCCGACTCAGTTAATTCCTGCTGTGTAAATCCTCTTTTCCTTAAAAACCTGACTAAAGTCTCCCAATTCTGTGGCGCATATCCAATGCTAAATTCTTTAATCGTCTCCGGCGTCAACCCGCGTTTTAATAAGTACTCAAGCGCCTTCTTCCCAACTTTATTCTCAGTTAATAAATAATTATAAAACTGCGCCGCTTTCAGGTTAATCTCATAAAGCCTGTCAACAGTATTATCCTTGGCCTTACCCATTTTCTTCAAAACCACTCCCGCTCTTTGAGCCAAAATCTCCAGAGAATCCTTAAACTCCAAACTCTCCTTCTCCATCACAAATTTAAAAATATCCCCGCCCTTCTGACACCCAAAACAATGCCAGATCTGTCTCTCCGGAGACACCATAAACGAAGGTGATTTTTCCTGATGAAACGGACAATTTGCTTTAAAATTAATACCCGCCTTTTTTAAAGGCAAATATTCCGAAACCAGGTCAACAATATTAATTTTAGCTTTGATTAAGTCTAGGTCATCCATAGATTCAGGGGATAGCGTATAGCGTATAGCGCGTAGTTAAACCAAAAAAGTTTGTGAATAACTAAACCCTCCACCCTTTACCTAAACGCTCGATTGTGGCCAAATAGTACCCCAAATTAGCCGGGGAGGCAAATTCTAAGGTTTAGATCCTAAAGATTCTCTTAAGAGATTCTTTAGGATCGCAGCGCAGCGAGAACCGCAAGAATCTCTTAAGAGATTCTTACTATTATTTTACTCAGCGTTAAGAAAAGTTCGCTAGAATAAGTTTTAAAGGAGGTACAGATATGCCATACATACTAGGCTGGTTACTGGGTGTTCCACTCACAGTACTCGCCCTAATCTGGTTAGTAACCCAGATATTCTAAATATTGGTTACCTACCTATATAACAAAAAATAACCGCGGGTATAAAGCCCGCGGTTTTCTTTCTCAAATATTAATTCTTGACCTTCGGGTTTATTTAGGGTAAATTTATTAAATGCAACAGACTCAGTTGCAGTATCCAAATAAAAGTCACCGCAAAACTATAGTAATCCCACCAGAAAATACTCTGTTGGCTGAACTAATAGGGATATTATTCGGAGATGGAGGAATTGGTAATAATTGGCAAATCGTTATCTCTCTAAATTCCGTTGCAGACTTGAAATACTCATCTTATGTCTCTGATCTATTTGACAAGTTATTTCATATAAAACCTGGCATTCGAAAAAGACCCAACCAAAATACTCTTGTTCTCGTTTATTCAAGTATGAATCTGCTCGACTTCCTGTTCTCTAAGGGAATTGTTAGGGGAAATAAAATCCGTCAGGAATTTGATATTCCCCGGTGGATAAAAACTAATCCTATGTATAAGATAGCCTTTGTGCGAGGACTCGTAGACACTGATGGCTGTCTTTATATTCACCAGCATAAAGTTAATGGTAAGTTGTATAAAAATTTAGGCTTATGTTATACCAGTTACTCACCCCCGCTCTTAACTTCAGTTGCTACAATTTTTAATGAATTTGGTATAAAATCACACGTAACAAACCGAGGGAGAAGCATCTATTTATATAGCTACAGGTCAGTGTTAAAATACCTGGATACTTTTGGTTCCTCAAACTCCAGGATTTTAAAAAAGTATGACCAGTGGAGAGGTCGCTTAGTGGTCTAGAGCGCGGGCCTGGAAAGCTCGTGTATCGCAAGGTACCGAGGGTTCGAATCCCTCCCTCTCCGCATAAGGTCTTCGGTTGCTCCAAGACCCGTCTACTATGCTCGATTAGCTTGGTGTGGCTTGCTAAAAAAGAGCAGAAAACCCTCAGTATCCCAAACATAGCCTGTAA
>Ga0163151_10002965_pt1 | contig 25227 bp, 17 predicted proteins | sample OliLakLV19MP5IB2_FD_145596 | JGI IMG/M metagenome (GOLD analysis project Ga0163151, IMG submission 145596) | Freshwater microbial mat bacterial communities from Lake Vanda, McMurdo Dry Valleys, Antarctica - Oligotrophic Lake LV.19.MP5.IB-2 | ecosystem: Environmental > Aquatic > Freshwater >...
ATAATGAAGGGAGGAAAGGTTAAGGGCGAAGGGCGTGGGGCGAAGGGCACATGGGGCATAGTGGCAAGAGAATTAATCCAAACCAAACAATCTTTTATTCAATGCCTGCAGCGTTTCATTTTTCTTATCGCAGGGTACGAGGATAGACACATTATGAGGACTGCCACCGTAGCTGACCATACTCACCGGGATATGGGTGATTCCGGCAAAGATCTCCTGAAGCAGGTCCGGGGTTTGAGCCAGATTGTGGCCTACGACGGATATAATAGTTTGATTCGGGACGACCGTGACAGTACCCAGATCTTCAAGTTCGGCGACAATCTGGGGCAAGGCGGATGCCTGGTCTATGGTCATAGAAACTGCTACTTCAGAAGTGGTAATCATATCGATCGGGGTGCGGTACTTTTCAAAAACAGAAAATATACTCCTCAAAAAGCCATAAGCCAGCAACATTCTGCTGCTTTTGATGCTGATGGAAATGATCCCGTCTTTGGCCGCCACGGCTTTTACTCCCTGACTGGCCGCGGTTTTCGTGATCAGGGTGCCCTTGGCTTCGGGTGCCATAGTATTCAATAACCTTACGGGTATGTGTTCCTGCTGGGCGGGCCAGATGCTGGCGGGGTGCAGGATCTTGGCACCGAAATAAGCTAATTCAGCCGCTTCATCAAAACTCAATTGTTCTACCGGGCGGGTGGTCTTGACGATGCGCGGGTCATTATTGTGCATGCCATCGATATCGGTCCAGATTTCGCAGACGGAGGCCTGGACAGCAGCAGCAATCAGCGAAGCACTGTAGTCACTGCCTCCGCGTTTGAGGTTGTCCACCTCACCTCTTGCATTGAGACAGATATACCCCTGGGTGACATAGACTTGATTTTCGCTGTGCGCAGCCAATATGGGGAAAAGCTTAGCGCGTATGGTCGCAATATGAGGTTCGTCGTTTTCATCGATGGACATAAAATCCAGCGCCGGCAGGAGATGATGCCGGATATTGTTTTCTTCTAGATAACAACTGAAGAGTTTAGTCGACAACAACTCTCCCTGAGATAAAATGTCTTTATTGAGTGCTTCGCTAAATGAAATGCGTGTAGCAATGTTTAAAAAATCCAGGTGTTCATTTAATATACTTTTAGCTTTAGACAATGAATCCTCTGTCTTGAGGAGTCCATTAATAAAACTGAGGTAATGCACTTGCATGTTATCTATCTCTGCTTTGGCTTTGTCTTTGTCGCGTTCCGCGAGGTGTTTACTGATTTCAACCAGTTTATTGGTAGTACCGCTCAATGCGCTCAATACGACAATCTTGCTTTCCTGATCGGCCGTGATCAATCGCGCAACTTCTTTCATCCGTTCGGGTTTACCGACGGAGGTGCCGCCAAATTTCATTATTTTCATAAGACCCTGATTTTAAAAAAGTCGACAAAGATATTGAGTTAAGTTTGTTATAACTAGTATTATGTTAATTTCTAATTTGTCCACTTTCCCATTACTTCAGTGCAGCGTGAAGAACACAGCGAAATATTCTGATTGGTTGTTACGGCACAAAGTAGCTTCGCAGCTTTGCTGCTCACTGATTCTTTGCGCTATCGCTCTCACTGTGGGAGATATTGAATGTCATAATAAAGTAAACTTGACACTAGTCCATTGCTGATAAAGGAGAGCAAGGTATTCAACCGGAGTGTCCGGTCAGTATCGATTTATCTTTTATTGCCAACCATTTGATTTTCATTTTTATTCAGCGCATGAACCGGAAATTACCTCCTGTTGTTTTTTGCCGCTTCAAACCGGCGGTATTTGGTTTCAATGAATTTATAGTCCGGATGAAGGTTTTTAATATAATCCATTTTAACTTTTTCTCCCTCACTGTTATATAAAGGAGCGAGGAAGGTTTCAAACTGGTCACCGCGGATAAACTCCCTGAAATTGGACCGCCCTTTATCGTATTGTAGTATATAATATCCTGAAGCGAGACCGGCCGACTGCTCGAGTAAGGCCTTTCTCCGGTCAAAAGAATTCTGTGTGCCCCGGGTGTGGCAGCTATCTCCTACACAGATGGGTTTGTTTCGAAGCAGAAGATTAAACTCTGATTTATTAAACAACGAAGCCGTTGGCGCAATAGGCGCATTGACCGGATAAAACAAAGGGTCATACAAATCGTCAGCGTGCACCAGGTACCATCCTTCAGTTGGAAACTCAATCTGGCTGTGAAGGCCATTATACAATTCAATATTGTGCCGCTTGACTGGAATGTTTAAAGCGCGGCAATAGTCGAGCAATAAACCGCTGGTAGCCCAACAGGAATACACGGCATGCAATTGTCCCGGACCGGGGAATAAAATCTCAGCCGGTGATTGGAAAATAGCATGATTTGATTTTTCAGTATGCAATAAATAAGCCCTGCCCCAATTCATAAACCGGGCAATACTTCCCGGAATATGGTCAGGTCTTTCCTGTAAAAAACGGGCAAACCTGTAAAGAATCAATGGATGATGAACCTGGGTTGCTCCGCTATTTTGGTAACCAAGGTGATAAACCTGTGACAAGCTATCCCATTCGAAATATTGCCTGCCGTCCCAGAGCGAGGAAATGTCTTCCGGGGTAAAATCGCGAACACTCCAGGGGACCAGCTTCTCTTTTTCCAGGTATAAACTGTGGGCCACATATTGAAGGAATATCGTAAATGCAGCTTCGTGCGAGTAGGCCTGGGGTAGACTGTCGGGAGCCCATACCGGATTTGGCTGGTAAATCTTGCTGATTTCCAGTAACAATTGGTCTTTCCAGATTTTACGCCAGTAGGCCAGTGGAAAAACTTTATGATCCTCAAACCAAAGCACCTGGCTGGCAAAAGGCGGTGACGAAATCAGGTCAATATATGCCTTCTGGTCAAATGAATGCGGAACAGATGGATAATAAAAAGGGGTGGGGTGAAAAACAAAGTCCGGAGATATCGTCTTCAGGTATACATTATGCTGCTCATCTGATTCGGGCACCAGGTCGAGACTATCGATCCTGGCCATGACCCGGTGTGAAGACCCGTTGGGCACAAAGGGAAGCCTGAGAATGCTGCTATCCTGGGGATGACGAAAATGCGGGTCAAGCGTATCGAGATCAAAGCGGGCTATTTCCCGATCATCCCAATAAACGGTCAGATCGATATGACGAGGGGTGATGCGGCTATTCCCCAGGTTTTTTAAAATGAGGTATACTTCGTTTCGATTGTTGACAAATACTTCGGGAATATACAGGTCCATATCCTGGGAATCCTGACAGGTGCATAGACACCAACTATATAGGATCAGACCTATCCACCGCCTCAAACCAGTGATTAATTGAGTTTGGTCTTCAGGGCATTCAGTATAGTAGCCGCCGCATCCATATCCCCTTTTATCTCAAGCAACTTATCCCGGCGTTCTTTTTGCACCATCAATATCTGGGGTGGTTCGAGCTTTTCGTTGCGCACGATGGCCCCCGGATGCTGTTTTTCATGGCCAGGTACCGCTTCCATGGTAGGCAATTTTTTTAGAGCGGCATCGACTACATCCAGGTGGTTGTAAGCTTCAGAGATGGCGAATACATTTTCTTTGTCTTCATTCCTTATTTTGCTGTCGAGGATTTTAGCCTGGTTTTTAAGGTCAGCACTCGACGCGATCAGGGTATTATGTATGGTCAGGGATTCTTTAAAGAGATCATAGGCAGATATCAGATCGGGATGCTCTTTTTTACAGGAGACCATAACGGTCACGATCAAACAGAGGGCTAGTACAAGTCTATTCATGATGAAATTGGGAATTGAAGTGCAAATTTAAACTATTCGATGAATTTCTTCAATCTGGTTGTAGCGGCGTAATTTATTCGCCGAAACTTGGGTCTTTACCAGCCTGATTTCTACAACTGGCTAAATCAATTTCAATTGCTTAGTAACCTGTATATTATACCTAAGGACAGTCAGGATATTCCGTTCACACCTATTCTTATTGTGTCACAGATACGCCTAGTTGCCTTACCATAAAACCTCCTAATTTATCATACCCGGCCTCATTCGGGTGCAGCCCATCGGTGAATAGCCCCTCATTTATTTTTTTATCCTTTTGCAGAAACAGGGAGTCTGCATCCGCGAATTTTATATTCTTTCCCTTGGCCAGTTTGGCGATCTTTTGATTAATTGTATTGATCCGAACTTCCAACTTTCGCCGGGGCAGCAGGCCCATGAGTAAAATCCCGGCTGCGGGCTGCCGAAATTGAATGGCCTGGATCAGGTATTGTAACCCCTGGACAATTTCTTCATCGGTATTGAGGCCGAGATTATTAGTGCCGATCATTAGTACAATATGTTTGGGTGAAATACCGTCGAGGGTTCCATGGTGTACCCTCCACAATACATTTTCGACCCGGTCCCAGCCAAAACCCAGATTGACTATCGACTTGTTTCCAAAATGTTTATTCCAGGCTTCCATGCCATTATTGATGGGACTTGCCGGGGTACCTCCCCAAAAATGAGTAATGGAGTTTCCGATGAGTGCAATCTCCGGAGATTGTGTTTTATTGTATGCCAGTATCTCTTGGTGACGGATTTCCCAGTCGTATATCTTTGCATCTCTTCGTTGGGTGATGGCTGTAGTAGTGGTGGTCGTTCCATTGGTATTGTGCAGGATCCCCCTTAATTTTTTTTCATAAGCATCCGCATAACGCATCATGCCGATGTCATTGGGATGGACCCCATCGACCATGGACTCTATGTCCTGATTAATCTCCGTTTTAGTGAGTTTATAAAGATTTTTAACCCCCGATGCAACCAAAGAATCCATGACTTCTTTCAGCGCTTGATTGACACCTGTATAATCTTTGAGCCTGGGTGCATTCATGTCACCATCGGTATATCCGTCGTGTTCGGTTAATAAAATCGGTGTGGAAGGTCTGGCTTTACTCAGTTGAATAACAGCTTCCGTCAACCGTTGTTTTAATGTTGGTGAAGAAATACCCTGGGGCATAAGATTGGGGAGGCAATCCAATACATACACTTGCGCATCAATTTCAGTGATCAGATCCATCACCTCTTTTTCCAGTCTTCCGTTTCCGGAGAAGCCCAGGTTGATCACCGATGTGGATAATTTCCGTTCGAGGATATTGGTCCAGGCCAGTCCGGGCCGGCTGGCGCAGCCTCCCTGGGCAATGGAAGTTCCATATACCACAATTGGTTTTTCTTTTCTTGGAGGGATAGGTTTAAACACACTTTCTTCCGGCATTTCGATGACCAACCACTTGATGGAATTATACAAGGGCAGGTACAAAGTATATTCCCGGTTGTCGACATGCTGATCTTTAGCCGGCAGGTTGGTGAAGCGATAGATCACGGTATCTCCAAAAGAAAACCTTCCCGCGCACCAGGTCCATAAACCGTCTATTGTTTTGGAATACAGGTCTACCCCACTCACTCCGATAGCCGGCATATGCGGCATTTGTATGTTCCCGGTCACCATATACCGTATGGTCAATTGGGTGGCATTGGTCCTGAACCTAAGTCTCAGGCCTGCAGACTGGCGCGATAAGTTCCAGACATCTTTTCTGACGATGGATTCTGCTTTGGCGGGGAGGCGGTTATAAAAAGTTTGATCTGTTCCAGGCCAGGCCTGGCCTTCGAGGCAGTAGATGGTGTCAGTGGAGGGGTTCCAGATTTTAATTTGATTGACTGTCTGTGCATGGATGGATTGCAGCAAGGATATGGATAATATGATGATGAATCTTCCTGTTTTCATATTCTATAAAATTATTGAAATAAATCATAGAATCCATACATTCTGCACAGGTATATAATTCCTCCCCCTGACCCCTCCCGAGGGGGAAAGCGCTCCAGTTTGGCAGAATCCTTGAATCTTTTTGATCCAGCTATTGCTTGAATGGAGTCTCTTGCGAGATCCTTAAGCTTATGCGTTTCCCCCTTCGGAGGGGGCTTAAGGAGGAGGAATTATTGCCTGGGGATAGATGGCTGAGTTCAATCACCGCTGTCATTGTTTATTATTCCTCCGCTTATTCCCATTTCAGAAGTGTTTATTTTACTATTAATCCAATTTGTACTCAATATGTCCACATCTGCCATTCTATTTAATACTTCCCAGGAAGAAAAACGCAATACTTCAAAACCAATGTCTCTTAAATCCTGATCTTTTATCGCATCCCTCTTAACAGCAATTTCATCCTCATGGCTTAAACCATCCACTTCAATAATCAATAGGAGTTCTAAACAACAGAAATCAGCAATATAGTTTAATACCGGTCTTTGCCTTCGGAAGCGATAACCATGCATTGTTTTAGCCCTTAGCAAATATTTCCACATACATGCTTCGGATTTAGTCATGGTTTTTCTAAGTGAGTTTGCAAAGGGTTGTAATTTCTTATTGTAATGGAAATTATTGGATGGTGAGGCTGTGTTCATTCTATAAAATTATTGGAATAAATCATAGAATCTATACATTCTGCGCAGATAAAATTCCTCCCCCTGACCCCCTACCGAGGGGGAAAGCGCTTCAGTTTGATAGAACTCCTTGAATCTTTTTAATCCAACTATGGCTTGTATGGAATTTCTTACGAGATCCTCAAGCTGATGCGTTTCCCCCTTCGGAGGGGGACAAAGGGGGAGGAATTACTGCCAATAGATTCCTAACTTACCGAAGAGTTATATAATCAAATAATAAGCATCTTTTTTTATGTCCCTCTTCAAAACCAATTTCTCCCTCTCCCTCCTTCTTCTTTCAATCCTATCCTGTAACCCCAATACCAAACCATCTGACGACGTCTTTTCCTACGCCCTCTCCCGAAAAAACGACCTCAAACTCAGCATCTACATCACCGCTCAGGCCGTCGACCAATTATTATCCACCGAAGCCGGGCGACGGGAGGCCTTATCGCTTTTAAAAGCCAATGGCATTACCTCCGTCTATGTCGAAGTATACCGGTCGGGAATGGTGGTACCCAATGAATTGCTGAAATCGGTATCGACATTTTTCAAAACAAACGGCTTTGAGGTGATTGGCGGTATAGCTACGGTACCCGGAGGAAAATTCGGTAAAGCCCAGGAAGGGAGATTGGGTTGGTTTAACTGGGAAAATAAAAAAACGCGGGATGATCTGGAACACCTGATGGACTCCATAGCCCCGATTTTTGATGCTTTTATCGTCGATGATTTTCTATGTACTGCCGATACCAGTTTAGAATCCAAAACAGCTAAAAAAGAACTGAGCTGGACCCAATACAGGCAAAACTTGCTGGTCGATTTTTCGGAAAAACACCTGATCGGACCAGCCAAAAAAGCCAATCCCAATATCCGGATGATCATCAAATATCCTCAGTGGTATGACCGCTATCACTTGTTTGGATATGATGTGGCCAGGCAACCGGCCCAATATGACCAGGTAGCGATCGGTACCGAAACCCGGGGTCAGTACACCAAACGATTTGGTTTTGTCCAACCTTATGAAGGATTTATCAATTACAGGTGGATGGCTTCTTTGTCCGGTAATAAAATGAGGGCAGCCTGGTTTGACCATATCGACTGCAACGAACAGGATTTTATCGATCAGGCTTATCAATCGGTATTAGCTGGGGCGAAAGAATTGATCCTGTTTAATTATTTCAATTTTATCGAAGGGCATCCGGGGCAGCACCGGTTAAGGTATGAGTTTCATCACCTGGCTGACCTGGCTGCAGCAGTTGCGAAACAACCTGTGGATGGACCGGCCGGCTACAAACCCGCCAGCAGTGAACCCGGTGGAGATATGTATATCCTTGATTTTATAGGTATGCTGGGTATCCCGCTCATACCGTATTCACAATATCCGGACAAAGCGGAGTCTGTATTTCTGCCTACCCAGGCAGCAGCCGATACCAATATTTTAGAAAAAATAAAACAATCCATTGACCGCGGTTGCCGGGTAATTATGACTTCGGGTTTTCTGGCAATTGCTAAAGATGGAAAACAACTGGCGAAAATGGCTGGAGTAGCATGGCCGATTGATCATACCCCTCTGGTTACGCAATCTATTATTGTAAATGATCAGCTTACTCAAATGGATTCAATGCTGCAATTGGGGGCCCGGCTCAAAACCACCATTGCGGTAACAGACCTGGAAGTCTCGGTCGATGGCCATCGTTTTCCTTATTTATCTCACAACCCGGCAGGAAATATTTATGTGTTAAATGTGCATACGTTTTCGGATGAAGATTTTAAAGCGGTGGGTGAGGTGCTGTTGTGTCCTAACCCATTGGGGATACTCGAAATCCCGAGATCATGGGTTAATAAAATTAGAACCGTATTTATTGAAAAAAAGGGGGTGGCAATGGATGGGCCTTCGAGGATAACGCTTCAACCTTTTGGGGAGGGGGAGATGATGGTACAGAATTATAATCAGCAGGCGGATTCTATTCAATTAGAGTTGAAGCATGACGGTGTTTACGTGGATATCATCTCAGGCAAAAAAACAGAAACGAAAGGTAATACGTTGAACTTGATGATAGCGGGCAGGTCGAGAGTATGGTTAAAAGCGGAGTAAACTCTAATCTATTTATTGAGTGGTGTAAATAGACATCAACAGTAAGAGGTCTATTAAGAAGTACAATTTTATTTCAGACATTGAAAATACCACACGGAATGAAAATAAACCCAATTTTTGCAGTCAGTAAAAATTGCACTTCGTGCCGACGATAATTTGATTTTCCAAATTTTGTCGGGTGCCGCTGCCGCTGATGAAGCGAAGCATATCGGAGCAAAACCTCGGCTCGACCTTAAGCGTCGTTCAGTTTAACCCTGACGAAAACTGCAAAAGCAGTTTTCGTCAGTTCGTGATGCTTCGGTCAGAGTCCGCCCTTCGGGCAGATTTTGCAGTTGACTGCAAAATTCTGGGATATATCAGGGGAATAGAATTACATTATTATTGGCCAGACTCGATCGTGATTTTTTCTATTGCTTTAGGTAATAAATTTGCTGGATTATTGGCTGCTTGATTTACTTCGATCATATAATTGTTTATATATAGCCACCTTGTTAACAGGGTAAAAAAAAGAATACCAACAGTATTGAATGGTGTCATCGGTGAATACAGCTGCAAATTTTGAAAAATAGTTGTCGCGATTCCTTAAATACGTCTCACAGACTTATGCTTCGTTTTTTTATTACATAAATTAATTTCATTCTTATCGTAATGCTTTTCTGGTGACCAAAATCATTTTCTTGTCTGATCATAGTCATATAGTTACAAGGAAACAAACAGTATTTTACAAATGAAAATTTGATTATTTTAAATATAAATTCCGTAGAATGAAAAACTTTAGAACAACATATGGATGGGTAGTTGTTATTTTTGTAATAACTGGTATATATATAATCAGCTGTACTAAAGACGATCAGGTGTTGGATACAGCCCAACCGGTAAACAGTTTAACAGACCTGGTATCCATAAAAACTTCGTCGCCGCCTGCCATCGACGGAGTAATTGATGCTTCATGGGAAAACAGTCCCAAACTGCAATTTAATACTAAAGTCCCTGAAGTGACCGGTGATATATTCCGGGGCTATGTGGACAATATCATTCCTTCTGTTAGTCTTCGTTCAGTTTATGATAACGACAATATTTACTTTCTGGCTGAATGGGTTGACCCGACAGAATCTTTGGCCCGGCAACCCTGGTATTTTGAACCTTCCACGAAAAAATGGGCACAAGAAAGTGCAAATTTCACGTTCAGTGCAAGCGGAGCTGTAACGAGGGCTCCGTTTTATGAAGACAAAATCGCGTTGCTGTGGAATATAAACAATTCCGTTAGTGGCTGGAACAATGGAACCTGCTACAAATCTTGTCACACCGGGTTGCCGCTGACAGATGGAGCGAGCCGTCATTTCACGAATTTCCCTACTGAGAAGATCGATATGTGGCATTGGAAATCTGTGCGAGGAGGCGTGAATGGAGGTTTCCAATTTGACGATCAATACCAGGACAATACCTATCCCAATGGAAGAAAAGGCGATCCCGGAAATGATGTTTATGCTAATAATTCCCAAAGTCTTGTTATTATGGAATCATCACCTCCTGTTTCATTGACCGTACCTAAATATGTTATTCCTGAAAAAAATAATTATGGGTGGATTTTAACTTCTGAAGTAACGGCTGGTACCGCCAAATTAGTTACCGCAGTCTCTGCAGCGGGTGTTCTTACTTTAAGTGATGGAACCAAAATTGACCCAAATATTGGAACGGATTATCAAAGATCAGGCGCGAAAGTAGGTCCAAAAGCTATTCCAGGTATTACTGTAAATTCTTATACGGAAAGCCGGGGAAACATTACCTGCAAAGCTAGCTTTACAGGTAGTGGCTGGATACTGGAGTTTAAAAGGGCTCTGAAAACCACAGATAATGTATATGATATAGATTTTTCAACATTGGCGGATCAGTATTTTGGTTTTGCAATATTCGAAAATGCTCAGATAGCTCATTCCATTAAAGCCAATCTGATTTTGAAATTTAAAAAATAATACTTGTTGCTATAAATTTTAAATAACATATCATGTCACTTTATAAATCATTAATGCAGCTTGTCTTTTCAGGTTGTTCAATGGTATTGCTTGACGGTTGTTATAAGGATACATCAATTTTTTCTGATACTTCTGATGAAATAACAAGAACCGTTAGTTTTACAAATGACATTCTTCCCATTTTTAACAACAGTTGCAACAGCAGCGGTTGTCACAACTCCGGAGGAAAATCACCCGATCTAACTGCATCGAATGCATTTAATGCATTGTCGGGCGGAAATTTTATCAATACCGCCGAACCTCAAAACAGTGAAATATTTCAATGGATGACGGGTAAACGGGGAACTCCCATGCCTGTCAGTGGTATCAACAAAGATTATAATGCACTCATTGTTGCCTGGATAAAACAAGGTGCAAATAACAATTAAATAGCTACATCATGAAAAAAAGTTTAATTAATAATTATTCCCTGCAGATCTGTTCTTTTGTTCTTATGCTGCTCCTCAGCTTGTTTTTAGGAAAGGTATCTGCTCAGAATATGGAAACTGCCGATGAAGCTAAAAGCAAACCGGTAAAATATACTTTTGAAAGTGCATGGGTAATGGATAATCAGACAGTCATGGTACCCATAAAAGGCACATTAGAGTTTGATATACAACATAGATTTGGAACAGTAAACCAAGGCTCTAAAGATTTATTTGGCCTTTTTGCCCCTTCCAATATCAGGTTGGGATTAAATTATTCCCCTGTCAATAAACTGTTTGTAGGTGCCGGTTTAACTAAGGAGAAAATGCAAGTTGACTTGAATGCAAAATTCGCCCTGCTGAAACAGACGACTAATAATAAAATACCGGTTAGTATCACTTATTTTGGAAACGCAGTCCTGGATACAAGGAACAAAAGCAATTTCAGGTATGCTGTCCACCGGCTGTCTTATTTTAATCAGCTGATTATTGCAAGAAAAATAACTCCAAAATTTTCTGCACAAGTGGCTCCAAGTTTTTCCTGGTTTAATAATGTTGAAGGTTATGTGGACAGTGAAAATATAATTCAGAAGAAAATGGAGAATGGACATGTCGCAGTTTCTGTTCTTGGCCGGTATAAAATATCTAATACCACTTCTATTATTGCAGGCTATGATCAGCCATTGACCCAGCACACTACCAACAATCCTCATCCGAACATTAGTTTTGGTATCGAATTCACTACAAGTGCGCACGCGTTTCAGTTATTTGCTGGAAATTATTACAGTATTGTGCCGCAAAGCAACAATTTATTTAACCAGAACGACTTTAGAGATAGTCAGTTTCTGTTAGGTTTTAATATTACCAGGTTGTGGAATTTTTAATCCATCCTTTGGGTCAATATCAAATTTCTCAAACAGTGTCTTAAGTTGCGCTTAAAGGTGCATAGTTTCAGGCGGCCCTTCCCGGACAACTTCCGGAGATGGGCCGTCAAACGTCAAACAACTAAATATGGTCTGCTAAGACATATCAGATCAATTTTTGAAATACTTAGCAGGTGACAATGGAGTATTCCTTTTAAATCATTGATCTCTGAAAGTAATATTTTGGGGTTGTATGTAAATCGATCCCGATTGCTATCGGGATTATTTCGATGATGAGGTAGTCCTCAAATTTGAATCAATTCGAACCCAAAACCTGAAAACCCAAAATAAATCTTTATTTCCTCGAGTGAATAGAGTCTTTTTTCTCCCTTCCCTTAAATCTCAATTCTACTTTCGGTGTTTCATCTCCTTCAAATTCAGAATTAACAATAATTTTATGCCCGCCTGATTGGATCACAGGAGGATCCCCAGCCAGATCATAGGTTTGTTTGGGTTTGCCATCCTTATCATAGATCCTTATCATTTTTGTGCCATCGCATACCAGGCTTTCTCCGGCAGATAATGAAACCGGTATCTGGAGTTCTATGTATTGATCAATTTGAAGTTTGAAATTTTTAACTAATCCTTCTTTGCCTGTCAAATTAATCCGGAATTGCAAGGCTTGTGAGGGCCAATCTTGCCGATACTCCCAGGTGGTGTGTGTCGGCTCACCGGGCTGTCGCTCCAGCTTTTCGCGAATGAATACAGGTGAAAGAGTGTATTGATAAAAGTTCCAGGTGCCTTCTTCGGTTTTTTCCAAATGAAATTCATTGGCTGGATTTTTAAGAAGTTCTTGTTGAGCCGGGGTGAATGCTTGTGTGGTACGGGCATTTTCCCACTCACGGATGGCATCGAGGAGGACGGGTGAAAGGGGATTGGAGCGCAATGCTTTGGGTCGGGCCACCATGGCAAACCCTGCATTGTATCCGGCAGCCCGGGCTAGCATCCATTCCATTTCAGCGAGCGTGGTATGCTCGCCCAACAAATACCAGCCCAACATATGAGGCATATAATTGCGGTCAAACAAACCCTGGTTGTCGATGCGGTATTGTTGCATACTTTCTTTAAAACCTCCATACCATGGCTCTCCCCAGTTGTAATACGATCCCTGGTGCCAGTAAAAGGTTTTGCTGATGCTGGTACCGCAAATAAATTCATGGTTTACTTGTTTGTACACATCATTTGCAAACAATTCCACAGCATAATCGCCCTGCCCGGAGCCAAGACCACCCTCGTGGCCATCAAAATCGAGGTGATCGACTCCGGTTTCATTCATCAGGTCAGCCAGGTTTTTGGCGACTTCTCGCTGCATGTCGAGATTGGGGAAAAACACTTTGTAGGAGTGATCCAATAATTTACCCACCAGAGCACCGGCCTGGTGCGCAGAAGCGGCGGTGCCAAATGAACCACGCTGGCAATCCATAAGTATATAAGGAGGGGTAGCGCTGATGTCCTTATACCGGATCAATTCTTTGCCGATTTTTATCGTATGCAGGTTGTTATTGGTGAGTTCATTAAAATATTCGGGGGAGAAGACTTCGATGGTTTTTTGTTGAGCATCGATTGAGTTGACCAATTTGGATGAGCCGGTCATACTTAACCGTTCATCGGGTACCGGGGTGATATATTGATCGTTGGTATTGATAAAATTGGTCAGGGTATGGATGCCAAAATGGAGGCCCGCAGCCTTGGCTTTGTCCACACAGGCTTTTAATCCAGCCCGGCCCAAGGGGAACTGCGCCTCATCCAAGACAAAATGCCCCCAGCTTTTGAATGGCCCTTCATGGTATAAAGACATCAAACCCGCGCGACAGGTGTAGCCAATCATTTCATCGATGTCTTTTTCACCGAAAGAAGATATGAGATATGACCGGCCAAACTGGGGTGACCGTTTAAACCAGACTCCGTTGATAGTAGGGTGTGGGAGCTTTTCATCCAGTTCGATGCGTTCCAGTATGTCCAGTGTTTTTGGTTCTGCACATATAAATAAAGCGATTTTGGAACCCATCACCGTTTCCCCCGGTATTGGCGGCACTGGCATATTTTCAAACTGACCTCCCCAGGCATCAACGAATCGCAGTTTATTTCGATTGATGGAATAGGCCTGAAGGGTGGAACCCCAGGGGGTGGTTTTGGCGGCTATGCCTCTTTCCCAGGTGCTGCCTTCGTTATTAGGCAGATCACCACCAAGTGTGTTGATGTTTAATACCTGCATACCCAGAGCGATCTCACCATCCCGGACTACTCCGATGACTTCACCGACTGTTTTTTTGATAGTGGTTGGGAAGGGGCCCCAGATGATGGCGTCGATCTTTGCTTCGGGTTCGGCTTTTATAATTTCCAATACGAGGTGGGTGGGTTTGGAAGATACCTTTATATCTATGGTGACACCGACAGGTTTAAAAGCCAGGGTGAGCCTGGATAATTTTTTGTTGTATACCAGGGATGAAGGGAGACTTTTGATATTAGCGGTGACCAGGGTCAAGAGGGGTGCAAGAGTATCGGTAAAGAGATAGTTTTTACCAGAGGCGATGCTTTTTATGGAGGTAAATTGACCGGTGGGGTTGAGGCTGAGTTGGAGATCTCCTGCAGACACATTGACCTGGGCCTCGGTACATAGGTTTAAAAACAAAGCGGTAATGAAGAGTATGGGTTTTACCTTGAATTTTTTAAGCATTGGGGTAAAGATATAAAGCGTTGGGGTATCAAGATGTCACCCCTACTGGGTTCGTTACACTTTTCGATTAACAAATATAAAAATCGGTTTTTTATTTGCAAAACAGCGGCTAATTCGGTGAAGCGCCCCGCTACGAGTATCTGTATCGACATAAAAAATTCTGATGAATTTCAAGGGTTCATATAGTTTTGCGGGTACTCCTGAATTACATCGACTCTAACTATGCATCATTATTACATTACTACGATCTGGTCATCTGCATTTATTCGATTTCGCCTTTTGTTTAAGTTTGTATATGCCTTAGTGATTATTTTATTTTTTACAGACTGTCAACTGGAAAGCAATAAAAACCGAAGCTGGATGGTGTATAAAGCCGATGCAGAAAGCACCAGCTATTCCCCGCTAAACCAAATCAACAAACAGAACGTAAGCAAGCTTAAACCCGCCTGGAAATTTATACCCAATGATTCCCGTAACACCCGCATCGGGAGCAGTGAATGTAACCCTATCATTATAGATGGCATCCTCTATGCGACCTCGGCCCGTCATAGAGTATATGCTTTAAACGCCAGTAACGGAGAGACCATCTGGTCCTATGACCCTTTTAACGGAGGTGAAGGTGGAGGGATAAACCGTGGAGTGACTTATTGGGAAGATGGGGACGATAAAAGGATATTGTATACCGCCGGAGACCAGTTGTTTGCCAACGATGCCCTCACCGGCAAACTGATCACCAGCTTTGGCAAGGAAGGTAAAGTGAGTATGAATGAAGGACTGAGAGGAGATCCCACTGCTATATCCGTGATTCCTACATCTCCTGGCATAGTATTCCATGATTTATTGATCATTGGCGCCGAAGTATCCGAATTATACGGGGCCGAACCGGGTTATATCCGTGCTTATAATATCCGCACCGGCAAACTGGAGTGGACATTTCATACCATACCACATCCGGGAGAATGGGGTTATGAAACCTGGCCCAGGGATGCCTGGAAATATGCAGGCGGAGCTAATGACTGGGCGGGTATGAGCCTGGATGTAAAACGAGGCTTGGTGTTTTTGGCCCTCGGTTCTCCGACTTATGATTTTTATGGTGCAGACCGGAAAGGACAAAATTTATTCGGCAACAGTGTGGTTGCCCTGGATGCCCGGACCGGGGCCTATAAATGGCATTTTCAGACCGTACATCACGATCTCTGGGATTATGACCTACCTGCCCCTCCTAACCTCATCACCATTAAAAAGGACGGTAAGACAATCGATGCAGTGGCGCAAACAACAAAATCCGGTTTCCTTTTTGTATTTAACCGGGAAACAGGTGAACCTATTTTCCCAATAGAAGAAAGACCAGTCCCCGCATCATTGGTGCCGGGCGAAGAGGCATGGCCTACTCAACCATTTCCTTTAAAACCCAAACCATATTCCCGTCAGCTTATGACGGAGGCGGATCTGATGAACTATTCAACTGCCTCCCACGACAGCCTGGTGAAAAGATTCAGAAGCTTCCGGTATGAAGGACTGTTTACCCCACCGGATTTAAAAGGCACTTTAATGCTGCCCGGTACCAGAGGGGGATCCAATTGGGGAGGGGGAGCCGTAGATCCCAAAAGCGGCGTCATTTATATCAAATCCTCAGACTCTCCCGAGATCGACCTGCTCCAAAAAATAGAAACTTCTAAAAGTGCTGGCTCACCGAACAAATACAATCAGGGGATGACCCTGTATAGTAAACATTGCTCCTCCTGTCATGGGCGTGATAAAAACGGAGATGAACCCAACTTTCCCTCCCTGGTCGGCTTATCCGGCCGAATGACTTCGGAAGTTGCTTTGAATAAGATAACCCAAGGCACCGGACGGATGCCGGGTTTTGCGGCTGTGCTCAAGGGTAATGAAGATGACATCATCGCCTATTTATTTGAAAAAGGTGAACGTATATCGCGCAAAGAATCTTTTCTGCTGGAGATCCGCGAAAACCAGCAGTCCGCCCAGGACACCGCCGTAACCCAACCTACAGATACCACGCCCATCTACCTCAACATCACTGCTTACGGACATTTTAATGACCCCGAACGCCGCCCTGCCCTCACTCCACCCTGGGGAGAACTCAATGCTATTGACCTTAACACCGGAGAATATCTTTGGAAGATCCCGGTCGGCAATCATCCTGAACTTCAAACGGCAGGTGCTCCGATAACCGGATCAGAAGGATATGCCGGGCCGATCGTTACGGCGGGCGGATTAGTTTTTCTCGGCAGTACGCACGACAAAAAATTCCGTGCATTCGATAAAGACAATGGGAAACTCCTTTGGGAAATCGATCTTCCTGGTATAGCTAATGCCACACCATGCACATATTGGAGTGAGGGGAAACAATATGTGGTTACCTCGGTGGGTGGGGATAAAGAAAATCCATCGGGGTATTTGATGGCTTTTGTTTTGCCGGATTAGAAACTTACCTCTTATTTCTGAAAGCAGGCCGCTGACCTCAGTCTGCTATTACGTAGAGTTGCCTGAGCATTTTTTTATTGCGTCCAATTCTTTATGCTACAATGAGTATTAGAAATTCCGAATGCTGAATTGACGAGCCGAAATTCTCGGCATACTCCATGTCAGGTCTGACGACTCCTACGGTCGTGTCTGCCTCGCAGGAAATTAACTGAGCGACGCTTAAGGTAGCTTGATAATTTGATGTGATTTTAATGGTTCGGCGCTTTACTCATTGCCTTATAAGGTTGATGATGAGTTGAGTCATCATTTCTTTTTCTTCCGGTGGACTTTGGGCTACCAATAAGGCAATGGCAGTTAGTCCATTGTCATTAATTTTCAATTCCCCGTTTGTTTTAAACCGGTGTTTATTTTTCTCCAGGAACCAAATAAATAAAAAAGCACCAATGCGTTTGTTGCCATCGCTGAAGGAATGGTTTTTAATAACAAAATACAACAGGTGTGCCGCTTGCTCTTCAATGCTTGGATATAAATATTCCCCTCCAAATGTTTGCACAATAGTACCCAGCGAACTTTTGAATGTGTCGTCTTTTTCATTGCCAAACAGTTCGGTAGCTTCTTTTTGTGTAATAAGTTGATTTTTGAGTTCAATAATAACAGATTTGGCTTCTTCGTATTGAATTTCGTAAGTGATATTTTCGCTAAGTCGACCAACTTGAAGCGAATGGTTGTCGAATTGATTGAGTAAAACAAAGCTGCGGGTATAGTTTTCGATGATGGACAGCAATCCTTTTGCTTCTTGCAATTGCAGGTTTTCTATGTTTCCGCTTTTAGCTATCAGTTGTATAGTTTGTTGCAATTGATCCAACCGTTGGTGGTTCATAGTATACCCTTTTACCAAGTACTCTTTCAGTCGTTGAGTAGCCCATTGCCGGAACTGGGTGCCCAGTTTTGAGTTTACCCGATAACCTACAGAAAGTATTGCATCCAAACTATAATAATCTATATTCCTAACAATCTCTCTGCCTGCTTCTAATTGAACTGTTGCATTTTTTGCAACAGTTGCCTCCCGGCTGAGTTCACCTACACGGAATATATTATTCAAATGTCTGGATATCACAGACTTATCCCTATTAAATAAATCCGCAATCTGGTTTAATGACAACCAAAAAGTTTCACCTTCAAATCGCACTTCCACCTGCGTTTGATTATCGGGAGTTTGATAAATTACTATTTCATCCATTAGGTTAGAGTTCTACTCCTGTCATTATTCAAATTTTCAAAGTTCAACATTTGCAATCAATTTTATCCTGCCATTTAGCGCCATAGGCAGCGCCGGAGATACTCCGAGATACTCCGGGATGCCCCGAGGAACTCTAAGCAGCATCCCAGTTCAGGAATTTTTGGATTTGCTCCGGGAGAGTCCTTCCCGGTTTATGGTTTGCTTGTCCACTTAAATTGGGTTTTCGGGCTTAAATTATATTTTGAGGCTAAGTTAGATCTTATACAGTGATCGGTGGTCAGGTATAATAATCGGAATAAACTTCTTCTAAATAATCCTCAAGACCGTAGCCAATGTCACCGGTGTCGATTATTATTTTTTTTGCACGCTCAGCAAACGCGTGGAGTATATTTTTCTTTTTCATAAGTTTTAAAGCGGTAGCATAAGTGGTTTGTATACTTGAATAGAACCTTTCGCCCAGGTCGCCACATTGGTTAATGAATTTAATACCAGTCTCCACACAAAAAAGCATGAGGTTAGCCTCCAGATAGGAAGAAGGCCCAAGTTTCCTGAAGTCACTAATTGCTTGTTTGCCTTCTTTAAGTTTAAGGTCAAATCCATGGATAAATAGCTTCAAATACTTTTTCCAGATACTGGTCAAAAAGTTTTTGTTCGTTTGGATGTATATAAAAGTCAAAAAACGCTTTAACCGATTTGTTTTTTTATATAACTCGACAATGAGGTCAATCAATTTGGAATTTCAGGAGGTCGGAGGAGGAGATACCCTGGGATTCGGGGGAGGAGCGGGGGCGGTTGGAGGATTTTAAGCGGGTCGGTATATAAATAATCAGAGGAGGAATTGGGGAGGTAGAGGCCGGTGCTTAATAAAGAAAGTTGTTTGATGAAGAGGCGGCGTGATTCTGATGAGGATATCGGGGTCATGTTTTAATTATTATTCAGCTATGATTTTATTTTTTATGGATTAATAAAAATTATTGATAGAGAATGCTTTGCAACCATGCAGCCAAACCTACTGAAAATTTAGCAAAGGACAAACCTGGACGGTTAATCAGGGGAATCTACCCCCACGATTTAGTTTGTGTAGAGTAATCTTTTAGAATGATCCTTTCAGATTTTTAATCTTGTCAATTTTTAAAAATGGTAAAGTATTTATCAAAAACAAAAATCCTATTTCGTTTAAATCCCGTTAATTCTTTTAAAATTCCATTTTTTACAAAATCTTCAATTAATTTATAAGATGAAACCAAGGACAAGTTGGTCGCTTTAGCTACATCCTCCGCGTCCAATAAGGGGCTTTGAAATAAATAATCTAACAGTGTTTTTGCGATGGCAACTTTTTTACCCATATTGTAAATCCTTTTTTCTTCACACTCTTTTTTCAATTCCAATATATCTTTTAAGGATTGCACGCTACTATGAGCAGTTTCTATCACGCCTTGCATAAAAAATTTCATCCATCCTATAAGATCATTATTCATACGCACACGAGTGAGGTTATCATAATAATAAGTTCGATTTTTTTCAAAATAATCAGATAGATATAAAACCGGTTTTTTCAGAATTTTTTGATCCACCAAATAAAGCGTAACCATCAAACGTCCGACTCGTCCGTTTCCGTGCAAAAATGGGTGGATGGTTTCAAACTGATAATGCGCCAATGCAATTTTCATTACATGCGTCAGACCAGTATCTGTATTGTGCATGAATTTTTCCAAATCGCTCATCATGGAATTTACTTCTTCCCAAATTGGAGGTATGAAGGCCGCATTACTTAATGAACTTCCACCTATCCAGTTTTGACTTCTTCTGAATTCTCCGGGAAGTTTATTTTCACCTCTTACACTCTGCATTAGATCATCATGAGCCTGTTTTAACAATCTTGAAGAAAGTGGTAGTTTATCCAAAGCCCTAAGAGCATTGTTCATAGCCGTTACATAATTATTCACCTCTTGACGGTCGTTACGTTGCTCAGGACTTACATCCTTTTCGGCCATTAAAGCTTCTTCCATATTGGTTTGTGTGCCTTCAATACGACTGGATACGGTTGCTTCTTTAAGCACATACATACGTATAAAGTGATCAATATTGGGAACCAAATCAGCATAAGCATCCAATTGCCCCAATGCCAGGGCCGACTGCTCTGCCAGACGAGTAAGATCCCGGTTCTCCCAACTATATGTATTATTCACTGAAACTGGCATAAACGACTTATAATCAAGTCGTTTTATAAAGTTACCGGATTTAAATGCCTCTATTTTTAACATTTGCAAAGTTAAATATAAATATTCTTATTTAACTTTGAGGCACTAAGGTTAAATAAGATTTGGCTTATTTAAGTTTGGTGACAGCTAATTTACCCTAAACGGAGCTAAAATTTCATATTAGATGACAATCATTTCCTATTCAGCGCCGCCATAATTTCTCTAAAACAATCCAATCCCGCCTCCAGATTTTCAATAATATCATTTGCCTATACTTCCGGGTCAGGCAAATTGTCCAGATCTGCCAAAGATTTGTCTTTGAGCCACGAGATGTCCACACTCGTTTATCCCGGGTAATGATTTCTTCATAACTAAACTTTCTCCAACGTCCCTCGGGATTGGTTTCTGCTTTATAAGTCTCTTTTCGTTTGTGACGGTTGGTTGGATGGTAACACTCAATGAAATCTTTCAATCTTTCAGCACTTAAATGTTCCTGAACAATTCAGCCGCAATCAGTTAATTGCTTGTCGATAATATCCCGGGCGATTTGCTCGGGGTTTTGATTGGCCATTGATTAATTGAATAGAATTTTGCTTGTGTTAAAATACGATTTTTAGGGGTTACGAAAGTCATAGCAGTTGGGAGGTGATTTCAAAAGACCCTAAAATATAGGTTCGAGGTCCTGAGACAGGCGGAGTTATCCTTTGGGTTATTTAATGTCTGCGCTTTTAGAGGGTTGAGCGGTTGGTTTCCGGTGATCAGAAATAATTTTTTTCCATCATTTGGTAATGATAAACAAGACCTATTTCCCCGGATATCCCGCTATCCCTTTCGCCTCTTCGATCTGTTGCGTATGTCTATTGGTATGTCCTGCCAGAAACAATACAAACTGATAAGCATCCATCTTTCCAAAAGTCCTTACGACGATATGATTGCGCAAATCGAGATCGGTAGTTTTTATAAAGTATTCCAGCAGCGCTCTCTTAGCTTTAAAAGAATCCATGGCCTCGTCAAACGATTTATACCCTGTATTGAGAGGCTCGAAAGGTGTGGCCGTTTTAAATTTACTGCTGCGGTCCATGATATTGTTTTTGATCTGGAAGTCGGTGGTGGTTAAACTGGCTTTGGTGGCTGGGTCTGCCGGTGATTTTAAAGCAGCATCCAGCGTGGTCCGCAAAGCACCTTCTGAATAGGCTATATGGTAAAGACATTCCTGGGGTGACCAGGCATCCTGTCCGGGTTTGAAATTGAGCTGGGCGGCAGAAAGGCCTTTGAGACTTGTTTTTAATTCTTTAGTGGTCCATTTGATAAACGTGAGCAACTCTTTCCGCTCTTCTTTGGTCATCGGTTGGGAATAAACAAGATTGGATAGGAGAACGGCAAGACAAAGAGTTAGAAGTTTTTTCATAGTATTGGAATATACCCACGAAGATAAATTGAATTGAGTTAAATAGTCCGTATTTCCGGACAGTCGGAAAGCCCTGAAGTCCAGAGGTCATCTTACTTCTCGCTGCTCGGATTTCGCACGAAGACACGAAGGACACAGAGAATAAAAAAATTGAATCTCTTTACTTTTACCCGGTCGGAGCCTAGTTCCCGAGGTTTCACACCTCCCAAACCAGGGCTCGTTGCTCGCTACTCGCTACTCGCTAACACGCTACGATTTCTTCTTCCCCAGATACTCCTCCATCCATTCCACATTAGTCTGCATCGTTTTGAGCACCATACGCGGCTCGGTCGGACCATGAGGTTGCCGGGGCAAGGCCAATAAACGGACGGGCACATTTCTCCTGCGCAGCGCATTGTAAAACATGACGGCATTGCTGAATGGTACACGTTGGTCCGCTACCCCATGTTGTAAAAGCACCGGTGTTTTTACGTTTTGAACAAATCGCAACGGGGAGTGGGCATCGTATTGGCTCCAATCGTCCCAGGGATTGGATTTAAAATAAGAGGGTAAAAATCCTTCAATATCGTCGGTAAGGTTTTGATGGGCGAGGTCGACGACAGGGGCACCGATACTGGCTACTTTAAACCGATTGGTATGCCCCACAATCCAGCTGCTCATAAATCCTCCATAACTCCATCCCATGACCCCCATTTTAGTGGAATCGGCAATACCCATTTTGATTACCTGGTCGACTCCCGCCATCAAATCCTGGTAATCCATACCACCCCAATCCTGCCGGTTGGCCATTCTGAACGTGGCACCGTATCCGGAAGAGCCGCGCGGGTTGGGTCTCAGTATGGCATAACCCTGTTCGGCTAAAGCAGCAAGAGGATATACTCCTCCGTTGGCTGCCACACAGGTTTGTTGAAAAACACCGGCGGGGCCACCATGTACATTTAATAAAAAAGGGACTTTTTGACCAGCTATATAATTTACCGGAAAAGTCAATAAACCCTCGATCTCCTGCCCATCGGTAGATTTCCATTTAATCACTTCGGTTTTAGGTAATGGTTTGGATGCCCATTCACTATTGATATTCGATACTTTGACCGGGTTAAAACCCAATGCCGGACTGACATAGGCCTGTGGCAAAGTGGAAGAAGTCTGCAATAAAAAGGATAAATGAGTGCCGGTAGAATTTAAAACAGGTGCACTCAAATGTTGTGTGGAATTGGTATTCCAGGTTTTAATGGAATTGCCATCAACACTTAGGAGATAAATACTGTTCAACGTTTTATTGGATTCACTCCAGATCACGGATTGGCCGTCCGAGGTCCAGCCCAAAGGGTTGCCACTCTCATCCGGGGTTGCTTTTAAGCGCCAGGTCTTACCATCTGCTATGGAATAGATTCTGGCATGATCAGGCCCTGACCAATCCAGTGGGTCGGTCGTGCTATGATACACCAGGTATTTACCATCCGGACTAAAGAGAGGGCCCGATTCACCGGCAGCGGTATGGGCAACAGGACTGACCTTATTCGATTCCAGATTAATCATAGAAATATCACTGTATACATTGTCGTTGACTTCCGGTGATTTGCCATGACTAAAAGCAATACTTTTTCCATCGGCACTCCAGTCAAAGGCATTGATATTATAGTTTTCTGTGGTGATTTTTTGGGAAACCTTTTTTCCAGCGCTGTCTTTGACATTCAAACGCAATACATATAAGCGGTTTTGATTGATTTTTTCATCCATAAAATACCAGTCGTTTTTTGATTTGGTATTCTTTTCTTCGTCTTCCGGAGTCGGGTCTGCCATGAGCATCGCTATGGCCTGGCCATCACGGCTCCATTTATAAGAGCCGACCCCGGATTTTACGTCCGTCACTTTTTCAGCTTCTCCGCCGGCAACGGGTAAGAGGTAAAGATTGTTTTTGCCATCACGATTGGATACAAAGGATATCCATTGACCATCCGGGCTCCAACTGGGCTGAATATTGTTTTTATCGCCCCGGGTCAATTGCACGGGTTTGTTTAAAGATTTTAAATCCACTAACCAGATCTGATTGACGTATTCACTGCGATCATCTGTCATCACCGCTTCGCGCTCGGCATAGAGGAGTTTGGTACCGTCGGGAGAAACTACAGTGCCAGCGATGTTTTTTAATTTAAGGCATTGCTCGGGAGACCAGTTGGATTGGGCGGTCAGGGAAACAGCAACAACAGAAATCAGGATGCAACAAATAATTATTTTTTTCATGATAGGCTAAATTATGAGATTGAATTTAAGGAAAATGGTTGATAGGCTAAAGGTTGAGTATGGAGAGGTTTAGAAGTAATAGGGGTTGATTTTTAATTCTTCTTTATATTCCCGAATTATGTTTTTTAGTTCACCCAGGGAACGGGACCCACTTAATTATTTTATAGTAATTTCCATGGAATGAATCATTAGGGTAAACTCTTGTAACGCCAGGCTGAAATTTATAGTCTTGGGATTCCAGGTCAAGTACATAAAGGGCCTCAATACCTCATATTTAGGCTGGTGTAATAGCATATTTAATTCCTCTGACAGGTTATTGATTTGTTCTTTTAATAGTTCGTTAAAAACGATCAATTTTTCTTACTTAATAGATCTGGATTGTTTTCTTCTTTTTGAATCCACCTAAGTTCGAGGGCGCATCAGGGCATGTAGGTCTTTGCTGGTATACGTATTGATTATTTCTTTCATCAAGGCTTCTTTTTCAATTTTTCCGGGTTTCGGCTTGTTCCAGGTCCGGATGCAATACTTTGGCTAAATCTTTATAAATGGTATTAATGTTTTTAATTTTAGCCTCCTGCAGTCACGGATCTTTTTGATCCGGAATGATTTGTTTGGCTAATCTTTATCAGACCACTCCCGAAGCTAAGACCTTTTTATTTGCGATTATATGGAAACTTTATAACCCTTAACCTTCTAGTTTATTTTTCGAAACTTTCCCTATACACCATCGCAAATTGACAAGGATAGGATGAAGAGAGTTTAATCTTACTTAATTGAGTTGGATTCTGTGGCCACTCAACTATAGATTTACAACCCAACAAGTTAATGGGCGACTAAAAATTATCCTTTCCAGTCAACACCTGTGTCTTTCCAGCTTCGTGAGTTGGCAGAGTTGATCACAGCTTCACATACTTTTTGTGTTTCAAGAGCATCCTGAAAAGTAGGTGAACAAGGTTGTCCTGTTTCCAGACTTTTTAAGAAATCGGCCACCTGGTGAACAAAGCTGTGTTCATAACCAATGCCTAATCCCGGAACCCACCATTTATTCATATACGGTTGGTCGCCATCGGTAACGAGTATGGAACGCCAGCCTCGCACCATTGAAT